>Ga0265294_10010117_pt1 | contig 10772 bp, 11 predicted proteins | sample MunlanPumphouse3_FD_192504 | JGI IMG/M metagenome (GOLD analysis project Ga0265294, IMG submission 192504) | Groundwater microbial communities from a municipal landfill in Southern Ontario, Canada - Pumphouse #3 | ecosystem: Environmental > Aquatic > Deep subsurface > Groundwater | place...
GAATAACAATATTAGACAATTGATGAAGATCGGCATCGTCGCATGCGACATTTTGAAAAATGAGATCGAATTCCTGACCAAGGATGATCCTGATTTCGTTTATCGTGAATATTTGGAATTCGCCCTGCACGAAAATCCTGAGGCAATGAAACGTACCATCATCGAGAAGGTCAATTCACTGAAGGGATGTGTGGATGCGGTTTTCCTCGGTTATGGAACATGTCAGTCGCTGGAAGGGATAACAAATGTCTTAGAAGTACCGACCGTCATGTTGTCAGGCGCTGACTGCATAGATGCACTTTTGGGCGCACAAGAATATGCAGCGGAAAAAAGAATCTGCGCTGGGACATGGTTCTTATCTCCAGGATGGGCAGAGCAGGGGAACAACGGTCTCGTAAAAGGCTTACATCTCGATAGTGTAGAAGGCGTCGATCCCTCTTTCTTTTTGGACATTCTTTTTGAATCGTATGAGAGGTGCCTTTTCATTGACACAGGGATAGGAAAGAGAGATTACTTTGAAGAAAAATCCCAATGTTTTGCCAACGAATTAAAACTGAAACATGATTGTCGAGAATGCGATCTGAGATATATTCAGCAAACGATCATCAAAACCAAAGAATTTTGCAAAAAAAATCTTGAGACACCTGAACCATTTGTGAATATGTCATGAAACGCTTTCGACCGCAGGCCTTCTGATCCTTATCCAGGATCAGCGTTCTGACGATCGATCCATCAACGGACATATGTTGTTAAGAGTAAACACAGGGGTATATTTCTCGAAGAGAACAGACATGCGGATCATTCAGCACCGATCATACGGAGTAAAGCACAGAATCTCTTCGAAAGAATTTTGCCAGATGTAGAAAAAACAAGGATCGCGTATGAATTCGTACATGACTGTATTTCCTATAGTATAGACATAGAACCTAAGGTTATCGCCACGAAAACATCGGACTTTCTGAGATACGAGACCGGAATATACCATGCGAATGCTGGAAAAGGCAAAATCCGTACAAGACGTCGTTGACGACATATCGGACGACGTCTATGAACGACCCGTCTGATCCCGCACTCCGATCTTTTTCAGATCTCGATTAGATATAAAAAAGAGGGTTAGACCCTCTGTAAGATTGTTTAAACGTAATCCAACCAGGCACTGTATTTTGGATCTTTTCCGCGCGTGATATCTGCGAACTTGTCACGTATCTCCAAAGCGACCTTACCGACCTTACCGTTACCGACAGGTCTCTCGTCCACTATGGTGACGGGTGCGACCTCTGCCGCGGTACCGGTCATCCAAACCTCATCGGCGGTCATTAACTCTGTCCTGCTGATATCCGTCTCGATGACCTCGTATCCAAGATCCGAGGCGACCTCCATTATCGAATTCCTCGTTATCCCTTCCAACAGACTGTTGGACGGTTTGGGGGTATAGATCTTGCCGCGCTTGTAGATGAATATGTTCTCTCCGGAGCATTCTGCGACGTATCCGTTGCTGTTGAGCATCACTGCCTCGCTTGCACCACGCATGACGGCTTCTCTCTTTGCGAGACACGAGGTGACATAGACACCGTTGACCTTTGCACCAGCTGGTGCGCAAAGATTGTCGGGCCTTTGCCATGTCGAAACCATCAGCGAGGCTCCTTTGTCCGCACCTTTTCCGAGGTACATACCCATGTTGATACCTGTGATCGCCATGCTCGACGGTACCCCGATCGGGTTGAGACCGACCTCTTCCCCGCAAAGGAAGACACATGGTTTGACGTAATCGACATTCTTGTTTACTCTGACGACCTCTTTGATGGCATTCATGATGTCATCGAAATCATAGACCTTTCCGGCGAATTTAAGATCTATTCCCATGATCTTACAGCCGTCCATTAGCCTCTTCGTGTGATCCTTGAGCCTAAAGACTGCGGCCCCTTTCGGCGTCTGATACACACGGATACCCTCGAACACACCTGTTCCGTAGTTAAGAGCATGTGCTAAGACGTGAACGGTGGCGTCTTTCCAGTTGACCAATTTTCCGTCAAACCATATCTTCTCTGTCTTTTCCATTTTTACTCCCCTTTAAGTGTTATAGCGCATTGAGTGCCTGAACATATCTCGCAGGCTTAGAACGCTCGATTATCTCTTCAACCTGTTTTGATCCGCCAACCACTCCGACATTCCCGTCCGAAGTGGACATAAGCGCATATGCTGACTGCCCGGAGGGCGGAACCAGTTGAGCACAATAGACGTCTTGAAGTTTTTCAAGTCTACCGATAGCTACCTCTGCAAGATCCTTATCCAGTACCGACAAGACTATCCTGGCCTTGCCTGGAAGCTCGCATTTTCCAACGACGATCGTTTCGACATTGATTTTATTACGGGTGAATTCGCCCATAACGCGCTGCATTACGCCGAACTCGTTCTTAACGACCAACGAAATAACGTGCATTACATCATCACCTCAATCAGAGTGCCGATTGCATACATATGATATATTTGTTTATGTCATAAGGGAGAGGCAAGAAGGGATGCACATGAACGATAACTGCACAGTTATACTTCCGACTTACGACGAAGAGGCAAATATCGGTAAAATGATCGATTGCCTCAGGAAGCTCTATCCAGATTTTCATATTATCGTCATGGATGACAATTCCACGGACTCAACGAAACAGATCGTAGAGGACATCATGAAAAAGGATGAGAAGGTCAGGATCATAACAAGGGATGTCAATGATCGAGGCCTTTCTGCAAGCATCTTTCAAGGGATCATGGAAACGAACACAGAGTTCTTCATAAACATGGATTCCGACTTCCAGCATCCGCTCTCCGCCTTGAAGGGTATCTATGAAAAGCTGGAGAAGGGTTCCGATCTGGTCGTCGGTGTGAGAAGGGACCGTACGGCCCTGTCCTCATTCAGTAGATGGGTCGGCTCTTGGGCCGCACATATGCTCGCTGTATTTACCTTGAAAATGCATGGCAAGAAAACAACAAAGGACGTTATGAGCGGTCTCTTCGGCGGAAAAACCGAGTTGTTTCAAAATGTAATCAGGGAATTCCATTCGAATTTTGAGATGAGAGGTTTCAAAGCTCTATTCGACCTGATGAAATATGCTCCTGATCACATCGATATCTCAGAAGAGATGTTTGAATTCGGAGAACGCCAGGGTGGAAAATCCAAGATAAGTACCAACATAGTATTCTCAATATTACGTCAGTGTGACGGCTGGGGTCGATTCCTAGCGAGACTCGGTTCGAAATTAAAGAGTTAACCGTCATATACCACATAGAACATACACGTCTGATGATTCCAGTAACCATCGGTATTTGTGCATACAACGAATCCGAAAATATCGAGCGTGCTATCAGATCCGTTTATGACCAGAAGTTGTCCGATGTCGATATTGAACAGGTCATTGTGATCTCAAGCGGAAGTACTGACGGTACCGACAAGATCGTTATCGATCTGATGAAGGAATTCCATACATTGATATTGATCCCTCAGGAAAAGAGAGAAGGAAAGAACTCCGCGGTCAACCTCCTCCTTGATAAAAAAACGACGAATATCGTGGTCCTTCTCAACGCCGACAATGCCTTCAATGACGAAAACACATTGGGTAATCTTCTCCGTCCACTTTCCGATCCAAAGGTCGGGATCGTCGGCGGACATCCTATACCGACGAACAGTAAGAAGGAATTCGTCGGCTTCGCAACACATATGCTTTGGACCATGCATCATCACATCTCTCTGATCTATCCAAAGATCGGAGAACTTGTAGCATTCAGGGACATTGGAACAAGATTACCACTCGGAACACAGTCCGATGAGGACATTTTAAGAATGAAATTGGAGGCACAGGGCTTTAAGAGTGTATATGCCGCCGATGCCGTGATCCTGAACAGAGGTCCTGAGACGGTTTCAGACTTTATCAAACAGAGGACCCGTGTCAATATCGGAGAGCGTTATATGAAACGCAATTATGACTATGACATACCGACCTGGGACAAAAAATTCCTGATGAATGCCCTGATAAATGTAGCGAAAGACCTGGGCTTCCATCCCTTCAAAATGATTTTCGCGGTCACGTTGGAACTGATATCGAGATCGAGAGCCATGTCCCACGTATCCACCGACGACGGCGATATCAATATATGGGATCCCGTGGAAACGACAAAAAGGCTTTGATCAGCCGATAATGTCGTTCACGGCATCAACAAATGTGTACCCTTCCTTCACCCTGATAGTACGACAGCCGATGCTCTCTCCGAAACACATGTCGGCATCGGTGTCCCCGATCATAAACGACGATTTGGTCGATATCCTGTACTTTGATATCGCTTGCTCACCAAGCCCTATCTGTGGTTTACGACATGTACATCCATCATCTGGATGGTGCGGACAATAGAATATATCATCCACCTTCCCTCCGCCCGCCTCGATATCTGCGACCATCTTTGCATGGATCTTCGACAATTTTTCTTCGGTGACCATCCCACGACCGACCGCCGATTGGTTAGTGATGATTATTACCAAATATCCTGCGTTTTTCAATTTGGCAATCGCTTGCGGAACACCGTCAAAAACGTGTATGTCCTTCGGATCGCTGCAGTGTGGTACATCCTTCACTATGGTACCGTCCCTGTCGATAAAAACGGCCTTTGGTCCGAACATTCCCCGTTCGACGAGACCGCATATCGTGTGCCCGGCAACAAGATAACCTTCCTGTATCCTTGGAGTTGCCATTGATGGTATTATGAGTGCATGATCCGCCATATCCTTCATTATGCCACCCTGCCCCGTCCAGGATATCGTGATACAACCGATCTCTTTGGCAGCCTTAAGTGCCAGAACAATATTTTTGGAATTGCCGGATGTCGATATTCCAACGACCGCGTCCCCTTTCCTCGCAAAGGCCTGCACCTGTCTTTCGAATACTTTGTCGTAGGAATAATCGTTACCTATGGCCGTCACAGGCGCAATGTTCGACAAACACACACCTGGCATTGCAGGACGTTCCATGAGATATTTTCCCGAGAGCTCTGCAGCGATATGTTGTGCGTCTGCAGATGACCCACCGTTACCCATAAACAACACCTGATGACCGTTACGGATCACATCGATTAGAACGTCGGCGATCTCTTCTATCTTCGACGGATCTATCTTCGATATGGTCTCAGAGCTTGTCTTCAGTTCATTGTAGATCAATTCTTTCAATCTTCACACCTCCAGGACCTCACACCGCGATGCTCGAACATAAAGTCAGTGATGACCGCCCCCCTTGCTTTCAATTCACTTGCTACAATATGCTTTTTATCATATTCACAAATGAAATACATGAAGCCGCCACCGCCTGCTCCAGATACTTTGCCCCCGATTGCCCCGTTCTTTTTCGCAGTCTCGTATAAATCGTCTATCTGCGGATTGGATATCTTTGACGTGAATTTTTTCTTATACATCCATGTCTGATCCAATAATTCGCCTACAAGATGCACTTTTCCTTTTTTCAAAGCTTCACCCATATCGACCGCGAGTCTTTTGCTTTCATCAAGGGCATCTTCGTTCATACCATCTTTGAAATTCTTTACCTGCGATTCTATGATGTTTGCAGACTCTCTGGCTCTACCGGTATAGCAAAGCAGCGAACAATATTGTAATTCATCTATTGTCGATTCTTTCATATCTATCGAATTGATACGGACGCCCTCTTTGCTGAATTCCATAAGATTGAAACCACCGAAAACTGCAGCATATTGATCCTGTTTGCCGCCTTTCAGATTTAACTTCTCCCTTTCCAGGCGATATGCCAAATCTGCCATTTCGTACTTTGAAAGATACAGTTCTTTCCATTCTGATACCGCACTCAATATTGAAACGATAACCGTGGAAGAGCCTCCCAGCCCTGAGCCTGGTGGAGCATCGGAATGAATGAACATGTCAAATCCCTCCGATATGCCGAAATGATTCGTGACGACCTTGATAAGATCCAGGTTTCCATCATAAGATAGGGGACCCCCGTCCAATGTCACTTCGTACTTACCATAATCAAGGGATTTTACAGTCATTGTGTTTGTTCCATTCGGAACTATCGTACAGTAGGCATATTTGTCAATGGTCGTATTGAGGACCTTTCCTCCCTTCATGGAAGCATATGGGTCCACATCGGTACCTCCTCCTGCAATGCCTATCCTCAGAGGAGCCCTGGCACGTATGATCTGATTATGCATTTTTCATCCCACTGTCATTTTTGAGAATCGCCTTTTCGGAGACGACCGTCTTATCACCGAGAATAGAATTTATTACTCTGGCACCTGATTTCACAATACAGCCCTCCCCCAGTATGCTGTTCTCTATATATGCTGACCTTACAACACAATCGGCCATGAGCAAAGAGGACCTGATGATCGAATCTGTGATCTGACAACCTTTTGACAACACGGCGGAATCCAAATCACAAAATGTTGCTCTGGCATCTTCTCCTACGTATAATGACCCCTTTGTCTTCGATGAGGTAACCTGAGGACTCCAATCATGACCTTTGTATTTCCTTTCTGCCGTCTCAATATTCGAGAACAACAGATCGCTTGGCCTTCCAACATCCCGCCATGATCCAGTTATAACGTGTCCCTGTACCCTGTATCCCTTTTTCATGATCAGCGGAAACAGGTCTTTTGAAAAATCGTACATCGTCCCCTTCGGAACTAAACCCATAACTTCCTTGTTCACAACGTAAACACCGGCATTTATCAAATTGGAAAAAACTTCCTCCGGTTTTGGTTTTTCTTTGAACTCGATTATCCTTCCGGTCTCGTCCGTCTTGGCAATACCGAATTCACACGGATTCTCCACCGGTGTAAGAGCAATGGTCACCGTTGCATCACTGTTGAGATGAACATCGATCTCCTCTTGCAGATTGAAATCGATGAATACATCACCGTTCGCTGCGACAAAAACATCGTCAAGTCTGTCCTCCAGCAGCTTTATTGCGCCACCTGTACCCATTGGCTCGTCCTCATATGAATAGACTATTGATATGCCCTGCTTGGTACCATCTCCGATGGCCTGGACCATTTGCTCGGACCTGTATCCACACGCAAGTATCACCTCTTCGATCCCTGAACATGCGAATGAATCTATGAGATACTCGATACAAGGTTTATCCAGGACTGGCAATATCGGTTTTGGGCGATCGTATGTCAAAGGTCTAAGTCTTGTACCTTTTCCACCGACCATTATAACCGCTTGGCGGACTTTTGACGTCATGAGAACACTCGTTGATTGTCCTTCATTGATAAAAGGGTTCTATTCGTAAGGAACGAAACGGACAACGTTGATCTCGGTAGGAACGCCCAGGGACTCAGCCACAGGGATACACTTGGTTCTCAGAATATAGACCACCGACATTCCGGTTATCTGGTCAGACAGAGCTTCATAATTGGCCATTCCCTTAGCAACGATCAAACCTGTCTTTGACATCTCTTCTTTCAGATCTTCGCCTACTTTCCTCAGATCGAATCCGATCGCAAATTGATTTGTCGTCACCAGACGATCCACGACCTTGTCAAGACCTATGCGTTTTGCATCGGTCATCGTAACATCATTGAGTATCGGCTCTCCCCGCACAACACCAACAACACGTTTTCCCATATTTCTGATCTCTTTTATCAAGAACTTGTCCAATTGCGATTCTCCGCAATTGTCAAAAATGTAGAGAACCGTGTCTGCGTCCAACACGGCCTGTTTGAATCTTACGGTATCGTCTGAACCAATACCCTGTGCCAGCAATTTATCGAACTGCCCACGGAACTGATCTGGATGATCTATCGCGATACCTGAACCGAAATCCATTATATTACCGATGACTGCGACCCTTACTGCCGCAGCGAATCTGTCTTCGGATCCGTCAATATAATCCGTAACGACATCCATGTATTCGCCTGCAACCTTGTCCGCCTCGATCTTAAGAGCAAGATACGGATCTCTGGAACCCATTGCCTTGTACGCGCTCCTATGGACCTCTGTTGCTACCGCTGCAGAATTCCTGCCGGGCCCGAATAGATCCGAGTATGTTTTCATTGCGGCCTCAATAGCATCATATTCACAGCCATTGTCCAAAAGCCTTGCCTGAAACAGCACCCTCTTCATCAAACAGGGCACACAATCGGGACGTATCTCCATATACTTTGATGCCAAAGGATGGATATATCATTTCCTAAAAGGGCTTCCGCCCTAGAAACCTCGCTGTTTAAATATAAGTAATAATATCGCGAATCATGGCAGACAAAATATGTTCCTCTTGCGGCATCAGGCTTCAGGGTAACGGAAATACATTTTTCAAATGCCCCAACTGTGGTGCAGAAGAGATCGGCAGGTGCGCACAGTGCCGCGATCAGGGCATTAAATACGAATGCAAAAAATGCGGATTCGTTGGACCGTAAGGTGATTGGATGGGTCAGATTGTAGCTTCCTACGACCTTATGCCTGAAGACACCGAAATCGACTTGAACGCTGTTATCGCAAAGATTTCCAGCGTCATGCCTAGTGGCGTTAAACTTCTCGAGACGAAGATCGCACCTGTTGCATTCGGACTTCAAAAAGTTACGGCTGGTTTCCTTATCGATGATACCAGCGGATCTGTCGGCGGTGACCTCGAAGATGGATTGCGCTCAATTCCAGGCGTCGAGAACGTCGAATGCATCGCTAACACTGTTCTTTAAGATTCAATGAAGGGACCTCCCTTCCTATGAATTTATTCCTTTGATGATTTTGTTCTCGGATTAAAGGATTTTCCGTATTGCCGCGATAATTGATATCGTGGTCTCGGTCATACAGCATAGGGCCGACAGAAATAAAGAAAAGCGATCGGCGGTCACAATGAACCGCCCGCGTGAAAGGAAAGTAAACGGGGAAGGTCCCCGACGGGTTTTAACTCTTCATCACTGCTACCAGGAAGATTCCAACAGCAACGAGTGCACCGATGAGTGCCGCGATTATGTATACAAATGCATCGTACACAACATCCCATGCATGAACATCAGAGAAGATCGCTATGTTGCTGTAACCTACCAGGTAAGCCCAGAGAAGACCGACTATCAATCCAACGACAAACAAGACGACACCAATGGTCCTGCTTCTTCCGCTTCCAAAGTATGCAGTGAATATACCTGCTAATACCATAACGAGAGCGAAGACAAATACGATGACCGTCAGGAATGACATCCAATCCAGATCCATGTTCTTTTCACCTCAAATATTATCTTCAATCAATTCCAGATGGAATTAATATCGCTTATTCCCCCAACAGGATAGATGCTATTTAATCTTTCCACCTAATCACTATGTCTGGTCATTAGTAGGATAACCGTTTTTATTTCCGCTACTGGTGGAAGTAATATCCAGAAGATACGCAAACATCAAAATAATTAAAAAAAAAGTGAGAGAATGGGAGCGAACTCCCATAATATGTTTAGAATTTACCGTCGTAAATGCCGGCCTTGACATCTGCTTGGAAGACCTTTGGTTCTTTTCCATCGATTGAAATTCCGACAGAGACGCAGTTTCCTGCGACCTCAAGAACACGTGCCTTCATATCAGCACCGAGAAGACTGTCTTTTTTCATATCAGCGATCTTCTTGGCCTGATCGAGAGTCAGATTACCGACCTTTGTGGTACGGGCATTGGATGATCCGCTTGCAAGTCCGAGCTCTCCTTTAATGAGTGCAGACATGGGCGGTGTTCCAACCTTGATCTCGAATGATTTGTCATTTGCGATCAGAATCTTCACTGGAACTTTCATTCCCGAGAAAGCTTTTGTTTTCTCGTTAATTGCTGCGATGATCTGACCGATGTTAACCCCTTTCGGACCCAATGCAGGTCCAAGGGGTGGACCTGCGGAGGCTCTGCCTCCATCCACTAATGCCTCAACAGTATCTACCATTGTTTATTTCTCCTTCTCAATAACTCTAACACTGTCTCCTTTGACAGTAACCGGTATGGGGACCATAGCCTCGATGAGCTCAACAGTAATCTCCTCTTTGCTCTGATCGATCTGCTGGACCCTTGCCTTTTCGCCCCTGAACGGACCGTTAATCAGTTCAACGAGATCGCCTTCGACGATCCCAACAACTGTTGACAGCGGGGTAAGGTAATGGTCAATCTCCAAAAGGGAGGTCTCTCCTTTCACAAAGGATCTGGCCTTCTTTATATCCCTGGTCCTCTCACGCATACGATCGGTGTTCATTCCCTCAACGAACAGATATCCTCTAAGATTCGCAGGACTGAGTATGGCGTAAATATCTTTCTCGCCCAAGTTTGCCTTGGCGTAAAGACTGTCAACGACACTCTTTTCCTGGTCAATCTGTGTCTTGAGGACCATGATTGACTGTATCGCACGTGCTTTGAATTCTATGGACTGTGATTCGCCTGACGATGAGGCGATGATTTTTATAGACACTATATCTCCATATCTGGCTCCCTTGGGGCATATGACCTCAAGTCTGAGCTCCTTTGCATTCTTGCTTGGTGTGTCTATTTTGATTTCATTTTTGCTACGATAATTGCTCCACAATTCTCCCGTAGAATCGTTCAATGCAACGTTCCATTCCGGTGAATCTGCTGAGTCTGGACCGGTTTCAATGTTCAAAGTCATAATAACTGACGCATCTGAACCAATCTGCAACGGCCAAACAATGACCTCTCCCGCATGGACATCCCTCGAAGCATTGTCTCCAACTAATGTAAATGACATATATTCCTCTCCAAATCCATTCAGAAGTAGCCGGGG
>Ga0265294_10010119_pt1 | contig 10770 bp, 8 predicted proteins | sample MunlanPumphouse3_FD_192504 | JGI IMG/M metagenome (GOLD analysis project Ga0265294, IMG submission 192504) | Groundwater microbial communities from a municipal landfill in Southern Ontario, Canada - Pumphouse #3 | ecosystem: Environmental > Aquatic > Deep subsurface > Groundwater | place...
GTGAGACACCTTTAATTTTCACCCTGCCCAACAGCGTTCCGGCAGTTACAACAAAAGACAATATTAGCAAAGAGTGCGCAACACCATCACCGGTAAGTAAATTAATAAACCATTCCATCACTGAAATAAATATAATTTATCACTCCGTCGCAACTTATTCGCGACCGGAATAGAACACAAATCTCCTTTTACGGCATTCTGCACCTGCTCCAGATTAACCCTGATTTCAGGAACTGTATATTCGATTACTCCCGTTGAAGGACCGACAATCAAAAGATTGTCTCCAATCGTAAACGAACCTGATTCAACCAATACTTCGGCAACGCCGATATTGCTGAAATAATTCGTCACCTTTCCTACATAAATCTTAGTTTTAGTTGCCTTATTGCCATATACTTCACTCCATTCACCAAGCCTTGCCCCTTGATAATAGCCATCCCAAAAGCCACGATTAAATACAGTCTCCAACCCTTTCTTTAACTCAGCGGCATATCCCAATGTATAGTTCCCGGCAATAACGGCATCAGCCGCATTCCGATATGCTCTGGTGACAGTTTTAACGTACTCCGAAGAACGTGCACGCCCCTCTATCTTAAATACTTTAACCCCTGCTGCTATCATTTTATCCATAAACTCTATGGTACACAAATCTTTCGGCGACATAATGTACTTATTGTCTATGTTAAGTGACCGACCTGTCTCGAGATCCGTAACTTCATATCCCCTTCGACACAACTGATAACAGGCTCCTCTATTGGCTGAAGCACCATATTCATGCAAAGAGAGATAACATTTGCCTGAAATAGCCATACACAACGCTCCATGGCAAAACATTTCTATCTCCAAAGGTCTGCCGGACGGGCCGGTTATATTTTCTTCGTCTATCAGACGCTTAATCTCCCTGACTTGTACAAGATTCAGCTCACGTGCAAGCACAACAACATCCGCAAATTGTGAGTAAAACCTCAAACTTTCAGTGTTGGAAATACTTAATTGGGTAGATATATGTACTTCAAGTCCTAAAGTCCGGGCATATACAATAGCCGCCATGTCTGAAGCAATAATTGCGGAAACTCCTGCCGACTTTGCTGCTTGCAAAGCCTCTCTCATAGCCGCCAGATCTTCATCATAAAGTATTATATTCAATGTCAGATAAGACTTTACTCCATCATCTTTGCAAATTTGACACACCTTTTGAAGATCCTCCGGAGCAAAATTATTGGCAGAGTGTGATCGCATATTCAGCTTCCCGACTCCGAAATAAACAGAATCGGCCCCACCCTGAATGGCCGCTGTCAGGCACTCAAAATTGCCTGCCGGTGCCATGATTTCCAAGTAATTATTTTTCACGGTGTATGATTTGTTCCGAAAATTCCCTGAGCTGTTGTATCTGTTCAACACTCAATCCGACGTTTTCGATAGCATCCATCGCTTTCTTTTGATACTCCAAAATAGCCTCTTTTGCGCTCTCTTTTACGCCTAATTCCACATAAAGCTGCTGCATAGCGGCAATTTTCTCCTTCTGACAATCCTCTCCCATTGCCATTATGTTGTCCAAAGATGTCATCTTATTTCCATTCGCAGCAAGTCGTAAACACTCCACCAGCAACCAACTCTTCTTGTTATTAATTATGTCTCCACCTATCTTCTTTCCAAAAACCTGTTCATTGCCAAAAGTATCCAGGTAATCATCAGTAATTTGAAAGGCTATTCCAAGTTTATATCCAAAATCATACAGAGCATCACATATTTCAGAGGAAGCCTTTGCAAGCAATGCCCCCATTTTTGCGGAGCAGGCCAAAAGTACTCCCGTTTTAAGCCCAATCATTTTGATATAGTCTTCTCGGGTAATGAACGGCAACTGCTCATAATCCATATCATACTGCTGTCCCTCACATACTTGAGCTGCCGTAGTAGAGAAAAGATTCAGAACATCGGGAAGAGATCCGGCCGGAGAGGCGGCAAGGTAACGATATGCTAAAATAGACATTACATCGCCCGATAAAATAGCAACATTATTGCCCCACTTCTTGTAAACGGTCATCTGGTTGCGTCTGGTATCGGCATTATCCATAATATCATCGTGAATCAGCGTAAACTCATGAAATATTTCAAGTGAAAGAGCGGGGTAAATAATCTCTGTACTGATATTATTTTCAAAAAGAGAATATGTGGCTAAACACAACCGCGGTCTAATCCGCTTTCCGCCAATTCCAATCATATATTCTATCGGTTCATAAAGCGAAGCAGGCTCCCCCATGATATTCATATTCAGAATACTACGCTCAACTATCCGATCAATTTCTTCTAAAGTGTACATCCTTCTATATTTTGATTTATCCTGCAAAGATAACGGATTTTATACAAATTACTATCTTTGCAGCAATGGAAAGACATGGAATTGCAACGGTAGTAAAGCATACGGGAAGCCACTACTTGCTCTCGGAACTACCAAAGTGGGATCTGTTTCCTGCCGTAATAAGAGGAAAAATCAGACTCAATACATCTACAGCAACAAATCCTGTGGCTGTGGGAGATATTGTAGATTATTCCATAGATCTTGATACGGACTCTATGGGCACTATCGATAATATCCATGCACGACGCAACTATATCATTCGCAAGTCCACTAATCTTTCCAGGCAAACTCATATCATTGCAGCCAATATTGACAGAGTCTTCCTGATTGTTACCATCGAATTTCCTGAAACCAAACTTGCTTTTGTGGACAGGTTTCTCCTTACCTGTGAAGCATACAAGATCAACACCGTCATCCTGATTAATAAATTGGACCTTTATGACGACGAATATCAGCGCAAGATGAGCGATTTTGAGAGAATTTACCGCGGAGCAGGATACACTATCATAGAGGTATCGGCTCTTACGGGTGAAAATATAGGGCAGTTGCGGGAACTGTGCAAAGATTCGATTTCTTTGTTTTCAGGAGTCTCCGGGGTGGGCAAATCATCTTTAATCAAGGCTCTGGACCCCTCCTTGACTCCAAAGATCGGTGAGATATCACAAGCTCACTTGCAGGGAAAGCATACCACCACTTTCTATGAGATGCATCCACTCTGCAGTGGCGGTTTTATAATTGACACTCCCGGCATTAGGGGATTCGGTATCGTAGATATTCCTTCTGAAGAGATAAGCACCTATTTCCCTGAGATGTTAAGAGTTATGGATAATTGCCGATTTAAGCCATGTACGCACACTCATGAGCCCGGCTGTGCCGTTAAACAGGCTGTAGAAGATGGAAAAATTTCCATAGAGAGGTATTCCTCCTACCTTGGAATGCTTGAAGATGAGACAAAGTACCGCTAATGGGAGCACATTCAATCAACAAACAGATTCTTAAGCTTGCTGCGCCAAGCATTCTTGCAAACATAACTGTTCCACTTGTCGGGATAGTAGATCTTGCTATTGCCGGACACCTTGGAGATGCTTCAAGCATCGGTGGCATAGCCATCGGTTCCATGTTGTTTGATCTTCTCTACTGGAACATGGGATTTTTACGAGTAGGGACAGGTGGAATAACTGCCCAAGCGTATGGAAGACGGGATTTCAATAGTGCACTTAACACGTTTTCTCAAGGAATTGCGACAGCTCTGTGTGTTGCCCTTATTATTTTAGCAATACAATGGGCGTACATCGAGGTGGCTTTTTCTATAATAAAATGTACCCCGGCAGTCGAACATCTTGCGCGACAATACTTTTTCATTAGAGTATGGGCCGCACCTGCAACGCTGTCTCTTATGGTCTTCAAGGGCTGGTTTATCGGCATGCAAAATACTGTCCTGCCAATGACTGTCGATATTTGCGTTAATGTGGTTAATATTGTTGCAAGTTATATATTCGCAGTTTACACTCCGATGGGTGTAAGAGGAGTTGCTGTCGGGACTGTCGTCGCTCAATATACCGGGCTTATACTCTCCATCCTCCTGATGACTGTTAACTTCAAAAAATATCTACACCTGATATCCATCAGGGCAAGTATCAAGTGGAAATATCTGAAACACTTCTTTACCATCAACGGTAATCTGTTTATACGCTCTTGCTGTATGCTTGTGATTTATATCGGCTTTACTGCTATCGCTGCAAAATATGGAGACACTATGTTGGCCGTCAGTTCCGTGATGATGAAACTGCTGTTGCTCTACTCTTATTTTGTGGATGGTTTTGCATACGCAGGAGAGGCTCTTACCGGTCGATATGTCGGAGAAAAGGACAAGCCATCACTCGTAAAAGTGGTCAAGAACTTGTTTTTGTGGTGCTTTGCAATAAGTATCGTCTCAACTGTTATCTACGCATTTCTCGGTGAACCAATGTTTCGTCTGCTGACAGATGATACGACTGTACTTGTGGCTTCGAGACCTTTTTTGTTCTGGTTACTGCTGATGCCCGTGGTCAGCTGCATTGCTTTTACCTGGGATGGCATCTACATAGGTGCAACAGCCGCCAAATCCCTTAGAAACTGTATGCTGTGGTCTGCTGCACTATTTGTTGTAAGCTACCTGCTTCTCGAAAAGACTCTTGGTATTCAGGCTCTGTACACAGCTTATTTTGTCCACCTGCTGGTCCGCACCATTTACCTTTCCGCAGTTTCCAAACAGGTGATATTCAATAAGATCTGATTACCATTTGTCCATAGAATCGAACAGCTGACTGTCGCTTCTCAAAGATATGACAGTCTCAGCTCCCGAAAAGTAGTATTTAATCATTATTTCTTCTTCAAGCAATGGCTTGATCTCTTCACGAAGCACTTTAAGAATTGTCTCTTTATCCATCTTTATTTTACTTGCAAGTGCCTCTATCTCAACTTTGTATTCGTCATACAGATTGTCCTGTACGGCAGCTTTTATAAGTTGATCCAATACTGTCTCCGCGCCACTGCGAGCATCAAAATCGCGAGTAACCGCATATTTGACAAACTCATCATATTCGGCATCAGTTACATGAAATTCTGCAGGCAAAGAGACTGCCTCATGCTTTTTAAAATATTCAATGGCATAATCTCCCAATATATCAGAGTACACTAAAGAGACTGCCGTACGACTGTAAATTTTTGCTGCAACATCAATATCCGGGGTAATACCTCCCCCATCATAGACAGTACGTCCCCCTTTGGTCTTGAATGCCCTTCTCAATGAATCAGGCACATATCCTACACTTCCGTCCTCATTTCTATGGCTGTAATCAATTGCCTGTACACATCGGCCGCTCGGAGTATAATACTTGCCTGTCGTAACCTTTATTTTTCCATTGTAAGGCAGGGGTTTAATAGATTGAATTAAGCCCTTGCCAAATGTTTGTTTACCGGCTATGACCGCTCTGTCAAGATCTTGAAGAGAACCGGCAACAATCTCTGATGCAGAAGCACTCCCGCTATTGACCATTACCATTAACGGAATAAGCGTATCTATAGGGTTCTCTGTCGTAAAGTACTGCTGATTCATGCGCTCTTCACGACCTTTAGAGTAAACGACCAATGTCCCTTTGGGAACAAAAAGGGAGACAATACTGATAGCCTCGTCCATAATGCCACCCCCGTTGCCTCGAAGATCGATTACCAACCTCTTGATCCCACGACTTTTCAAATCCAGAACCTTTTGTTTAAGCTCTACATTCATCTTGTCCGTAAACCCCGTCAGCTTAATATATCCAACAGAATCCCTGATAATATCAGCATACTCTATATCTGAAATATGAATTCTCTCTCTCGTAACTACAACATCCACCGTATCACCGGTACGACCTTTTATCACTTGAAAAGAGACTTGTGTCCCCGGCCGGCCCTTCATTTTAGCAGAGCTTTGCTCAGAAGTAAGTCCGAAAACACTCTCTCCATCAATGGAAATAATTTGATCTCCCGGCACAAGTCCCGCCTTTGTCGCGGGAGAACCTGAATACGGCTCAACAATCAAGACGGGATCGGAAATCTTAGGCTTTTTGATCAACGAACCGACTCCGCCATAGATACCCGTTGTCAAAAGTTCCAAATTTTCTTCATCCTCTTCAGGAATATAGGTTGTATAGGGATCGAGGCTTTGAAGCATCGCCTGAATTCCGACAGGGATAACTTTGTCATATTCTATTGTATCCACGTAGGACTTGCCTATCTCCTTTATAATTGCATTCTGGATCTCCAGATTCTTCCCCAAATTGAAAGACTCAGACTGACCCATCATAGAAAGGGTACTCAGGATCGCCAAAAACACCAAAAAACTTCTCTTTATCATTTCTTTTCTTTTTAATGTGCAAAAATACTCTTTTTCTCTTTTTGTTTATACCTTTGAGCATATTTGTTAACAGATGAAAGACATTGTTTTTGCCACAGGCAACCGCCATAAACAGACAGAGGCTCAGGAAATCTTGGGTAGCACATTTCACCTTCTTATCCCTGCAGACCTTGGCTATGATGAAGATATTCCCGAAACTCATAACACGCTTGATGAAAACTCCCTTGAAAAGGTTAATTTCATTTGGAATAAATTTCATAAAACATGCTTCGCTGATGACACAGGGTTGGAGGTAGATGCCTTGAATGGTGCTCCGGGAGTGCTTTCTGCACGCTACGCAGGAGAACCGAAAAATCCGGCCAACAATATCACAAAACTGCTCAAAGAACTTCAAAATGTACCGGCACCACAGCGTACCGCAAGGTTCAGATGCGTTGTCTCGCTTATAGAGAATGGCACTCTTTACACTTTTGAGGGTATTTGTGAGGGACACATCACCATGGATAAAAAAGGAGTGGAAGGATTTGGCTACGATCCTGTCTTTGTCCCCTCAGGTATGTCCAAAACAATGGCAGAGCTCTCTCTTGATGAAAAAAATAAGATTTCCCACAGAGGTAAGGCTATGAAAAAACTGTTATGCCACTTGTCACAAAATCTCAAATAATCGTTATCCATCTCACAAAATACGGAGATTCGGGAGCGATCGTGCACGTTATAGATTCGCTCTCCGGGCGACAAAGTCTCTATTTGCGTGGCATAAAGAAGAGCAAAAACAATGCCGTCTTACCATATTTTCACAATTTGAACATATTGAATGTGGTGACCGCATCTTCGCCGAAAAGTTCTCTATTATATCTTAGGGAGTATTCTCCACTGTATAATCTTAATGATATTCGTTCTGATGTGTACAAGCGCACAATCGCCATATTCATTAGCGAGATTATCTATCGAAGCATAAAAGTAGATGATGGAGACTCGGCGTTATTTGTATGGCTTTCCGATACTATTATCCTCTTGAATGACTATACTGGCTCAATTTCCAACTTTCATCTGAGATTTCTTGTAGACTACAGCTCCAAAATGGGCTTTCGTCCAAATGACAACTATACACCGGATTCTCCACTATTTGATATGGTCTCCGCCCAATTCGTTCCTTCGGGAAAATATCATAACATTCAACAGTCCCTCTTCACTGCTGAAGATTCTCTTCTGTTGCACAAATTACTATCCACATCCCTTGAAGAATCCTTACTGTTGCCATTATCATCCTCCCGAAGGCTTTCTTTTGCACAGTCGATGATCAATTTTCTCGCATATCATTTCGGCATTGATCTAAAAATACAATCGTTAAAGGTATTACACGAAATTTTTATATAACTTCGCATTCTATGAATGTCATTAATACTCTCTTTTTAAGCTACGCTTCAGGTATGCTAAAACAATTGGACATCTCCCGCCATGATCCGAGTGCTGTTCAATATGAGACTTTTCGCCAATTAATTGCGGGAGGAAGAGAGACAATGTTTGGACACGACTATCGATTTTCGGAAATTAAAACCATAGAAGATTTCCAACATAGAGTTCCCATAAAAGATTATAATCACTTCCATCCATATATCGAAAAACTCTTAAATGGAGAGGATTACATTCTTTGGCATGAAAAAACAAAATATTTTGCAAAGAGTTCCGGGACCAGCTCCGATAAAAGTAAATTTATTCCCGTCTCTCCAACCAATTTAGCTAATTGCCACTATGGTGGAATGAAAAGAATGCTTGCCAATTACGTGAGTCTTTTCCCAAATTCAAAGATTTTTACGGGCAAATCTCTTACGCTCGGCGGAAGCGTAGAAACTGACGCAACCGGCAAGATTTTTACCGGAGACCTCTCCGCTATTCTTCTAAAAAACACACCATCGATTGTTGAGTTGTTAAGAGTACCGAAGCGCGAAACAGCAATGCTTTTTGATTTTAATAAAAAAATAGAACAAATCTGTCTCTCTTGCAGCAAGTCCAATGTTACCAACTTTGCAGGTGTTCCATCCTGGAATCTTATAATGTTGAAGCGCATTTTGGAATATAACAATGCTCGGTATCTTACAGATGTTTGGCCAAATGTCGAGCTCTTTATGCACGGAGGCATCAGTTTTAAGCCGTATATAAAGCAGTTTGATGAAATTATTCCGTTCGGAGCCGTAAGATATTTTGAAAATTACAATGCATCGGAAGGTTATTTCGCTTTTCAAGACGAACAGGATGACACAGGAATGTTGCTGACTTTGGATACCGGTGTCTTTTTTGAATTTGTTCCTGTCAAAGATCTCGATAATGTGCTTCAGTCTGAAACACCGACCCCTGCTTTGACTGTCGGAGATATTAATCTCTATGAGCCGTATGCTGTTATTATCTCTACCTCAGCGGGATTATGGCGATATTCGATAGGAGATGTTGTCATGTTTACCTCAACATTTCCACACAAAATCATCATTTCCGGCAGGACACAACTCTTTATTAATGCCTTCGGTGAGGAACTGATGATTGGAAATGCAGAAGAAGCTCTTGCAAAAGCCTGTGCTGAACATCATGCAATAGTGACAGATTACACTGTTGCCCCGATTTTTATGTCTGACAATCATAAAGGAAGTCATCAATGGGTTATTGAATTTAGTAAAAAACCGGTAGATATTAATGCCTTTGCCGACACTCTGGACAACGCCATCTGCTCTTGCAATTCAGACTATGAAGCCAAGAGAACCCATACTTTAACAATGGACCGTCTCACTGTCTCCCCCGTCCCCGAAGGCACATTTTATAAATGGATGAGTCATCGCGGCAAGGTAGGAGGACAAAACAAAGTACCGCGTCTAAGTCAGGATCGAACTATAGTCGACAACATCCTCCAACAAGCTACATCACTATTTTCTTACTGAAGCCGTAATTAACGCCGAGATTCTCAAACCATCCAAACAGTCCCGAGCCGGGGTCAACAAGGAAAGTCGAAGATACAAACTCTACGGAATCATCTTTTCCTTCATTATCAAAATGAACAATAACAAAGAGATGTGTTTTACCTTTAAACTTCTTTAATCCGGCAACCAGTTGCTTTCTGAAATCAGGAGTTATTCGAGACAAGGGAATCGATATATATACACTTTTAATAAATTCCTCTTTTGTGTTGGAAAGTAAGATGATATTTCTAATTCTTAACGAATACTTAGGACTGCCACTGCCTCCGTCTCCCGTTTTATCGCTATATAGATTCGGTTGTGAAAACAGTTTAATCAGCAATGGAGTATGTTCCGAAATATATCCTATATATTTTTCATAATCTTTTGAGAAAAGTCTAAAATCATGATTCCCCGTAAAGTCTTCGAGTGTAAACGTGCACCATGGCTGATTACTTTTAGTGTATCTCAGCTGTATATTGGTAACAATTCCCGCAGTATAAAACTCTCTGTTCTGTAAAGAACGATTTTTAAGGATATCATCCTCCAACTGCTGAATATCCGTTAAATTGGTAGTGGTAAAATTGTCCATTTCAAACCGAAATCTATCTAACGGGTGTGAAGTTATGTACATTCCTACAAGTGCCTTCTCGTTCTTCAATTCTTCCAATTCATTATACTCCTGAAGAGCGGGTATTTCAGGTCTTACGATATTCATTTCGGCGGCACCTCCAAAGAGGTTATTCGAACTTGTCATCGTATCATTTTGAAACTTATAAGAATAAGTAAGAAGATCGTCCAAAAAAAGAGTATCCTTGGCTGTCGGAAGCATATACTGACTCCTTTTAAGTTCGGAAAAACTGTCAAATGCTCCTGAATACACCAGACATTCCAGCACTTTTCTATTGACGGTCCCCAATGGAAGTCTCTCCATAAAATCAAATATGTTTTTAAACTCTCCACCACTGTTTCTCTGTTCTATAATACTGTTGATTGCACCTGCTCCTACCCCTTTGATTCCGGCCATACCAAATCGGATGTCCCCCTTTTTGTTAACCGAAAACGTGGCCATACTTTCATTGACATCTGGACTCAACACTTTAATATTTTTTCTCTTACAGTCATCCATCAACTTGGTAATCTCGTCCATATTGTTCAAGTTTTTACTCAAGTTGGCTGCAATAAACTCTGAAGGATAGTGTGCCTTAAGGTAACCTGTCTGATAACCAACCCATGCATAACACGTAGCGTGTGCTTTGTTGAAAGCATACTCGGCAAAACTAAGCCAATCGTTCCAGATCTTCTCAACCTTCTCTCTTGGATGTCCTTTGGCAATAGCCCCATCTATAAATTTGGTCTCGAGCTTCGCCATCACGTCTTTCAACTTTTTGCCCATCGCCTTACGTAAAGTGTCGGCCTCTCCGGGGGTAAAACCGGCTATCTTCTGGGATAAAAGCATCACCTGTTCCTGATAGACGGTAACTCCATACGTGTCCTTAAGATACTCCTCCATTTCCGGAAGATCATACTTAATCTCCTGCTTACCGTGCTTACGATTGACAAAGTCCGGAATATAATTCATCGGACCC
>Ga0265294_10010120_pt1 | contig 10770 bp, 8 predicted proteins | sample MunlanPumphouse3_FD_192504 | JGI IMG/M metagenome (GOLD analysis project Ga0265294, IMG submission 192504) | Groundwater microbial communities from a municipal landfill in Southern Ontario, Canada - Pumphouse #3 | ecosystem: Environmental > Aquatic > Deep subsurface > Groundwater | place...
CGGCAGCAGGTGGAGTTTTACAAATAAATGAAAATGTGCGATCCGCATAAACAGTAATTTCTACAGGAATTACCATTCCTACCTGATTGATCGTTTTTTCATTAAACTCCTTACAAAACTGCATAATATTGACACCATGTTGACCCAAAGCAGGACCAACTGGGGGAGCAGGCGTAGCTTTGCCAGCCTGACACTGTAACTTAATAAAGCCTACAACCTTTTTTGCCATTGTAGGATACACCTCCTTAAACGCATAATGTGGTATATAAACGGGTTTTTCACCCTCCCACTCAAATTTATTACACTACCATAATAAAACTAATCCATTTTTTGAACTTGACTATAATCTAGTTCCACAGGTGTCTCTCTGCCGAACATAGCTACAAGCACTTTTAATTTGCCTTTATCAGGATACACCGTTTCAATAGTACCAGTGAAATTTTGAAACGGTCCGGTTATAACCTTAATGCTTTCCCCAGCACTGTACATTTGTTTGGGTTTAGCTTCGTCTAAACCTATATGCCTAAGAATATTTTTAATCTCAGACTCGATTAATGGAATGGGTTTTGAACCAGTACCAACAAAACCAGTTACTCCCGGGGTGTTTCTCACAACATACCAAGAGTCATCAGTCAAGTACATTTCGACTAATACATAACCGGGAAAAATCTTTTTTTGCGTCATTTTTTTCTTCCCGTCTTTTACTTCCATGATATCCTCCATGGGAACTAAAATACGAAAAATTTTATCGTCAACATTCATCGACTCTACCCTTTTTTCCAGGTTGGTTTTGACTTTATTCTCATATCCAGAATATGTGTGAATAACATACCAGTTTTTTTCCATAGCTAACGAGGCTCCGTTGGGCAATTGGACCCATCCTCCTTTATTCCCTATAAATATTAAATATCCATTAAACTATAATTATATCGCAATTTATTGTAAAATAAATTGCATAAGAAAGCTAATGCCCAAATCAGCAATCCAAATACCTACCCCTACCAAAGCAACGGCAATCATAACTACAATGGTGTAAGCTACAATTTCCTTCCTAGTAGGCCAATGTACTTTTTTCAATTCGCCCCATACTGATCTTAACCATCTTTTCAAACCACCAAACAAACCAATTTTTTCACTTTTTGCGACACTCATAAATCACACATCCTAACCTTTACGTATCTATACACACTAAACAAAACTCCATTATTTTGTTTCTTTATGAGTCGTATGAGTCTTACAAAATTTGCAGTATTTCTTGAACTCCAAACGATCTGGGTTGTTTTTCTTGTTTTTATTAGTTGTATAGTTTCTCTGTTTACATTCTGCACATGCTAAGGTAATTGTATTACGCATTATTGCCACCTCCCCAGACAAACCCTGCATTATATTATTTCATGAATAACATAATTAATTTATCACAATCATTATACCCTGTCAACAAATAGTCTAAAATGAAGAAGATAAGCGGGAAAGATTCCCGCTTATCTTTCAACACTATTGATTATCAAAAAATAAATATTACTCAATAATAACGCCTGTAACTACACCGGCACCCACCGTATGTCCGCCTTCGCGAATAGCGAAACGCAGACCTTCTTCAATAGCAATTGGGGTGATCAATTCGATGGTCATTTTAATGTTATCGCCAGGCATACACATTTCTACACCTTCCGGTAATGTGGTTACCCCAGTTACGTCTGTGGTGCGGAAATAAAACTGTGGTCTGTAGCCGTTAAAGAACGGGGTGTGTCTTCCGCCTTCTTCTTTGGTCAGAACGTATACTTCGGCTTCGAATTTGGTGTGTGGTTTAATGGAACCCGGTTTAGCTAAAACTTGACCTCTTTCAATTTCCTTTTTGTCTACGCCGCGTAAGAGTGTGCCGATGTTATCCCCGGCTTCCGCCTGGTCTAATAGTTTACGGAACATTTCTACTCCTGTGACGATTGTCTTCCGCGGGGCCTCGGTCAAACCAACGATTTCTACTTCGTCTCCGACTTTAACTACCCCTCTGTCTACACGTCCGGTAGCTACTGTGCCACGTCCAGTAATAGAAAAGACGTCTTCTATCGGCATTAAGAATGGTTTGTCGGTAGCTCTTTTCGGTGTCGGTATATATTTGTCAACAGCAGCCATTAATTCCATGATGTTTTCTGCCCAATCGCTGTCGGGGTCTTCTAAAGCTTTTAAAGCTGAACCTCTGATGATCGGTATATCATCTCCCGGGAATTCATACTCTGTGAGCAGTTCTCTTAATTCCATCTCTACTAATTCTAAGAGTTCTTCGTCATCAACCATGTCTACTTTGTTTAAAAAGACGACGATATAGGGTACACCTACCTGGCGAGCTAACAAAATGTGTTCACGAGTCTGCGGCATCGGTCCGTCTGTACCCGATACAACTAGAATCGCTCCGTCCATTTGAGCTGCGCCGGTAATCATGTTCTTTACATAGTCAGCATGTCCAGGACAGTCTACGTGAGCATAGTGTCTGGTTTCTGTTTCATATTCTACGTGCGAGGTAGAAATAGTTATTCCACGTTCTCTCTCTTCCGGTGCTTTATCGATTTGATCAAAAGCTACCTGTTGAGATAAACCTTTCTTTGATAATACTGTCGTGATCGCAGCAGTCAATGTTGTCTTACCATGGTCGACGTGACCGATTGTCCCAATATTTATATGGGTTTTTGTTCTTTCATATTTTGCCTTGGCCATTAATAATCCCTTCCTTCTTTATCTGTCTTAAAAATATATTAAACCTTAAGCTTCTTTTCCCTGGCGCTTTGCCACGATTTTCTCCGTAATATTTTTAGGGGCCTCTTCATAATGAGAAAACTGCATTACATAAACCCCACGGCCCTGGGTTTTAGACCTTAAGTCTGTTGCGTACCCAAACATTTCTGCGAGAGGAACAAATCCTCTAATTACTTGCGAATTAGCTCTGGCTTCCATACCCTCTATTCTTCCACGCCTTGCGCTAATGTCCCCAATGACATCGCCCATATATTCTTCCGGAACAACAACTTCAACCTTCATGACCGGTTCCAAAAGTACAGGATCCGCTTTTGCCGCACCATTCTTCAAAGCCATGGATCCGGCAATTTTAAAGGCCAGCTCCGAAGAGTCTACTTCGTGGAATGAGCCGTCATATAAAGTTACCCGCAAGTCAATCATGGGGAATCCGGCCAGGAGTCCACTTTCCATCGCCTCTCTGATTCCGGCATCAATATGGGGAATGTATTCCTTGGGAATAGCGCCCCCAACAATTTTACCGATAAACTCATATCCAGCACCTGGTTCTAACGGTTCAATCTCTATTTTACAATGACCGTATTGACCATGACCGCCCGACTGTCTCACGAACTTGCCTTCAGCCTTAGCCTTAGCACGAATAGTTTCTTTATAAGCAACCTGAGGCCTTCCCACATTGGCATTGACCTTGAATTCTCTTAAGAGACGGTCTACAATGATTTCCAGGTGTAATTCTCCCATCCCAGAAATAATAGTTTGACCTGTGTCCGGATCCATATGCATCCGAAAAGTCGGGTCTTCTTCTGCTAAGCGAGAGAGGGCCAATCCCATTTTATCCTGATCGGCTCTGGTTTTAGGTTCAATAGCTACATCAATAACGGGTTCTGGAAACTGCATTGATTCAAGAATAATTTGTTGATTTTCATCACAAAGAGTGTCTCCTGTGGTGATTTCTTTAAAACCAACTGCTGCAGCAATATCTCCCGCGTATACTTCCTCAACCTCTTCGCGGTGATTAGCATGCATCCGTAAAACTCGTCCAACTCGTTCCCTTTTCCCAGATGTGGAATTATAAACATATGACCCTGACTTTAATATTCCTGAATATACACGGAAAAACGCTAATTTGCCCATATATGGGTCAGTCATAATCTTAAATGCTAACGCCGAAAAGGGCTCATCATCACTCGGATGTCTTTCTTCTTCATTACTTGTCTCTGGATTAACGCCTTTTATTGCAGGCACATCTAATGGAGACGGCAAAAAATCAATTACGGCATCCAGCAAAAACTGTATCCCTTTGTTTTTAAAGGATGACCCACAAACAACTGGTGTGATTTGCACGTTTAATGTGGCCTTACGAATACCGTTAATTATCTCTTCTTCAGCTATATCTTGACCTTCGATATACTTTTCCAGAAGTTTTTCATCGGTTTCCGCAACAGCTTCAAATATCTGTTCCCGATATTTTTTAGCTTGTTCCAACATGTCATCGGGAATATCTCTTTCCTCGCATTTTGTCCCAAGGTCATCAAGGTAAAAATAAGCTCTCATTTTAACTAAGTCGATTATTCCCAAAAAGTTTTCCTCTGCGCCTATAGGCAATTGAATAGGAATAGGATGTGCTCCCAGCCTATTCTTGATCATCTTTATACCTCTGAAAAAATCCGCCCCTACCCTATCCATCTTGTTTATATAAGCAATGCGAGGTACACCATACTTGTCCGCCTGACGCCACACCGTTTCAGACTGTGGTTCAACCCCACCCACAGAACAAAAAACAGCCACTGCTCCGTCTAGCACTCGCAAAGAACGTTCAACCTCTACTGTGAAATCAACGTGCCCTGGCGTGTCAATAATATTTATTTGATGGTCATGCCATTTGCATGTAGTAGCCGCGGATGTAATCGTAATCCCTCTTTCCTGTTCCTGGACCATCCAATCCATGGCAGCAGCGCCGTCATGTACTTCACCAATCTTGTGAAGCCTTCCGGTATAAAAGAGGATTCTCTCCGTTGTCGTTGTCTTTCCGGCATCAATATGTGCCATAATGCCAATGTTCCTGGTTTTATTTAGTGTAACTTGTCTAGCCATAACTAAAACCCCCCTTCTTTAGACTGAATGGCCATTTTGACTTTACTGTTATTCCCTAAAATATAAATTATTTAGGCCAGCGTATTGCCGAGGGGAGAAGTATTATTACCAACGATAATGAGCAAAAGCCTTATTAGCTTCAGCCATTTTATGCACATCTTCTCTTTTCTTCACTGCTCCGCCCACATTATTGTAGGCATCTAGTATTTCCCCGGCAAGCTTTTGTTCCATGGTTTTTTCTCCACGTTTACGGGCAATGGTAACTAACCATCTGATTCCTAAAGCTTCCTTCCGATCTGGCCGGACTTCAACTGGAACCTGGTAATTAGCTCCGCCTACCCGACGTGCTTTGACTTCCAAGACAGGCATTACATTTTTCAAAGCTTGTTCTAATACTTCTGAGCCGTCCTTGCCTGTTTTTTCTTCAACAGTCTTTAGAGCATTATAGAATGACTTTTCAGCGATGCCTTTTTTACCGTCGAGCATAACCTTATTTATTATCTTTGTCACCAATCTGGAATTATAGATTGGATCAGATAAAACTTCTCTCACTGGCGTATTCCCTTTTCTGGTCATCATTTTCCCCCCTTTTTACACATGAGGCTGATTAAAATAGATCTATTATGAAATAATATCTACTTTTTAGCAGCAGCTGCTTTAGGTCTCTTCGTACCATATTTAGAACGGCTCTGATTCCGCTCCTGAACCCCAGACGAATCTAAAGTGCCTCTAACAATATGATACCTTACACCCGGTATATCCTTAACTCTACCGCCACGAACTAATACTACTGAGTGTTCCTGAAGGTTATGTCCAATACCAGGAATGTAAGCAGTTACCTCTAACTGATTGGTTAACCTAACCCTTGCTACTTTACGCAAAGCAGAATTAGGCTTTTTTGGTGTTGTTGTATATACCCTCGTACAAACACCCCTTTTTTGAGGGCATCCTTTTAAGGCAGGAGCCGCTGACTTAGTTTTGAGCACTTTTCTTCCTTTTTTTACCAACTGATTAATGGTCGGCACATCACCCACCTCCTTCCTATGCTATCATCAGAATAATAATTAAACTTTATAAAAAATAGTTTGGACTAGCCTTTCAGAAACGTCAGGTATAATGCACACTTATGTATTTTATCACTGTAAACTATACACTGTCAAGAATTATTCTTCCGGTATAATCGGATCCGTTTCTTCATTTACCTCAATATTAATATTACGATACCTGGACATTCCCGTACCAGCAGGAATCAGCTTGCCAATAATCACGTTCTCTTTTAAGCCGAGAAGCGGATCCATTTTTCCTTTGATAGCCGCCTCTGTGAGTACACGCGTTGTTTCCTGGAAGGAAGCAGCTGACAAAAAGGAATCTGTAGCTAGAGAAGCTTTAGTAATCCCTAACAAGCCTGGTTTAGCAGTGCCGGGTTCTCCCCCACGAGCAAAAACTTTGGCATTTTCTTCTTCGAATTCAAAGATATCGATCAACCCGCCGGGCAGAAGTTGGGTATCACCAGGATCTTCAATTTTAACCTTACGAAGCATTTGCCTAACTATTACTTCAATATGTTTATCATTTATATCCACACCTTGCAAACGATAAACTCTCTGTACTTCTCTTAATAAATAAGCCTGAACGCCACGAAGTCCTTTAATCTTTAGTAGTTCATGAGGATTAATGGACCCCTCGGTTAATTCATCTCCTGCCTCCACGAATGTTCCATCTTTAACCTTAATTCTGGAGCCAAATGGTATTTGATATATATATTTTTCGTCACCGGAATGAATTATTTCAACCTCTTTGCGTCCCTTCAAATCGTTGATCTTGACTTCACCGTCAACTTCTGTAATCGTCGCTAGGCCTCTGGGTTTCCGTGCTTCAAATAGTTCCTCAACACGTGGTAAACCTTGAGTAATATCATCACCGGCAACACCACCTGTATGGAACGTCCGCATGGTCAGCTGCGTACCTGGTTCACCAATGGACTGAGCCGCAATTGTCCCTATCGCTTCACCGATTTCCACCCTTCTACCAGTAGCCAAATTGCGTCCATAACACTTACAACAAACACCGTAGCGAGACTTACAGGTTAAGACTGAACGGATATAAACCTGTTTAATTCCGGCTTCGATAATCTTAGCTGCATCTTCTTCACTAATTTCTTTTTGTGCCGAAACAAGAACCTCTCCCGTTTCCGGATGCACGACATCCGCCATCGCGACACGTCCAATAATTCTTTCTATCAAGTTTTCAATATTTTCGGCACCATCTGTAATTTCTTTAACATAAACCCCTGCATTTGTACCACAATCATCTTCACGGACAATGACATCCTGGGCGACATCAACAAGCCGTCTGGTCAAGTACCCAGAGTCCGCAGTTCTTAGGGCGGTATCAGCTAACCCTTTACGCGCACCGTGTGTAGAAATAAAGAATTCTAATACTGCCAAACCCTCGCGGAAATTGGACTTAATCGGCAATTCAATCGTACGTCCAGAGGGATCTGCCATCAATCCACGCATTCCGGCTAATTGGCGAATCTGTTGAATATTACCGCGAGCACCGGAATTGGCCATCATATAAACAGGGTTAAAATGGTCAAGATTATCTAGTAATGCTTTGGTAACATCGTCTGTGGCTCTATTCCAGACACCGATAACCAATTGATAACGTTCATCCTCTGTAATCAAACCACGCCTATATTGATTTTGAATAGTCTCGACCATTTTTTCCGCTTCGGCTAAGATAACCTTCTTTTCCTCCGGAATAACAATATCAGTAACCCCAATGGTAATACCGGCTCTAGTCGAATATTTAAAACCAAGCCTTTTGATTTCATCGAGCATTTTGGCAGTGACTTCATTTCCCAAGTCATAAAAACACTTGCTGACAATTTTTCCTAACTGCTTTTTACCTACTACTTCATTATAAAAACCCAATTCATCAGGAATGGCCTGATTAAAGATAATTCTTCCTGTGGTGGTTTCAATAATTTCGCCTTTTCTCAACACTTTAACAGGCTCATGCAGCGTAACCTCGCCTGCATCATAAACATATATCGCTTCTTCACTAGAAGCAAATACTTTCATTTTTTTCCGGGTAAGAGGTTTATCCATCGTTAAGTAATAAGACCCTAAAACCATATCCTGTGTAGGCGTAACTACAGGTCTGCCATCCTTAGGATTCAGAATGTTATTCACAGATAACATTAAGAGACGAGCTTCAGCTTGGGCTTCTGCGGAAAGCGGAACGTGAACCGCCATCTGGTCTCCATCAAAGTCAGCGTTATACGCTGTACAAACTAGTGGGTGAATCTGCAAAGCCCTGCCCTCTATCAAGACCGGTTCAAAAGCCTGAATCCCCAAGCGGTGCAAGGTAGGTGCTCTGTTCAGAAGGACGGGGTGTTCCTTAATGATATCCTCTAAAACATCCCAAACTTCATTGCGCATTCTTTCAACCATTCGTTTAGCGCTTTTAATATTATGCGCATAATTGCCTTCTACTAACTTTTTCATAACAAAAGGTTTAAAAAGTTCTAACGCCATTTCTCTGGGCAGACCACACTGATGCAGTTTCAACTCAGGCCCTACCACAATAACGGAACGCCCCGAATAGTCAACACGCTTGCCTAACAAATTCTGGCGAAAACGTCCCTGTTTCCCCTTGAGCATATCACTCAAGGATTTCAAAGGTCTGTTACCCGGTCCGGTTACAGGACGACCACGTCTACCATTATCGATTAAAGCATCAACGGCTTCCTGCAACATTCTCTTTTCATTACGGACAATAATATCTGGCGCTTCTAAATCCAAGAGACGTTTTAAGCGGTTGTTACGATTTATTACTCTCCTATACAAATCATTCAGATCTGAAGTCGCAAATCTGCCCCCGTCCAACTGCACCATAGGACGCAGTTCTGGCGGAATTACAGGAACCACATCAAGAATCATCCACTCCGGTCGATTTCCGGAATTCTTGAAAGCTTCGACAACCTCTAATCTTCTAATAGCTCTAACCCTGCGTTGACCAGTAAATTCCTGTACTTCAGTTCTTAACTCAATAGCCATTTCATCGAGATTCATTGCGGTGAGGAGTGTTCTGATCGCTTCTGCACCCATCCCGGCCTGGAATCTGTTCTTGTATTTTTCCCGGTTTTCCCGATATTCAGATTCAGTTAAAAGTTGTTTTTTCATCAAAGGAGTATCTCCGGGCTCTGTAACCATATAAGAAACAAAATAGAGCACCTTTTCCAAAGAACGAGGAGAAACATCAAGAATCAAGCCCATCCGGCTAGGTATTCCCTTGAAATACCAAATATGAGAACATGGTGCAGCCAATTCAATATGCCCTAATCTTTCCCGGCGAACCTTGGACTTCGTAACTTCTACTCCACACCGGTCGCAGACAATACCCTTATAACGCACTCTTTTGTATTTTCCACAATGACATTCCCAATCTCGTGTAGGGCCAAAGATTTTTTCGCAAAACAACCCTTCGCGTTCTGGTTTTAAAGTGCGATAATTTATTGTCTCCGGTTTTTTTACTTCTCCGCTTGACCAAGCACGAATCTGTTCGGGGGAAGCTAAACCAATCCTCATCCGATCAAAATTATTAACATCCAACAGGAGACTCTCTCCCTTCTGTGTTATATTTACCGTTTATTATTTACTCGTTCTGTTTATCCTCTTCGTTTGGTTCGTCCTGTTCAGTAAAATCATCTTGTTTTTCAAGTTCTTTAAGCCCAGTAAGCTCTACGGGCTCGCTAACATCGAGTTCCTCAAATTCCTCATTTTCGCCTTGCGCGCCAAGCTCTTCCAGCTCTTCTTGTTTAATGTACGGATCCTCGATGGCTTGAATATCCAGCCCTAATTCTTTAGCTGTTTGGTTTATATCGTCTTCACTATCCTGAATCTCTATTTCCCGATCATCCTCAGCAAGTACCTTGACATCTAAAGCTAAGCTTTGTAATTCTTTGATTAAAACCTTAAAGGATTCAGGCACTCCCGGCTCAGGTATATTTTCTCCCTTCACGATAGCCTCATAAGTCTTAACACGTCCTACGATATCATCAGATTTAACTGTTAATATTTCTTGCAACGTATAAGATGCGCCATAAGCTTCCAAGGCCCAAACTTCCATTTCTCCAAAACGCTGCCCACCAAACTGAGCTTTTCCGCCCAAAGGCTGTTGCGTTACCAAGGAATAAGGTCCTGTTGAGCGGGCGTGAATCTTATCATCTACTAAGTGAGCCAATTTCAGCATATACATGTAGCCGACCGTAATCTCATTATCAAAAGGTTCTCCGGTCCGACCATCGCGGAGTTCGGTTTTACCGTTGAGCGGGAGATTGGATTCTTTCAAAATCTCTAAAATATCTTCTTCCGTAGCTCCGTCAAAAACTGGTGTAGCCACCTTTATACCTAAAACCTTGGCTGCCCATCCCAAATGGGTTTCTAAAACCTGTCCTATATTCATACGGGAAGGTACCCCTAACGGATTTAAAACAATTTCTATAGGGGTGCCATCCGGCAAATAGGGCATATCTTCTTCCGGAAGAATTCTGGAAATAACCCCTTTGTTACCATGACGTCCCGCCATTTTATCGCCCTCTGAAATCTTTCTTTTCTGGGCAATATAAACACGGACGATCTGATTCACGCCGGGAGCTAATTCGTCTCCGTTTTCCCTGGTAAACACCTTGACATCAACTATTTTCCCCGCTTCTCCATGGGGAACACGCAAAGAAGTATCCCTTACTTCTCTGGCCTTTTCTCCAAAAATAGCTCTTAATAATCTTTCTTCGGCGGTTAATTCCGTTTCCCCTTTAGGAGTTACTTTGCCTACTAGGATATCGCCCGGACGGACTTCAGCCCCAATTCTAATTATTCCTCGCTCGTCCAGATCCTTTAATACTTCCTCACCTACATTAGG
>Ga0265294_10010121_pt1 | contig 10769 bp, 13 predicted proteins | sample MunlanPumphouse3_FD_192504 | JGI IMG/M metagenome (GOLD analysis project Ga0265294, IMG submission 192504) | Groundwater microbial communities from a municipal landfill in Southern Ontario, Canada - Pumphouse #3 | ecosystem: Environmental > Aquatic > Deep subsurface > Groundwater | place...
ATGTTAAACCACTACACCACGAGACCTACTCAATATTTACGCTATAATATTATAGCACTAGCATCTATTCAAGTCAAGAATTTATTGAATTTTGCTTTATACAAATATATAATTTAATTTAATATTCAATTTCTTTTTAATCAATTTTTATAAATAAATTAATTTAATATTTTATTAATAAATGTAGATACTCGTAATAATATATTATATCTAATTTTATTATTTTAAAATTAAATAAAAAAGCTATCAACTTTCGTTAATAGCATGATAGGATTAATCCTACTTTTTTATTTTTGGTATAACTCAACTTCACTAAATTTTAATTCTGCTAAAGTTGGTCTTCCAAACATATCAATACTTACGGTAACTATTCCTTTTTCATCATCAACATTGTCAATGACTGCATTGAATCCAGCATAGTTTCCAGAAATTACAGTAACACCATCACCCTTATCTCCACCAAAGTTACTTTCTTTGTTGATTCCACATTGTTTTAAGATAGGTGAAATTTCTTCTTCTAACATTGGTACGGGTTTAGCACCACCACCAGATGATCCTAAGAAACCAGTTACCATAGGTGTATTACGGACCATAAACCAACTTTTGTCAGTTACAATCATATCAACAAAAATATATCCAGGATATATTTTTTGTTTTTCTCGACGTTCTTCACCTTTTTTGTTTTTCTTTATAATTGTTCTTTCGGGAACTAATAATTGAAAAATTTTATCTTCCATTCCCATAGACTTTATTCTAAGTTCAATATTATGCTTTGCAGTACTTTCTAATCCTGAATAAGTTTGGATTATGTACCATCCTCTTTCTTCCATTATCTACCCCTAGGCAATTAATGAACTAATCCAGTTCATTAATAAATCACATAAATAAAAGAATAATGTTAATGCAATAGTGTAAATAAATACATCAGCACAATTAAGTAACATTAATTTTTGAGAAGGCCAAGTAACTCTTTTTACTTCATAAATAGATGGCTTATAATAAGGCCATATAGATAAAACTAAAGATACTGAACCTAATCCAATCAAAATCCATGCAAATGTTTTTGGATAATCACCAATAAGAAATACATTCTCGTTGATTGTTAATCCAACATCACCGCTACTATTAACACCTTTATAAATCAATGTTCCAAGTACAATAGCAATTAATGATAATACCAATAATATTACGCCTTCATACTTATATTCCTTTGTAAATGTCTCAGCTAAACGATTACGTTTTTCTGGAGCAGCCTCTTTTGCTACTACTTGATTATTTTTTGCCATTTTATCCTCCTACTTAGTTTCCTTATGAACAGTATATTTATTGCATTTTGGACAATACTTTTTCAAAACCATTCTTTCAGGATGTGTAACTTTGTTTTTTTTAATTGTATAGTTTCGTGATAAACATTCTTCACAAACTAATATTACTTTTTCTCTCATAAAAATCACCTTCTTATTTTACCATTATTCACATATATTGTCAATTATTACTTTACTTTTTCACGTGTCCTATATAAAGCATTATAAATTTTTTTAATATTACAATCTAAAATTAAAGATACTTCTTTAGGTTTATGTCCTTCAACTAGCATTAATATAACTTTATGTTCAAATGGTTTCAATTCGTATTCTTTTAATTCACATTTAATATTCTCTAAAGTCTGCCTTTTACAATCTTCTTGATTATATTCAAAGTTGATAGTTTCTTGGGCCATATATGGCAATTCATCTATATCATCAACTATTTGTGTATAAAAAAATTCGTTTTTCTTCTCTTTTAATATTCTGATAAATCTTCTTTGCAATAATAAATCAAAATATTTATTAAAACTTTTATTATAAGTGTATGAATCATAGCTATTAATAGCACTATATAGGGCTATTAATCCTTCTTGATAAAAATCATCATACTCATTTTCTTTAATTCTAAAAGTTTTCAATCGCTTATAAATAAGCCCTTGATATTTCTCAAATAAAATATCCTGCGCTTCCTCACTACGTTCGCCAATCAAATATAATAATTCATTGTCATTATACTTGATATACATTATTTTCCCCCTTAATAATATTTAATTAATGATATTTAATTATTTCATATATTAATATACTACAAGAAACCGAAACATTTAGTGAATTCACATGTCCTTGCATTGGTATTTCTACTAATACATCACAATTTTGTTTTACTAAACTTGATATTCCATGTCCTTCACTTCCCACAACTAAGCAAACGGGCATATCATATTTCATTGTATTATATTTTATACTATTATCACTCACTTCTGCACCTACAATCCAAAAACCTTGTTTTTTCAAAGTACGGATAGTATTTGTTAAATTAGTAACTGCACAAGTTTTAACATATTCAATCGCACCAGTAGATACGCAAGCTACCGTATCAGTTAATCTAACTGAACGATTTTTGCCTATTATTATCCCATCAACTCCAGCAGCATCACAAGTTCTCATGATAGCACCTAAGTTGTGAGGATCTTCTATTCCATCAAGCATTACAATGAAAGGATATTGCTTTTTGTTATCTAAAATTTCTTCCAAAGTAGCATATTTATACTCACTTATCTTAGCACATATACCTTGATGTTTAACTTTGCCAACTATGCGGTCAATATCTTTATTTTCTACTAATTTAAGGCTTACACCCTTTTGTTTAGCTAAATTAATTAGCTCAACATTGCTTTCAGTACAAAATACTTCTTTTGCATTGTTATTTTTGATAGCCTCACGAACATTATTTTTACTATAAATATATGCCATTTCACTGTACCTCAATAATTTCAATTGAACGAGTTATTAAATAATCCGCTCTTGATTCGTCTTTTAATAAATATAAATACCCGATTACCGCCTCAAATCCGGAAGCATTAATGTATTCTGCCGTTTTTTGCGTATAATTATAGTTTCTACCTCTTTTAAAAATACCTTGTTCTTCTTCTGTTAATTCGTCCATTAAATTCATGATTATTTTATTTTGAGCATTTCTACTTACGTATCTTACACATTCATTATGTAATTTTCTTAATGAAGTTATACTCTTATTTAAAACATATGTTCTTATAACATTCTCATAATATGAATCTCCAACAAATGCTAAGTCACCACCATTCAAATTCTTAATTTGTGATTCATTTAACATCAAATTTTAATATCCTTTTCTATGATATTTTGACGTAATTGATCAGCTTTTTTAAAATCTTTATCAGCTCTAGCCTTTTCCCAAGCTTTTACTAATTCAATATCGGCAGGACTTAATGGATAATGAGTAAATTCAATTCCAAGTACCCACATTTCTTTATCAAGTAAAGTTAATATTTCTTTGGTTTCTTCAACATTTAATACTTTTTGACGAACAATTCTATTCATCATTTTCATAGTTTGATAAATTACCGTAATGGCATTAGCTGTATTAAAATCGTCTGACATAGCTGAAATAAACTCATGTTCTAGTGCGCAAATACTATCTTCTTGAAGTTTTGTTGTATAATCAACAATTCCCGCTTCAAGTTGTAATTTATTAGCTAGAGTATTTTTAATATTAGTCATTTTTTCGTAGTCTCCTTGAGCTTGAGACAACATTTCTTCGTTATAGTTCATCGGTTGACGGTATGGAACGTTTAGTAATAACAATCTATATGGTCCATAACCAATTTTTTCAACTAAATCTTTAGCCCAAATAACATTTCCTAAAGATTTACTCATCTTTTTACCGTTTATATCAACTCTACCATTGTGAACCCAATAATTAGCAATATTAGTATGATCAACAACTGTTGATTGAGCTATTTCATTATCATGATGAGGAAATTTTAAATCCATTCCTCCACCATGGATATCAATCATAGATTTAAATATGTCTCTAATCATTACAACACATTCAGTATGCCATCCTGGTCTTCCTTCCCCCCATGGAGAATCCCATTTTTTTCCGAATTCTGTTTGTTTCCATAAATTAAAATCACATGGATTTTTTTTCTTACTATTTGCTTCAATCCTAGCACCATTAATTAATTCAGCAACCGTTTGATTGCTAAGTATTCCATAATGATCTGCTTTAGTAATATCAAAATATACATCGTGGTCTACAACGTATGCTCCACCTTTTTCAACTAGCTGTTCTATGAATTCAATAATATCATCCATAGTTTCTGTAACTTTAGGATATTTATAAGCTTTTTGACAATTAAGCATATCATAAGTTTTCATAATTGATTTTATATAACGCTCTGATATTACTGACTCTTCTACTCCCTCTTGCATAGCTTTTTTAATAATCTTATCATCGATATCCGTAAAATTAGTAACAAAATATACTTTGTTACCTAAATACTTGAAGAATCTTACAACAACATCAAAAAATACTACCGGTCTTGAATTACCAATATGAATATCATTGTATACAGTAGATCCACAAACATACATACTGACTTCGCCTGGTTTAATTTGTTTAAAATCTTCTAATTTGTTTGTTAATGAATTATAAATTTTCATACTTTACCTCTTTTGTATATTCTATCACGATAGGTTATCTTTTTCAATAATTAGTGTAATTAAAGATTATAATTTACAAATATTAAATAAACAAAAGAATTGTAATATAAAATTACAATTCTTTTATAAATTCTTTTTTGACAAATTTTACTCTTGGGAACATTACCACTATTTTAGTCCCCTTTGGTTCATTATCTTTAGCAATTATAGTACCATTTTGAGCTGTTGCTAAACTAAAGGCAATAGATAATCCTAATCCATTTCCGCTAGTACTACGTGACTTATCAGCTCGGTAAAATCTTTCAAACATTTTATTTTTTGTTGCATCACTGACACCAATTCCGGTATCAGAAACCTCAATAATAACATTATTTAAGTTAGAATACAATTTGACATCAATTGATTCTCCATCAGAACTATACTTTGTAGCATTATCTAGTAATATAAACATAATTTGTTTTATTCTATCTTTATCAACTTTAGCATAACATGATGATAATTGGTAAGTAAACTGTCTTTTTTGCATCTCTAATATTTCAATAAATGGTTCTATAGTAGAACTTATGACATCTTTCATGTCACAAACTTCCATATTAAGATTCATTGTTTTCTTTTCACTTCTCGCAATAATCAGTAAATCATTTACTAACTTATTCAATCTGTTTAATTCGTTCAGAGAAATAGCTAAATCCTCCGACACGTCTTTGACCCGTTTATCGGGTGAGGCCATGATGTTCTCCAGTTTACTTCTAACTATGGAGAGTGGGGTCCTTAATTCATGACTAGCATCACTAACAAAAGTAGATTGTCTATTAACAAATATCTTTAAAGGTTTAGTACCTTCACTTGATAAATAAATTCCGGCAAGTACTGAAACAAACAACATAGCAATAGTAACTACAAGGAAACTAATAGCAAGTTGCTGAGCAGCTGATTTTTCTCCATCAATATTTAAATAAATTTTAGCCCTAACTATTTGGTTACCACTTACAAATACCGCATTAGACTGATTTGATAAATCTATAGTATAACTTATATATTTATAATTACCTATTGTGACTTGTTTCATGCTATCAAAAACATATGCTCCTCTAGCATCAATCGTAAAGGCACTTTCGCCTTCTACAACTTCATCATTCAAGCCTTGAATAAATATAAAATATTGTGGTGTACCATCACCATATAAAAGACTATCATTATCTACCCAATAATAAACTACCACCATTCTCGGATCATTTGGTGCATTATGCAAAATTGTTTGACCATCTGTTTCAGATTTAATACTTTCTGCATAATTAGTAATAATTTTCTCCGATACTTTTAAATAAGTACTTGAATAAGTGATGTTTAAAACTACTCCTAACATTACGATTAACACAGCATATATAAAGATGCTTTCAAGAAAAAATGATCGCTTATAGCTGGCAAGCATACTGTCAAAAGATGCTGTTTTATTCTTTTTCACTCCACATATATCCTACATTTCTAAGTGTTTTTAAATATATATCATAACCATATTTTCTTAATTCTTTTCTTAAGTTACTAACATATACTTCAACAACGCTCCAAACGGTGTCACTATCAAATCCCCAAATACGATTAAATAGTTGTTCCTTTGGAATAATAATATCCTTATTACGGACTAAATATTCTAATATATCATAAGTCTTACCATTAATAACCATCTTTTGATTATCAATTTTGACTTGTTTTTGACTTAAATCAAATTCCATATTAAGGAACATTAACTTATGAGTATCAAAATTATTATTATATCGACGCAATAGCGCCTCTACTCTTGCAATAAACTCATCTCTGTAAAATGGTTTAGTCATATAATCATCAGCACCAAGCTTTAGACCTTTAACTTTACTACTAATTCCGTCTTTTGCTGTTAACATAAGTACGGGGCAAGATCCTACTTCTCTAATTTTTTTAAGAATTGTAAATCCATCAACATGAGGTAACATAATATCTAAAATAATTAAATCATAAATATTTTTCTCACAAATAAACATTGCTTCTTCCCCGTCATAAATAGATTCGGTTTCTCCAACCTTTTGTAGCATATCGCAAATTGCTTTATTTAAATTTTTGTCATCTTCGACTACTAATATTTTCATAACCTTCTCCTTTTTATTGTTTAATATATCTTACCTTATTTTAGCACAAAATCAAAAAAAGAGCAATATTTCTATTACTCTTAATTGTTTTCAAATATTTATATATATTAACGCTTAGAAAATTGAGGAGCTCTACGTGCAGCTTTAAGACCACATTTCTTTCTTTCCTTGATACGTGGGTCTCTTCTAATCATTCCAGCTTTTTTCAAAACTTTACGATAATCAGAATTAACTTGTAACAAAGCTCTAGAAATACCATGTCTAATAGCGCCAGCTTGGCCACTAATTCCACCCCCATTAACATTTACTAATACATCATAACTTTCTTTTGTACCAGTTAAATCTAATGGTTGTAATACATCTAAACGAGTTGCTGCATTTGGCATATAATTAGCAAATGCTCGCTTATTAATAGTTATTTTACCTGTTCCTGGGATTAAACGTACTCTAGCAACAGAGCTTTTACGACGACCAGTTCCATAATATTGTACTTGTGCCATAATTATTTAACCTCCAATATTTCTGGTTTTTGTGCTTGATGTTTATGATCTGGACCACAATAAACAAATAGTTTGCTGTACATATCATCACCTAATGTATTATGTTGTAACATACCACGTACTGCTTGTTCTACTATTTTTTGAGGTTGAGTATCTAACATCTTTTGGGCAGTTCTTGTTCTTAAACCGCTACTATAACCACTATGATGACGATATAACTTCGTTTGAAGTTTATTACCAGTCAACTTAATTTTTTCTGCATTCACAACAATAACATAATCTCCGCAATTGGCATTAGGTGTGAATGTAGGCTTTTTCTTGCCTCTTAAGATTGAAGCTATTTCTGAAGCTAATCTTCCTAATACTTTTCCTTCTGCATCGATTACATACCATTTACGTTCAATACTTTTGACGTTTGGCATATATGATTTATTCATTCTTTCTTTCCTCCGTAAATTATTTAAACTTTAAATGTGGATAAATAAAGTTTTTACACAGGGCTTGTAAATGTGGGATTTACAAAATGTACCTTATGTATTATATTATAAAACTATCCATTTGTCAACCAATTTCGATTACTTTATAATAAATATTTAGTTAATTGCCCTTTTCGTGAATTTTCCTCTGATACCCTTAATGGCTGTATAATACATAAACGCATTAGGATCTATTTTTTTGATTAATGTACGATAATCTTCAAGTTCGTAAGTAAATACAACAGATTCTAGTACATACTTTGTACAATTAGAATATCCTCCCAAGGCATCATATATTGTAACCCCATGAAAGAAATTATTAACTAAAGCTTCTTGTACGTCTTTTTCTTTTTCGGTAATAATTGTTATTTTTTGATATTTGTAAATAGTATGAATTTTATCCAAAGTAATTACATGAACTATCAATCTAATAACTGTATACACCGCTACTGAAATGTTTTGTCCAACTATAGCACCACAAATTATAATAACTAAATCTAATCCGCTAGTTATAACCGCAAAAGGAATACCTGTTTTCATAGACCATGTCTGGGTTACTATATCAAGTCCACCCGTAGATGAACCTGTTCTAAGTGGTAGGGCACATCCTATTCCGCATCCTAAACCACCAATAACCGCAAGTGTCATATAACCAATTTTAAATTGATTTCCACTAGCATCGGTAATTGTGTCTATTATTGAATCAAATGGTGTAAAACCTTTTGAATATAACCAATCGAAGAATGCAAGTAACAATACTTGTAATACAACTGATGATAAACTTAAAATAGCAAATCTTTTACTAATATGTTTCCATCCCATAATAAATAAGGGAATGTTTACAACTGCCACAATAATTGACTTCAATGCAGGAATTTTGAATATATTCGCAAATATCTGAGCCACACCAGTGATTCCACCCGTATAAAATTGACCTAAGTCAACTATAAATACAACTGAGAAACAATAGATTATTGTTCCCGTTACCATTCCTAATATACCAACTAATTGACGATTGCGACTAAGTTTAAGATACCATTGTCCACTTCTCTTAGGTGGCAAAGCTTTTCTTTTTGTTTGCATGTTATTTTGCCTTTTTGATTTTTTCTAATTCTTCCCCTATTTTTATTCTTTGAAATAATACAATAGGTTCTTTAATTACCTGTGATTGATGAGTATGCCCATACTTCAATAATTTAAAATCAATATCGGTATCCATTAATCCTAATTCATTAAAAATTATTTTGGACGTATCATCCATTACTGGATCCAACATAATAGAAGTAATTCTTAGTACTTCATATAAATGATAAAGTACATCATTTAAATCGTTCTGTTTTTCTAAGTCTTTTGCAAGACGCCAAGGTTCAGTAAGATCAATATATTTATTAGCTTTACTAATTAAATCAAAAACAGCAGTTAATCCGTTTTTAAATTGGAAATTGTCAAACGTATCAAAATATACTTTGTTTGTTGTATCAATTAAATCTTCTAATGCTTTATCTTCTTCAAAATAATTTTTATCAGGTTTAGTAACTTTACCGCCAAAGTATTTATTAATCATAGAAATTGTTCTACTTACTAAATTACCTAAATCATTGGCAAGATCACTATTAAATCTTTCAAAAAATAGTTCCCATGTAAATAATCCATCATTACCAAAAGGCATCTCTTTAATTAAGTAATAACGAAGAGCATCTAGTCCATAATTTCTTGATACATCAGTTGGGTATATTGTATTACCCTTAGATTTACTCATTTTAGTACCCTTCATAAGAATCCAACCATGAGTAAGTAATTCAAAATTAATAGGAATGTCTAAAGCCATTAACATGATTGGCCAATATATGGCATGAAACCTTAAAATATCTTTACCAACTACATGATATACTTGACCGTTCATCCAATATTTTTGAAATAATGCGTCGTCAGGCGTATCATAGCCTAAAGCTGTAATATAATTAGCTAGGGCATCAATCCATACATAAGCAACATGTTTTTTATTACTAAGGATGGGAATTCCCCAATCAATTGTTGTTCTACTAACACACAAATCTTCTAATCCACTCTTTATAAACGCAACTACTTCATTTTTTCTAGTAGCTGGTTGAATAAATGTTGGATGAGTTTCAATATATTCTAATAATCTATCAGCGTATTTTCCGAGTTTTAAAAAATAACTTTCTTCTTTAACTACTTTAGTTTTTTTACCACAAGTTGGACAAGTATCATCTGGTCCTAATTGAGTTTTCGTATAGAATGTTTCGCAAGATACACAATAATCTCCTTCATATTCTCCAAGGTAAATATCGCCATTCTTGATTAACTTCTCATAAATTTGTTGTACTACTTTTGTGTGTCTAGCTTGGCTGGTACGAATAAAATCATCATTAGTGATTTTCAATTCCTTCCATAATTCGCTAGTCTTAAACGCAATTTTATCAACAAATTCTTGAGGTTTAATACCTTGCGCTTTAGCAGCCTCCTCAATTTTCAACCCATGCTCATCCATACCAGTTAAATAGTAAGTATCATCACCTTTAAGACGATGATATCTGGCAAATACATCACAAACAACGGTTGAATAGGAATTTCCTATATGTACTTCACCGCTTGCATAATATATAGGTGTCGTAATATAGACATTATTTTTATTCATTAGCACAACTCCTTAAAAATTTTGAATTTCTCTGCATTATCATCATTATTGCTTTTTGTTAGAGCTATTTCTAAGGGCATTGCAACAATTTTACCTTTTTGGTAACCAATACATTCTCCACTTTTACCGGCTGTTAATTCATCAACAGCTTTTGCTCCCATTAGGGAAGCTAATATTCTATCAATCGGAGTTGGACTTCCACCTCTTTGAACATAACCTAAAACGGTAGCTCTTGTTTCAAAAGGAGTTTCCTTATTAAGAAGTTCAGATAATTCTCTAACGTCACATATATGTTCGGAAATTATGACAATGGCATGACGTTTAGTTCTAGCTGCTAGTTGAACGTTCGCAATAATGTCTTCAGGATTATAACCAGTTTCTTTAGTTACAACCATTTCTGCACCAACTGATAAACCAGCATATAAAGCTAAGTCGCCACAGCTTCTTCCCATAACTTCAACAATACTACATCTTTTATGACTAGTAGATGTATCACGAAG
>Ga0265294_10010122_pt1 | contig 10769 bp, 7 predicted proteins | sample MunlanPumphouse3_FD_192504 | JGI IMG/M metagenome (GOLD analysis project Ga0265294, IMG submission 192504) | Groundwater microbial communities from a municipal landfill in Southern Ontario, Canada - Pumphouse #3 | ecosystem: Environmental > Aquatic > Deep subsurface > Groundwater | place...
TAATGGAGAGGAGTAATACACCTTTCATTAGATGTTTACCCCTAAAAATGATGTATGAAAAATAGTACTCAGAAAGCATGGGTAGCTGTGGCTGTCGTTATGCTGGTTCTTCTCGTCGATCAGCTCTCCAAAATATGGGTGAAAACGCATATGGGATTGTACGACACCATTCATATTACCGATTGGTACAAGATTTATTTCGTAGAAAACAATGGGATGGCTTTCGGCATAGAAGCAGGAGGAAAGCTTTTTCTGTCACTTTTTCGTATTATTGCCGTAGTGCTTATCGTCTTTTATATCAGAAGACTGGTCAGGGATAATTATAAATCGGGGTTTATTATCTGTGTCACACTTGTTCTTGCAGGTGCTTCGGGAAATATCATTGACAGCATCTTCTATGGAATGATTTTTGAGGCCAGTTATCCCGGTCATCTCTCTTCTTTTGTTCCCTGGGGAGAGGGATATTCCTCGTTCCTTCACGGTAAGGTGGTGGATATGTTGTACTTCCCATTGATTAGCGGCACTTATCCTGATTGGGTGCCTGTTGTTGGAGGGCAGGAGTTTCTATTTTTCAGATTCATTTTTAATATTGCCGATTCAGCAATCACTGTAGGGGTTATTCTGATATTGCTCTTTTACAGGAAAACTTTGTCTTATTCATTGCTCTCGAAGAAAGAGCGGGAAGATCTTGAAAAGGAAAAAGAAGAAAAAGAAATTACAGGTGAAATCTAGCAATATTTCATATCTCTTTTTTTATGTTCTGTTGATTATGATGGTCTCCTCTTGTCAGAACCGTCCCAGGGAGGTGTTGAACAGGAAGAGCATGGAGCAACTGATGTATGATGTCTACGTTGCTGAGGCAATCATGGAAAATGATTATCACAACTTCAATACTCCTGAAAAAAAAGAAGCTTATATAAACGAAGTCTTCAAGGCGCATGAAGTGACACAGGCACAGTGGGATACCTCCTTGTCGTGGTATTCAGACCGCATTGATCTCTACCTGAAGATGAATGATTCTGTGAAGGTGCGTATACAACGCATTCGTAAAGATATTGACAGACAAGTAGATAGGTTGAATGCGCAGCAGTTTGTCGATCCGTCACTTTTATCCCCATCCTATATTCCTCCTTTCTACTCATTTTTAATGCCTGTTGCGAAAAAAGGGTTTACTTTCCGTTTAGATACAGCAGATATTCGATCCAGGGTCTCTGATGATCATTTCTCATTCACTTTCAGCGTAATCGGTATACCTCCGCAATTCACCTCCAATTTATCATCCATGCTCACGTTGGTTTACGCCGATACCACTATCTCTCAATCGCATGAGATCAGAGAAAATAAAACCTATCGCATGAAAGCCTCGAGATTTCTCCCCGGTGATACGCTTATACAGATCAATGGTTTTGTTCATTTGCAGGAGAGATCCGGCATTACACCTGCTATCCAGTTGTACAATATTTACCTCGGAGAGGAGAAATTGGACTCTGTCGAACTGGATTCACCTGAGCTGCTACCTACACCTCTTGTAAGAGACTCTTTATTGGTTGATACCGTGAGAATAGCGCAATAATAATATCATATAGAAAAAAGCTATTTGTCATATTGACATCTTTTTTTGATAAATTATTATATTTGCATGGCAATAGAGAGAGAATATAATATAAAAATTAACATTCATAAAATCAATACTTAACATCAAATGGAAAAAAAGAGAGTTTACACCTTTGGAAACGGCTTAGCTGAAGGGCGGGCAGATATGAAAAACCTGCTTGGAGGTAAAGGGGCGAACCTTGCCGAAATGAACCTGATCGGTGTACCCGTTCCTCCGGGTTTTACCATTACAACAGAGGTCTGCACTGAATACAACGAATTGGGAAAAGAGTATGTGATTGGTGTCCTGAAAGAGGAGGTTGAAAAGGCTGTTTCCCAGATTGAACAGCTGACCGGTACAAAATTCGGAGATAAGGAGAATCCCTGTCTTGTCTCTGTTCGTTCCGGTGCACGTGTATCTATGCCGGGTATGATGGATACCGTATTAAACCTCGGATTGAACGATGATGCCGTAGAGGGGATTGCCAGAAAATCGGGCAATGAGCGTTTCGCGTGGGATTCCTATCGCCGTTTTGTACAGATGTATGGCGATGTGGTGCTGGGATTGAAGCCTCAAAGCAAGGAAGACATAGATCCTTTTGAAGAGATCATGGATGAAATGAAGGAATCGAAAGGGATAGAGTTGGATACCGATTTCACCACTGACGATCTGAAAGAACTGGTGAAAAGATTCAAGGCTGCGGTGAAAAAAAATACCGGCAATGATTTCCCGGTTAATCCCTGGGACCAGTTATGGGGTGCTGTCTGCTCTGTTTTTGACAGCTGGATGAACGAACGCGCCATTCTCTATCGAAAAATGAATAACTTCCCTGAAGAGTGGGGTACGGCCGTCAATGTGCAGGCAATGGTTTACGGGAATATGGGTAAAACATCCGGCACAGGTGTTGCCTTTACCCGCGATGCTGCTACGGGTGAAGATATCTTTAATGGTGAATATCTGATTGATGCACAAGGAGAGGATGTGGTGGCAGGTGTACGTACACCGCAGGAAATCACTATCGAAGGATCCCGCCGTTGGGCAAAGATGAAAGGTATATCAGAAGAAGTGCGCGCAGCCAGTTATCCCTCGCTGGAAGAGGCACTGCCTGAATGTGCGAAGGAGCTTATCGAAGTACAGCAAAAGCTGGAAGATTATTTTAAAGATATGCAGGATCTCGAATTTACCATTCAGGATGGTAAGCTCTGGTTATTGCAAACACGCAGCGGTAAACGTACCGGCGCGGCGATGGTGAAGATAGCCATTGATATGCTCCATCAGGGGTATATCGATGAGAAGACTGCATTGAAGCGCTGTGATCCCGAGAAACTGGATGAATTGCTTCACCCCGTTTTTGATAAGAAAGCGCTTGCTAAGGCAAAACCAATTACACACGGGTTACCGGCATCACCGGGTGCTGCTGCGGGACAGGTTGTTTTTCATGCCGACGAAGCGGAAGAGTGGCACAAGGAGGGGAAAAAAGTGATCCTCTGCCGCACGGAGACCTCCCCTGAAGACCTGCGTGGGATGGCGTCGTCACAAGGTATTCTTACCGCCCGCGGAGGGATGACCTCCCATGCGGCAGTAGTAGCCCGCGGCATGGGCAAGTGTTGTGTGTCAGCGGCCAACAATCTGATGATTGATTATAAGGCGCGTAAAATGACGGTTAACGGCAAGGAGTTGAAAGAGGGAGACTGGATCGCTTTGGATGGCTCTACCGGGAACGTCTATGAGGGTAAAATAATTACGCAGGATGCGGAGATTGACGCCGATTTCAATGAACTGATGAAGCTTGCGGAAAAGTATGCCCGTATGGATGTCAGAACCAATGCCGACACTCCACACGATGCGTTAGTTGCCCGTAACTTCGGTGCGAAAGGTATCGGACTGTGCCGTACCGAGCATATGTTCTTCGAGGAAGATAAGATCATCACCATGCGTGAGATGATCCTTGCGAAAGATGAGGAGGGACGCCGCAAAGCGCTGGAGAAACTGCTTCCGCTGCAGAAGAAAGACTTTATCGGAATATTCAGGGCTATGAAAGATTACGCCGTGACCATCCGTCTGCTCGACCCGCCACTGCACGAATTTGTACCTCACGACGAAAAAGGACAGATGGAGATGGCAAAAGTGATGGATATCTCCTATAAAGATATTCACGACCGTGTGGAAGGCCTGATGGAGTCTAACCCCATGCTTGGTTTACGTGGTTGCCGTCTTGGTAACCTCTATCCTGAAATAACCGAGATGCAGACACGTGCCATCATGGAGGCAGCGATTGAGCTGAAGCAGGAAGGAATCAAAGCTATTCCGGAGATCATGGTTCCGCTCACAGGCATTGTCTATGAGTTCATGGCACAGAAGGATATCATTGAAAATACCATCCGGCAAGTGTTTGCCGAGAAGAGCGACTCAGTAGAATATAAGATCGGTACGATGATAGAGATCCCGCGTGCAGCACTTACTGCACATAAGATAGCCAGGGAGGCCGATTTCTTCTCCTTCGGCACGAACGACCTGACGCAGTTGACCTTTGGTTACAGTCGCGACGATGTGGCCAAGTTCCTGCCGATGTATCTCGATAAGGGGATTCTGAAACATGATCCCTTCGCCGTGATAGATCAGAACGGTGTTGGACAACTCGTTCGTATGTCGGTGCAAAAAGGGCGGGAAGTGCGTCCTACACTTAAATGCGGTATCTGTGGTGAACACGGGGGTGAACCTTCATCGGTGAAATTCTGCCATACCGTAGGGCTGAATTATGTATCCTGTTCTCCTTTCCGTGTGCCTATTGCCCGTCTGGCGGCGGCACAGGCAGCCATTGAAGGATAAATCAGCGGTTTTGATTTGTTTTCAGAGAGACGCCCGTAAAGGCGTCTCTCTTCCTTTCATGGCGCTCATCTCCGAAATTTCAAGGAGCCAATCCTTTATAACTACTTTTAACCATCAAACTATTTTGCAGCTTAGTGGATTATCACTACTTTTACATCGCTATTATTAAACAGATTGTTCTATGAAGTATTCATTTAAGATATTGCTTTTTCTTCTTTCTTTGTCAGCTACTCAGTATGTTATTTCTCAAAATAATGTGATTGACGAGATTGTGTGGGTGGTGGGTGACGAAGCCATACTGAAATCGGAAGTGGAGGAATACCGCAAGGAGATCCTGATGCAGAATCAGCGCATTGAAGGCGATCCCTACTGTTTCATACCCGAACAACTGGCTATCCAGAAACTCTTTCTCGATCAGGCCAAGCTGGACAGTATTGAAGTGCAGGAATCAAACGTGAACCGCACACTGGAGTATCTTGTGAATGAATATATCGCATCAACCGGCTCTGTGGAGAGACTCGAGGAGTACTACGGGAAAAAAATAGCCGATATACGGGAGGACTTGCGTCAGCAAATACGTGAGCAACAACTCGTGGAGGGTGTACAACAGAAACACTTCGGTAGCGTACAGTTGACACCTTCAGAAATAAGGAAGTATTACAATACTCTGCCACAGGATAGTCTGCCATTTATTCCCACCACGCTGGAGGTGCAGATTATTACCGCTGAGCCTAAAATACCGCTGGAAGAGATTGATAAGGTGAAAGCCCGTCTGCGTGAATATACCGATCAGATCAATAGCGGGGAGAGGGAGTTCTCCACTCTGGCACTGTTGCATTCTGAAGACCCTTCGGCGATGAAAGGTGGTGAACTCGGATTCATGAACCGTTCGGGATTCGTTCCTGAGTTTGCCAATGTAGCTTTTGCCCTGAGTGATCCCAAGAAAGTATCCAACGTGGTGGAGTCGGAATATGGATTTCATATCATCCAGTTAATCGAGCGCAGGGGGGATATGGGTAATTTCCGTCACATCTTGCTGAAACCCAAGGTCCCACAGGAGTCACTCGATACCGCACTCGTTCGTTTGGATTCAATCCGCGCAGGGATAATGAATAAAAAGATCTCTTTCGACGAGGCTGCCACGTTTCTCTCGGCCGACAAAGATACACGGAACAATAAAGGAATTATGGTCAATAATTCACGCAGCGCCAATTCAGGTACTCCACGTTTTGCACTGGATGAATTAAATCAGGATATCGCCAAAATAGCCGGTGAGATGAAAGAGGGAGAGATCTCAGAACCGTTCATCATGCTCAATGATAAAGGACGACAGGTGACTGCCATGATCAAAATAACAGCTCGCAACGAAGGACACAAGGCTACGCTCAACACTGATTATCAGATCATTAAGCAGATGGCTGAGAATGCCAGGCAGCAGGATCTGGTCGATGAGTGGCTGCAGAAGAAAATTGATAAAACCTATGTGCGTATTGATCCCGACTGGCAGGCGTGTGAATTTAAATACAAAGGATGGCGAAAGTAACAGCCTTTTTTTAAAATGAAAAGACAAGGGTCACAATTCATACAGGAAAGCATACTTCTCTTAAGTGTGCTTTTTGTCATCATGGCGTCGGCGAAAGCACAACAGCCCCCCCCCGTAAGCTCATCCGTGACACCTGAAGTCCAGATCATTGAACTGAGAAAGGCAGATCTGTGGAGTAAGAGAACAGGATTTGAAGCCGAGATACTGACCGGCAATGTGACCTTCTTTCATGAAGGTGCATTTATGTACTGCGACAGTGCCTATCTCTATCAGCAAACCAACACATTTGAGGCTTTCAGTAATGTGAGGATGGAGCAGGGTGATACCATCTTTGTCTATGGTGATTACCTCCACTACGATGGTAACACGCAGCTTGCACAACTGCGTGAGAACATCCGCATGGAGGATCGTACAGTCACACTTTTCACAGACAGTCTCGATTACGACCGTTCAGCCAATCTAGGATATTATTTCGAAGGCGGCATGCTGGTGGATGAGGAGAATGAGTTAACCTCTTACTGGGGACAATACGACCCGGATACAAAGCAGGCTCTCTTCAGCGATAGTGTGAAGCTGGTGAATGAAGATTATGTGATCTATGCAGATACATTGAAATACAACACGGAATCCAAATATGCCGATATCCTGGGCCCTTCACGCATCGTTTCCGACAGCGGATATGTACACACCAGCAGGGGATGGTATAACACGGCCACGGATGATTCCCGGCTGCTTGATCGTTCGGAAGTATACAGCAATGACGGGATGAAGGTCCTTATCGGTGACACAATTCTCTATAACCGCCAAACAGGCGAGGGAGAGGTGTTTGGTAACATGTATCTCGAAGACAAGGAGAAGAAGGCCATTCTGCAGGGCAATTATGGTTTTTACAATGAACAAACCGAGTACGGCCTTGCAACCGATTCGGCCTTTGCCATCGATTACTCCCAGCAGGAAAGCATGTTCCTGCATGGTGACACGCTGGTGATGGAGACCGATTCCACGAATCGTGATATCAAAGCGTTCTACGAGGTGCGGTTCTATCGGTCTGATATTCAGGGTGTGTGCGATTCACTACACTACTCCTCACGTGACTCCATGGTCTATATGGTTGGTGATCCCGTCATTTGGAACGAAAATAATCAGATTCTGGGTAATCAGATCGATATTTCTCTGAACGACTCTACAATAGAAAAAGCCACCATAAAAGATTACGCGCTGGCTGTTCAGGACAGAATGGAAGGAGAGCAGTATAATCAACTCAGTGGAAGGGATATGACCGCTTTCTTCCGTAATGGTGATTTGTATCACGTGCTGGTGGAGGGTAATGCGGAATCATTGTATTATCTGGTTGAAGAGGACAGTACCATCATCGGATTGAATAAAACGGAGAGCGCATATCTATCAATGGATATTAAGAATAAACAGATTGAAAGACTGAAGCTTTGGTCATCCACCAGAGCTGTAACGACTCCTCTGCCACAACTGAAGCCCGAAGATGCCCGTTTAGGTGGCTTCATCTGGCTCGATTACCTGCGGCCCACAGGACCCGGTGATATTTTCCGCAGCAATGAGAGGCGTAGTTCAGAAGCGACAGAATCTCGTCAAAGGCGTTTTGAGAGAGAAGATGTCACATTGTAGCGCAGGTGCCATTTGCCTGTCTGCTATCTATTCTTTATTTTTGTAACATCTTAAACAGTGAAAGCTATGGGTAGTTTCTTTTTCTATAACAACAGAAAACCGCGTAAATTCAATTATACGCCCATCCTATTTAATGCAGATGAAGAGGAACGCAGGGAAAGGTTGCAAAAAAGAATTGAGAATGTAAAAAAAGAGATGGGCGTACTCCCTGAGACCGAAGAGGAAACAGCTGAGAAGAAAGAGTTTAAATCAGAGTTCATCTCACAAACCCGACATTTGAAGAAACGAATGGAGGGTGATGCTTCGGGAAAAACTTCCTTTTTCGCCAATAACGGTTTACTCATTATTCTGCTTATCGTCCTTTTTGCCATCTTCTTTTTCTGGTTATTGGGTTAGAAAACAGACGATTCTATTTATGTCAGATATTATACATCTTCTTCCCGATTCCATCGCAAATCAGATTGCTGCCGGTGAGGTTATCCAGCGCCCCGCATCGGTGGTGAAAGAGTTGGTGGAGAACGCACTTGATGCGGGAGCAAAACATATAAGGATAAGCATCAAAGATGCCGGTCGTACGCTTATTCAGGTGATTGACGACGGGAAGGGGATGTCGGCAACCGATGCCCGGATGGCTTTTGAGCGGCATGCAACATCAAAGATCAAGTATGTAGACGATCTGTTCGCACTCACCACCATGGGGTTTCGTGGTGAGGCACTGCCATCCATCGCTGCCATTTCTCAGGTTGAAGTGAAGAGCAGGAGGGAGGAGGATGAACTGGGCACATTGATTCTCATTTCCGGGTCAAAGCTTGAAAAACAGGAGATCATTGCTTCTGCTGCCGGTACCTCTATCTCGGTGAAGAATATCTTCTTCAATGTGCCGGCACGAAGAAAATTCCTGAAATCAAACGAAACGGAACGGAGGAATATTTTTACGGAAATAGAACGTATTGTACTGGTAAATCCGGAGATTGAGTTCACACTCATTGAGAACGATCTGGAAACGCTCCATCTGCCCAAAGCTGGTCTGAGACAGCGCATTGTGCAGCTGGAAGGGAAGAACGTCAATCAACAACTGATAGAGATAGAGGAGGAGACTACGCTGGGTAAGATTCACGGCTATGTTACACGACCTGAATTTGCAAAAAAAGGGAGGGTGAGTCAGTTTTTCTTCGTTAACAACCGTTATATCCGGCATCCCTATTTCCACAGGGCGGTGATCTCTGCCTTTGAGCCGTTGATTGCTGCAAATGAAAAGCCCGGCTATTATATCTATCTTCATGTGAATCCGGATACGATTGATGTCAATATCCACCCCACCAAGACTGAGGTGAAATTTGAAAATGAACAGGCACTATGGCAAATACTGATGGTTACCGTGAAAGAGTCGCTCGGTAAATTCAACGCTATTCCTACCATCGATTTTGATACCGATGATGCACCTGATATACCTCTGTTCGATCCCTCCCACAGTACATCGATGCCGAGGGTGAATGTTGATCCCGACTATAACCCTTTTCGAAACCCTCATGCGGGAGCACATCAGCCGTCTGCCCCTGCATTTGAATGGGAGCAGCTTTATAAAGGGTTTGAGAATGAAAAAGAGTTGTCACCGGAGATGGAGGGTAATCCAGGCGCTACACTTTTCAACCCTACCGGGACAGCACAAAACCTGCCCGAGACAGAGCTGTTCCCGGAACATTATCAGTTTAAACAAAAATATATACTCACTTCGGTGAAGTCGGGGCTGATGGTCATCGATCAGCATAAAGCGCATGTGCGCATCCTTTTCGATAAATACCTGGAACAGATAAAGAATAAGAGAGGTGTTTCGCAGCGTGTACTGTTCCCGGAGGTGCTTGATCTCTCCGCATCCGAAGCGGCAGCGCTACCCTCCATTATGGAGGATCTGGAGGCACTCGGTTTTGAACTGAGCAATCTGGGGAATCACAGTTTCGCGGTGCAGGGTGTTCCCAGCGAGATTGAGAATGCTGATCCCTCACTGCTTATACGTTTCATGATTGGCAAAAGCCTTGAAACAGGGAGTGATGTAAAGGCAGATATCCAGGAATCCATTGCTCTTTCTCTTGCCAAACTGACATCCATACCTCACGGCAAAACGCTGACATCTGAAGAGATGTTGCTTATCGTCAGCCAGCTGTTCGCTTCCAGAACACCCACCTATACGCCCGATGGTCAAACGGTGGTAACAGTGATTTCTGATGCTGAGATTGAGAAGAAAATGGTTTAAACCTAATCTTAATAATAGAGACCTATGAATTATTCTTATTGTGGAAACAGCGGATTACAGTTACCCCGGATATCGTTGGGATTGTGGCACAATTTCGGATTTGGGGATGATTATGCAATGGCACGTGAGATGATTATTCATGCTTTTGAGCAGGGAGTAACCCATTTCGATCTGGCCAATAATTACGGTCCTCCTCCGGGATCGGCAGAATCCAATTTCGGGAAAATTGTGAAAGAGAATCTCGCATCCCATCGTGATGAGATGATTATTTCCTCCAAAGCGGGACATCTGATGTGGGACGGGCCATACGGTGACGGATCATCGAGGAAGAATCTCATGGCGAGCATCAATCAGAGTCTCAAGCGAACAGGATTGGACTATTTCGATATATTTTATTCCCATCGTTACGACTTCATCACCCCTGTAGAAGAGACCATGCAGGCACTGGTAGATATTGTTCGTCAGGGGAAGGCACTCTATGCAGGGATTTCCAAGTATCCTCCACATGAAGCACGAAAAGCACTGAACTATTTAAGCGAAAGAGATGTACCCTGTCTTATTTTTCAGGATAAGTACAGTATGTTCAACCGAACGCCGGAAGAGGAGATACTGGGTATCACCAGGGAGTTTAATACAGGTTTTATTGCTTTTTCACCCCTGGCACAGGGTCTTTTGACCGATAAATACCTGCATGGTATTCCCGCATATTCACGCGCTGCTGCTCCGTCCGGATTCCTGAAAAAGGAACAGGTCACGCCAGCGCTGGTGGATAAGGTGAGACAGTTAAATAAAATAGCCACACAACGCGGACAGACAATGGCAGAGATGGCATTGTCATGGGCCCTGAGAGATGAAAGGGTTACCTCCCTCATCGTTGGTGCCCGCAACACAGCCCAGTTGAACGATAATCT
>Ga0265294_10010124_pt1 | contig 10767 bp, 11 predicted proteins | sample MunlanPumphouse3_FD_192504 | JGI IMG/M metagenome (GOLD analysis project Ga0265294, IMG submission 192504) | Groundwater microbial communities from a municipal landfill in Southern Ontario, Canada - Pumphouse #3 | ecosystem: Environmental > Aquatic > Deep subsurface > Groundwater | place...
ATAATGCTGCCCGGAAAGACTGATGATAATTCCTGCAGTTTCCGCCAAATCGGTATTGATCTGAACGGGTAGGCACTCCGGGGGCAATTCTCTTTGGGTATCAGTTAAAACCCGGCGCAATTCGTTCCAAGATTTTTCCACCGGGGCATCATTTTGCAGCTGCAGCACTACTACGGAAACACTATTCTTGCTGTAAGACTCAGTGAAATCATGGGCCGGTAACTTACGAATGTTACTCTCAATTACCCGGGTTACCAGTCTCTCCACTTCCTGAGGTGAGGCCCCAGGATAGACGGTGCTTATCATAGCTACCGGAGCAGAAACCTCCGGGCTTTCTTGCTTGGGCAGGAGGTAATAGCTGTAAAGGCCCAGAGCCAGACTGAGAATAATAAAAACAGTAATAAACCTGCTGCTGCCAATTATTTTAGATAAAATCCCCCGAATCATCTTTTCCCCTCAATTCATAAGAGCGCTAGTTTCTATTAATATGGCCTTATTTATTGTTAGTGATTCGAGGGGATTAAGATTTATTATATCAGCGCTTTCTCCAGCTGTCTGATTAAAAAGCATTCCTGTAATCCATGAAATGGTCTTTGAAAATTAAAAAACCCCCTGATATGATTTGAGTGTGCCAAGCAAAACGCACAAAAATCATAAAATCAGGAGGGTTTTAAGCATTGAGGCCATTTGCAAGAACAAGCGATTTGACAATGTTATCGTAGGAATGGAGCCCACAGGTCTTAGCTTTACCTGAATATATACTGGGTGTGCTGGGACTCCATGGCCCTGGTGATATAGCGGCTAAAGGGGTAAACGGCCAGAATTAGCATCAATAATGAGGGAAAGATGATGATTAGAAGAGGATGTTCGGGAAAGAGCCTATTGTTAAGTCCGAAAATCAGGGGTAAATGAAATAGTTCGTAAAGCCAGATCTTAAATCCCGCTTCACTTGCCCAGATGGCAGTAGCAGTAAAATACAGGTACGATATTATCAGGCTGGGGACAATATAGGAGAAGATTACTCCTATACCCTGCCCCAGGCCGCGGGCAAAAGCCCGGTTTAATGCTTCATACCAGATAACCACACTTAGTAGAAAGGCTATGGAGTATACTATCCCGTTATTCCAATTCCAGTATGTAACCGTAGCATAAGCAACAGACGCCAGCAAAGCATACAGTAAAAGCGCTACTATTCCATATTTCAGTTTTCCCATAGCTTCCTCCCACAGCGTATTTGACTGTTAAGATTATAACATTTATTTTGTAAATTAACCTGTTTTTTGTTCTAAAACGACAATATTGCCATATCGAGTAGCTAGAAAGCAGGATAATTAGTCCTGCTTTCTTTGCTCTCACAGATCCGTACGTACGTTTTCCGTATACGGCTCCTGAAACCTCTCACCCAACTACTCTCTGTAGTTCGACAACAACCCAACATCGTAGCTGCATAGATCAATGAGACTAAGATCGTGAAAGTACTGATTCGGCATCAGTAAATGGATGATCTGCACTTTGGAGTTCTTCCATCTGCGGACATCCATCTTCTCCTGAATCGGCAATCCTTTTCGTCTTTCGATCACATAACCGTCACATAAAGCAACAGCCTTCAAATCGGGATTTTAACCGCAATTAACCTTATCTTTGTAAGTTAAATCACATAACCGTCACATAAGAATTATGTAATACTACGCCCATACAGGAATATATCTAGCGAACTTCTTTGATTTACTTTCTGGATCAAAGTCTTTAACGAGTTGGGCATTTATCGTATCGGCTATAATCCTGGAGGCAGTTGAATAATTCTTTTCCTCAATCCGAAAACGCTGACGCAAAGTTTGATTCGTCATGAAATCCGATGAAACATACTTCAGACAGCAATGCTGGTAGCAAGCCCGCATCTTATCTTCCTTATCCATTTCCCTTAAAGACTTATAGGCATATAGAATCACCCGCAGGTATTCTTCCTCCGCAATAAAGTTAGGCGCCGGCAGTTGGTATGCTTCCACAGCATCGATCACTTTATCGATTCCACTGCCCCGTTCCTCACAGATATTCATCCTACGCATAAAGTAGGCCAACTTCTCATTTCTGGACTGTGGACTATGGTCAATGAAGCGCAACGTACTGATAAGCGGTTTGCCCGGATTGGTAATTTCGATCCGGTTCTCAAAAATCTCAACCATCGGTCCGGTTCCCGTTATACTGAAATCCTGATGAATTAAGGCATTTGCCACCAATTCACGAATTGCCAGTTCGGGGTACATTTTGACCTCCCGGCGAAAAGCCTGGCCGATTTCTTCATTACTGGGTAATTGATCGTTGATGTAGGTCACCAAGCCTTCAAAACCGTTCGCATAGCCTTTGATCAATTTTTGCTCTTTTACTGTCTTGAGTCGATTATTACCTTTGTAAATGATCACCCGCACTGCCTTGCGAGCTAAGTCCTCAAATTTATCCAAGTTGCTGGCAAAAAGAATCGCCCCGAGATTCGTAATGTGATAACTGCCACCAACATCAATAATTAAGTCTTCTTCCTGAAGTTTTTCTAAAATACCGCTCTTATTATCCGGCAACGGCAGGTTCGTCAGCAGGAAATAGCTTGGATAATCCAGTAACTTCAGCACTTCATCAGCAGTAAGATTTTTCATTGCAATCTGTTTTTCAAAAACATGGTCTTTGGTTTTGATCCAAATCTTGCGAGCTTTTTCCGGATGATCAGCCAATTTCTTTTTGTAAGAACCCACCCGAATATATGCTTCGCCTTTGAAGCTAACCGGCGTGTTATACGTGGGGTCTGTTTTGATGAGAACAATAGGACTGGCCTGATAAGTAAATGATATGATCTCAAAATCAATGCGCGGACTCAGTTGCGTAGCCAGCCAGTTCTCTATTTCCTGGTTACCGATCTTCTCCTTATCGGGCTCAAAACTCGTACCCTTTACCGCATGGGTTCCATCCTCAATGCCAAATACCAGATAGCCAGCTTCCTTACCATGTAAACATGCCGAATTAGAGAGCGCAGAAATATATTCTCCAATTTGTTGAGGTTCATTTCTATCTTGTTTGAACTCCACCCATTCCGTCTCATGTGGTAAAGCTCTCAGTTCATCAAGCAGTTTCTCTAATTCCAAACTATTCACATTAACCCTTCTTCCATGCAGGCTTTATCCTTCTAGCATTTCGTTTCATGGCATATCATTTCCTTGTGTCAAATACAGCCAAATCAACACTTTTCACGGCAATTTCAAGGAATCTTCGTTCTTATTATGCTGTATTTGGCCCCAGTCGGCAAATAGCATAACTCCGCCTGGTAGACACATTTCCTAATCTTCGTTCAAAACTCAGTTTAAGCTTGTCAGCCTAGATACTATTCCTATTTGCTACCCCATATTTCAAAAGATGCTGCGCTGCCAGAATTCATGATATAGTAATTTGATGCTGCTAGAACTTCCTGTATTTTCTCCGGCATTGCAATTGTCTTTCTGATTGATGGTTGCACAATAATAATTCTACCAATCAGAGGTTTATTCTGTTTTATCGTATCCAAGAAATCTTTGTGTTAGGTGACATGGTCAACTTCTCAGACCATCGGCCCGGCAACATGCCTCGCAAACAAAAAAAAGCTGGCTATTGCCAGCTTTTTTTGAAGTTTTTACATCATACCCATTCCACCAGCGCCACCCATGCCGGCCATGGCTTTCATGTCATCATTGTTAGGGATCTCTGATACTACGGCTTCAGTGGTAAGCACCATGTATGCGATACTGGCTGCATTCTGCAGAGCTGAGCGAGTAACCTTGGCCGGGTCAATGATTCCGGCTCCTACCATATCTTCATAAACCCCGGTTAGTGCATTATATCCAATTCCCCGCGCGGCTTCTTTGACCTTTTCAACTACAACTGAGCCTTCCACCCCAGCATTATTGGCAATCTGACGCAGCGGCTCCTCCAGGGCTTTCTTAACCAGATTTACTCCAGTAAGCTTGTCACCTTCTGCTTCTACTTTTTCAATTGCAGCAATAGCATTAAGCATAGCCACACCGCCGCCGGAGACAATACCCTCTTCGACTGCGGCCTTGGTAGCTGCCAGAGCGTCCTCAATACGGTGTTTTCTTTCTTTCAGTTCAGTTTCAGTGGCAGCCCCTACCTGGATAATAGCTACACCACCAGATAACTTCGCCATTCTTTCCTGCAACTTTTCTTTGTCATATTCAGAATCGGTTTCTTCCAGTTGTCTCTTTATGTTGGCAATGCGGCCTTTTACATCTTCTTCGCCACCGGCGCCGTCAACGATAATGCATTCATCTTTCTTTATCACTACCTGGCGGGCTCTTCCCAGTGTCTCCAGAGCGACGTTTTCCATCTTAACTCCGATATCTTCTGAGGCTACCTGACCTTTGGTCAAGATAGCGATATCCTCTAGCATAGCCTTCCTTCTTTCACCAAAAGCAGGGGCCTTAACGGCTACACAAGTGAAAGTACCTCTCAATTTGTTAACTACCAAAGTCGCCAGGGCCTCTCCTTCGACTTCCTCGGCGATAAGTAACATGGGTTTTCCAGTCTGAACCACTTTCTCCAATACCGGAAGCACTTCGTTGATGGAAGAGATTTTCTTGTCGCTGATAAGAATATAGGGATCATCCAAAACTGCTTCCATCTTTTCAGTATTAGTTACCATATAAGGGGAAATATAACCGCGGTCAAAGCTCATACCTTCAACCACTTCCAGAGAAGTTCCCACCGATTGAGATTCCTCAACCGTGATAACCCCATCGCGACCAACCTTCTCCATAGCGTCGGCAATCAGGGTTCCTATTTCCGGATCATCGGCAGAAATGGCTGCTACCTGGGCGATAGCTTCCTTGGAATCTACCTCTTTACTTATTGCTTTTATTTCATCTACGGCTGCTTTTACCGCTAATTCAATTCCTTTTCTCATAACCATGGGATTAGCACCAGCAGCTACGTTTTTCAGACCTTCCTTGATCATAGCCTGAGCCAGTAGTGTGGCTGTGGTAGTACCGTCTCCAGCTACGTCATTAGTCTTAATGGCTACTTCTTTAACTAACTGGCAGCCCAGGTTCTCCCAGGGATCTTCCAGGTCGATATCTCTGGCAATAGTAACACCATCATTGGTTATGGTAGGTGAACCAAACTTGCGATCCAGGACAACATTGCGGCCTTTGGGGCCCAGGGTTACTTTTACAGTATTGGCCAGGGCATCAACGCCTCTTTCCAATGCCCTTCTGGCTTCCTCGCCAAACTTTATTTCCTTGGCAATCATCTATTTAGCCTCCTTCTTCCGTTAATTTAGTTTTGCCAGTATGTCGCGCTCGGCCATAATTAAATATTCTTCTCCGTCAAGCTTAATTTCGGTACCGGCATACTTGGAGAAAATAACCCGATCGCCAACAGCAACAGTCATGGGCAGCCTTTCTCCCTGGTCATTCATTGCTCCAGGGCCTACTGCCAGCACTTCACCTTCCTGTGGTTTTTCTTTGGCTGTGTCGGGAACATACAGCCCGCTTTTGGTTTTTTCTTCAGTAACTTCCATAACTTTAATGACTAATTTGTCTGATAACGGTTGGATCCTCAAAGGTATACCCCCTTCAATTTAGTGGTTGTTAGCACTCGACGAGTGTGAGTGCTAACATGTAACTATAATATTAGGCGAGACCATGCAAGTATTCAAATTAGATTACCCCTGAAATCCGCCTAATATAATCGATTTATATTATGCTACTGTTGTTTTCTTTTTATACCTCTTAATATCATCGTTTTTTATAATTTTTCGCCGGCTACTCCTGCCCACATTCGCCAGCACTACCTGATATTATCTCCAGTCCGTGTCCCAGAGCCGGTAATATGGCTTCCAGGGATTCACGTACTCCCTTTACACTTCCAGGCATATTAATTATCAAAGTCTTACCCCGAATTCCGGCGACTGCCCGGGATAACATGGCCTTGGGGGTCTTTTGCAAACCGTAATAACGTATAGCTTCAGATATTCCCGGTGCCAGTTTTTCTATGACCTCCAGGGTAGCATCCGGTGTAACATCGCGGTTAGAAAACCCGGTTCCTCCAGAAGTGAGTACCAGATCTAATCCCTGATTATCACAGGCATTGCGCAATTTCTCAGCTATTATATCTTTTTCATCCGGTACGATTTCGTAATATTCTATGCTGTAACCAGGACCCAACATCTCTTCTATCTTTTTTCCACTCAAGTCTTCGCGCTCGCCCCGAGCACCTTTATCACTCATAACTAATATTCCAGTACGAAACATTAAATCACCTCTACTGGATCGCCCTTGCGTATTTCTCCGCCCTCAATAACCCGGCAAAATAATCCTTCATAGGGTAATAGAGTGACACCAAGAGTACGGGTTACTACGCTGGGGTGATCCTCTTTACCAATTTGTGATACTTCCAGAATTACATCTGAACCTATTTTCAGGCGCCCGCCTTCTCCCACCGCAGCCAAATCGATACCATCAATAAGCAGGTTCTCGGCATATTCTCCCGGTCCTACATTCATGTTTCTTTCTTCATTGACCTTCTTTACACTGGCTAAATTAAGGCAGGTAACCTGTCGTCCCCAGGGTCCTGCATGTCCATCATTTTCTATACCCTGGTCCTTGATGACCTGGGCATGGCTCACTTCTTTTTTAAGCTCTCCCCGCTCCGGGGCAATACAAATTGAGTAAAGCGTTCCTGTTGCCATAATATCTCTCCTTGATTCTTAATTATCGTTTTACATGGCCGCTCTTGCCGCCCCATTTTTCCAGCAGTTTAACCTCGCTAATTTCCATCCAGCGGTCTACCGCTTTAGCCATATCGTATATGGTAATGGCTGCAACAGCAGCACCAGTAATAGCTTCCATTTCAACCCCGGTCTTACCCGTAGTTTTGACTGTAGAGGTTATAATAATGCAGGAATTATCATCATCAACTTCAAAATTCAGGTCCACTGAGGTTAACATCAAGGGATGGCACATGGGCACCAGACTGGAGGTCTTTTTTGCCCCCATAACACCTGCTACCTGAGCTACTGCCAGTACATCTCCCTTTTTAATACCCCCACTTTTAATCAAGTCCAGAGTTTCAGGTTGCATGGAGATTACTGCACGGGCTATAGCCACCCGTTCACTATCATCTTTAGCGCTGACATCAACCATGCGAGCCCTTCCCTGTTCATTAACATGGGTAAAATCCATATTAACCTCCTATTTGATACATTTTACGCTGGTTTTCATTTCCCCATCCATTATCCATGTGATGACGAGCAGGTTTCATTTCCACTGCCTGGATAAATAGCTGTCTTAATTCGTCATCGTTAGCTCCAGCCTTTAAAGCTGCTTTCAAGTCAACTTCTCTCTTATCATAGAGGCATCCCCTGAGTTTACCATCGGCAGTCATACGGATGCGGTTACAAAGTCCGCAAAAATGGTTGCTCATAGGAGTAATAAACCCTATGGAACCCTGACCTCCGGCCAGGTTATAATACTGTGCCGGTCCGTTGCCCTTAATCGTCCGAGCTGCTTCCAGTTTATACTCAGATTCAATCTGTTTCTTTACCTCGTCCACACTAATCATGCGCTGCTCTTTCCAAAAATGCAGATCCCCTATGGGCATAAATTCAATAAATCTGATATGCAGGGGATATTCGTAAGCCATGCGGGCAAAATCCATGATTTCACCGTCATTAAAGCCTCTGATTATTACAGTGTTTATCTTAACCGGATGCATGTCCATCTCCAGGGCAGTAAAAATTGCCTTTAACGCATCCTTTAAATCACCCCGGCGGGTTATAAACCGGTATCTCTCGTCTGATAAGGTATCCAGACTTATATTTACCCGATTTAACCCGGCCTCTTTTAATTCCTGAGCCATGGCGGCGTAAAGAATACCATTGGTAGTAATGGCTATATCATCAATTTCTGGTATCTCAGCAATATAATGTATCAATTGTCCAATATTTTTGCGCACCAATGGTTCTCCACCGGTTAACCTGATTTTACGAATCCCTATGGTAGTTGATATTTTAATTAAACGAGCCAAATCCTCCAGGTTCAAGATAGTATAATGCCCCAGGTTTCCTATCCCTTCTTCAGGCATACAGTAACGGCAGCGCAGGTTGCAGCGGTCAGTAACCGATACTCGCAAATAGTTGATTTCTCTGTTATAATTATCCAACATATTTTCACTCTCCCCGAGATTCTCGGTAGTTAACTGCTAGAAACAGCCCAGCTCACAGCCAAATATTTTTAGTCCTGCTAAATCGCAGAGCTCACCCATATCGCCCAACGCAACATCAAATTTTTCAGCAAATTTACGTGCATCGGCACAGCAAATTTTGCCCTCGGGGTATAGTTCCTGTAATTTCGCCACCAGTTCTTTCTTATCCGCCATAATCAAAACCTCCCCAAAAAAATTAAACTCCCAGAAAGGGAGTTTGCATCTAAAATTAATCGGCATACTCCTTTCCCATAGGAGGCATACAGGTTTCCCTCTATACCCTGTCGTTCAGTCACCATAGCCAAAATCCTTAGGTAAACTGAATCGGAGTCTCCATCTTGATTTATTATACAATATACAGCATTTTCATTGCTACTACAATTATTGACATAATATTCGCATATTGCAAATCCTTATTGCGGATATACTGTAGAAAAGAGGTAAGGATATGGTATTATTGTTGTGTAGGGGCAGACCCGTGTGTCTGCCCGGTCAATCAAACTTGGTAAGAACTTTTTCGGCAAATTTGGGGATTCATCATTAATTATAAGGGGGTTTGAGTAAATGACCGCTGTGCAGTGGATATTAATAGCAGTAGTATGCGGTGCTATTGAGATTTTTACCCTGGGATTATGGTTTCTCTGGTTGGCTATAGCCGCCCTGATTGTAGCCGGAGCTGTCAGTGTAGGTTGGTTATCTTCATTGGAAGTACAGCTGTTGGTTTTCGCCTTTTTAACCCTGCTATTTATTATATTTACCCGTCCCCTGACTTTAAAGTTTTTCCGAACCAATGACACCGTTAGCAATGTCAACGCCTTAATTGGACAGCACGGTGTTGCTACCACTAATATTGAACCTCTTCATTTTGGGCAGGTTAAAGTAAACGGAGAAATCTGGACCGCTTTTTCGGGAGAAATAATTGAGGAAGGCAGCAGGATTATGGTTACCGGAATAGACGGGGTTAAACTCCAGGTAGTTAATGCTATGGAATAAGGAGTCAGCCTCGCTTATATTTGAAAGGAGTGTGGACAGCACATGCAGGTACTGCGTATTTTTGTTGATCTGGTTATTGTTCTCTTCGTAATAATCATCGCTATTTCATCTATCAAGATCATTAAACAGGCTACCGTGGGTATTGTGGAGCGATTGGGTAAATTCCACAAGATGGCGGAGAAGGGGATTAATGTGATTATTCCCTTTATAGACTCCTTCCGGGCAGTGGTGGATTTGCGCGAGCAGGTGATGGACTTCCCTCCCCAGCCGGTGATAACCAAGGACAATGTTACCATGATGATTGATACTGTAATCTATTTTCAGGTTACTGATGCCTTCAAGTACACCTATGAAATTGCCAATCCCATTATGGCTATAGAGAACCTGACTGCTACTACCCTCAGAAATATCGTGGGTGATTTGGAACTGGATGAAACTCTTACTTCCAGAGATCTAGTTAATACCCGCTTGCGTGTTATATTGGATGAAGCCACTGACAAATGGGGGATTAAGGTAAACCGGGTAGAACTGAAAAACATTTTGCCCCCCCAGGATATTCAGAATGCCATGGAAAAGCAGATGCGGGCGGAAAGAGAGAAAAGAGAAGCCATTCTCAGAGCAGAGGGACAAAAAACCGCCGCTATCCTGGAAGCCGAAGGCGGCAAACAGGCTGCTATATTGAATGCTGAAGCGGTTAAAGAGGCTAACATACGCAAGGCCGAAGGAAGCCGGCAAGCCAAAATCCTGGAAGCTGAAGGTGAATCGCAGGCCGTCCTGCTGGTACAAAGGGCCCTGGCCGACAGCCTGGTAATGCTAAGAGAAGCTTCGGCTGATGAAAAGGTACTGGCTCTAAAATCCCTGGAAGCCCTGAAGATTATCGGGGACGGTCAGGCTACCAAGCTTATCATCCCCGCCGACCTGGCCGGACTGGGCGGAGTATTCGCCGCCCTGAAGGAAGCTACCCTGGATAGCCCTGCCGCAGGTGAGCAGGTTAAACCGTAATACCGTAATATGAAAATGGACACTGAAAACACTGATAGCTATGAATTACACTGAATTGTTATAAATGTTAACTTGGATCTTACACCTCAAACCATTGTTTTCAAGCTTGTTTGTCAAGTGCCCCGGCACTCAGCAGTAACCGCTGGCTGTTAACATAAACAAAATGTTGGGCTGAGTATCTGGGTGGGGCCTGAGGCCATGGGGTCAATACCGTATAGACACGCAAAAAAAGACGCTAATTGCAGGGAACATATGTTGCCCCTATGTTTTTAGCGTCTTTTTACTAACCCTGCTTATGTTTTACCACCTGAGCATTTATCCCCTGGGCTACCCGTCCGTAATTTCCTGTTTAAGTTTTTGTATAGTCTCCAGCGGCAGTCCCGTTATTTCCACTACTAATTCTGCACCTAAACCTTTCTGCAAAGCAGCGCGAGCTGTTTCCAGTCTGCCTTCCCTCTTACCTTCCTGTTTCCCTTCTGCTCTACCTTCTGCTTTACCTTCTGCTTTACCTTCTGCTTTGCCTTCCCTTTTCCC
>Ga0265294_10010125_pt1 | contig 10766 bp, 9 predicted proteins | sample MunlanPumphouse3_FD_192504 | JGI IMG/M metagenome (GOLD analysis project Ga0265294, IMG submission 192504) | Groundwater microbial communities from a municipal landfill in Southern Ontario, Canada - Pumphouse #3 | ecosystem: Environmental > Aquatic > Deep subsurface > Groundwater | place...
TGTGGCGGGATAGGCATCAACGCCCTGGCCCAGTCGTGCCCCCAGATAGTTTGAAATGGCTCCGTCGTAGGCGGCGGTATGTTGGAAAACCTTGACCGCAAGACCGAAATTGGTTTTCGCTGAAATAGCGCCGGTGTTGGCCCTCATCTCGTCCACAATAGTTATATAATCGGTTGAATCCACCAGGACGGTCACATCAGGATAGTTTTTGGCAGCGGAGCGCAGCATGGTGGGGCCGCCTATGTCAATGTTCTCGATGGCGTCCTCCAGGTGACACCCTTCCTTGGCCACCGTAGCTTCGAAGGGATAGAGGTTGACCACCACCATATCGATGTTCTCTATGCCGTATTCCTTCATCTTGGCTACGTGTTCGGGATTGCTGCGCATACCCAGCAGGCCGCCATGCACCTTGGGATGCAGGGTCTTAACCCTGCCGTCCAGCATCTCAGGAAAGCCGGTGAACTCGGAGACATCCTTGACGGTCAGCCCAGAGTTGCGCAACAGCTTGGCTGTCCCCCCGGTGGAGATTATCTCCACGCCATATCCGGCCAGTACTTTGGAAAACTCGATGATACCCCTTTTGTCGGATACACTGATTAACGCCCTGGTTATCTTCGCCATTACTTGATACTCCTTGAATGTAGTTTTATTCAGTTGTATTGAAAATGTGTTTAAGTGTCATTGATGCGGGAAGTCTATATGTCTCATAAACATTGTTTCAAATAGCGGCGTGCCGGAGAGGGGCAGCACTCGAAATCGCTCTCCCAGACGCTCCACTGAGTAGAATTCGTCGTTGGTTATCAGGGCCTGTTCAACGCCGTTTAGCGACCCTTCAGGGATAAAGCGGGTAATATGTACCATGCCTTTATCGAAAATTCCAATGCTTTTAAGCCATTCCGGCTGCAAAACCGCTCCGAAAGATCCCGTCAAAAGTACATCGCGTAAGTCCTGATAACGTATACGCGCGTGTTCGGCCAGTACCTCCATGCCTGCCCGGATAGCCCCCTTGGCCAGTTGAATCTGGCGGATATCGTTTTGGGTGAGCAGAAGCTGTCGCTGTGCGTCCCGGTAAAGCACAAAGGCGGATGCAGCATCATGGTTGATTATCCGTGCCGCCAGATTTGTAGGGATTTCTGCATTGCCCCGCAGTCTGCCCCCCGCTTCGAGGATATCATGTTGCAACAGTTCGCTGACCGTTTCGATTGCCGCCGAGCCGCAGATACCCTCAGGCAAGACATTTCCGATTATCTTCAGTTTTATTTGTTCATTCTCGATGTGAACGGAACTGATGGCGCCCGGCAGGGCTGCCATGCCACAGGAAAGGTTGCCGCCTTCAAAGGCCGGCCCAGCCGCGGCCGAGGATGACCAGATGGTCTCTCCCATTATCAGCGCCATTTCTCCATTGGTGCCCATATCCAGGCAGAGGGTGGCATTGCCTGGTGTCGCACCGTACAGAAAGGCTACGGTATCGCCGCCCACAAAACCACCCGGCATCGGAAAAACATAGACCTGTGCCTCTCCGTCCCAGTTCAGCGCACTGGCAATAAGACGTGTGCCGGTAGTATGAACCGGCCTGTATGGTGGAAAAGCCAGCGATCTGACTGGTAGCCCCATCAAGAGATGCTGCATGGCAGGGTTTCCGGCAATAGCGACCTGTTTTACTTCGCTCCAGGTTATGCCGCATTTCTTGCATAACTCATGTGCCAGGCGCAGCAATTCGGTGCGAATCAGTGCCGACAGATCCTGTAATACATCATCGGATTTGACCGCCGCATCCAGACGCGACACCACGTCGGCTCCATATCTGCGCTGGGGATTCATGCTGCCGGATATCGCCAGACGCTTTCCGCTCTCCAGGTCAATAAGCGATGCTGCCAGGGTTGTGGTGCCAAGGTCAACGGCAATAGCGTGCATAGAGTATCAGACCACCTCGATCATATGTGATTGTGAAGACAGGACAATCCCGATTTTACGCGCAAATATTCCCTGCTCGACAGCCTTTTCCAGAAAACAATGTGCATCAACAGGAGAAAAGGTGATTAATAATCCTCCGGAAGTCTGGGGATCAAAGAGCGGTAGAAGCTTATCGGCAGAGAATTTGTTAAAAGTGCAAAGCGTAATGTAATGGTCGCGGTTACGGTAGCATCCTGCCGGAACCATGCCGTCTGCTACCAGCCCGGCAACGCCGTTCATCAACGGAATCGAAACAAGCTCCAGCTGAAGGGTGGCCCCTGCTCCACGAGCCATCTCGCTGGCATGACCGATCAAACCAAACCCAGTCACGTCGGTAGCCGCAGTGGCATTGCAGACTCGCATCAGATCAGCTGCTGCACGGTTGAGGATGGTCATCCAGCGGCTGGCCTCGATAATGGATTCTTCCAACGCCATTTCGCCTTTGATAGCGGTTGAGATGATCCCGGTTCCCAGCGGTTTGGTCAGAATAATCAGATCACCGGGCTGGGCAGTTGAGTTGCGAATGATTTCATCCGGGGCGATCAGGCCGGTCACGGACAGGCCGTATTTCAGTTCGTCATCCTCCACGGTGTGGCCGCCTACGAGACAGACGCCAGCTTCTTGCAGAACGCTCTGTCCACCTGCCAGGATTTCCCTAAGGATCTCTCCAGGTACGGAACAGGCCGGGAAAAAGACCAGATTCATGGCGGTGACAGGGCGGGCGCCCATGGCATAGACGTCGGAGATTGCATTGGCGGCGGCGATTCGACCGAAGGTGAATGGGTCATCCACCAAAGGGGTGATGATATCGGCTGTCTCCACCAGGGCACAAGTCGGCCCAATCCTGTAGACCCCGGCATCATCAGATGTTTCCGGTCCCACAAGCAGGTTTTGATCGCGGTATGCCCAAAGCCCATCCAGGGCTTTCGCCAGGCCTTCAGGGCCCAGTTTGGCGGCTCAACCAGCGGCTTTAACCAGCTGTGTCAGTTTGATCATAATTTTACCGTACCTTTAGAAGTGACAGGGTTTGACTGGCTCATGGGAATACAACTATTTTAAATAGATTCTCGGCACCCGCTTGCTGATGCCACAGAAAATCTCGTAGGGGATGGTTCCGGCCGCTGCGGCCAGTTCCTCGGCATGGATACAATGGCCAGCGCTGTCAGAGCCAATCAGCACGACCTCGTCACCAACGGCGGCTCCCGGGATCCCGGTTACATCCAGCATGATCCAGTCCATGCAGACCGTGCCTGATACCCGTGCCCTCTGTCCATTCACCAGCGCTTCGCCCCGATTGGTAAGTGTGCGGGGATAGCCGTCTGCGTATCCGACCGGGACACTGGCGATCAGGGTTCTGTTGCTGGTGATGAAGCGGCGGGCATAACTGATGGTGGTGTTTGCTTCCACCCACTTGAGCATGGCGATGCGACTTTTCAGGCGCATGACTGGTTGCAGATTGAGTTTCCCCTGGAAGTCAGGCGATGGGATAGCTCCGTAGAAGGCAATGCCGGGTCTGACCATGTTACAGCCGGGAATATCACGCAGCAGTGCCGCGGCGCTGTTGGCGATGTGAACGTATCGCGGTGCGAAGCCTGTCTTGCGGGTTTCAGCCAGCACCCAGGCAAAACGCTCTGCCTGGGTGCTGGTGAAGTGCTGACCTGACTCATCCAGTTCATCGGCACTGGCAAAGTGTGATATGATCCCCTCCAATGAGATGTTGGGCAGCTTCTTCAGTTCCATGAGAAATGCAGGGGTATCTGCGTATTGAATCCCCAGACGCCCCATACCTGTATCTATCTTGAGGTGAACCTGCGCTTTGCGAAATAGTTTGCCCGCGGCTTGATTGAGGGCCTGGGCCTGCTCCAGGGTGAAAACGATGGTGGAAAGATTGTAACCGATGCATTTGCGCTCCTGGCCGGGATAGACTCCGCCCAATAGCAGGATCGGTTTGTCAATGCCGGATTTACGAAGCTGAATCCCCTCGGCAAGGAAGGCTACGCCAAAGGCGTTAACTCCCAGACTTTCCAGCTCACGACTGATGTCCATGAAGCCATGACCATAGGCATCAGCCTTGACCACAGCCAAAATCTCGGCCTTGCGGGGAATGGATGACCGGATCACCTGAAAGTTGTGGCGTAGTGCACTGAGATCAATCTCGGCAAATGTGGGTCGGCTGTCGTACAAAACCGTTACGCTCCTTTTTGCACTGCATTTGATTGTTACCCCGCGTTTTTTACAGTAAGGTCAAATAGTTACCGGTTCATATTTTTCAGATAGTTCTTGATACCCCCCTCAAAAATTTCTTCAATTTCGTTCTTAGGATGGTCGTTCATATAACTATTGAAATACGAATAAAACGTCAGAATAATTACAGCAAATACAACTAAATATATGACTCTTTTTAAAGCTGAGACCCATTTGATTCCAGCAAATGTAAGTTCCTCATACCCACGCTGTTGATCTTCATCGTAAAAACCCCGGAACAGATAATTCTCGCGAAGCTGGCGAATACGCTTAAGCTGAACATTGGAAATGTAGTTGATGATGGCGTCACGATCACGTTCGTTAATAAAAACAAACTGCATAGCGATATTGTAGTACTCATGGTCCACTCCAGCGGCATAGTTGCGATTTGCAAATACCACCCGCACCACAGCATCCACAATGCGTGGCGGCAAAGGTATCAGTATCTCCAGCAGAGCATATTCTCCATGTTTTAAATTCTGATGGGAGATGATGCGTATACCACCTCCACTGATATTTGCGGCAAGTGGTATAATAGTATCCCAGCTGTCGTCATAATCATCCATTGTTTCTTGGTGCGGTTCCTGGGGAAGCTCGGCACTTTCAACGAGCAAACTGCTGTCCCAACGCTTCTCCTTATGCGCCAACTCTTCAATATGGCGCTGTTCGCGCCGCGCTATCCATTCACGCTTGAGAATGTCAGGGTTCTGCTCGCGGAGGATATAGTATTTAATCGGGAGAAATGCATCAATCCGGTAAAATTCACGAAGCTCATCAGAAACTATCTCTCCGATCAGGCGAAGCAAAATCTCCCGCGCATGCCCTTCAATGACTATGATGGCACGGCAGGAAAACCCGGAACCCTCATGTCCCCCCCGAATATCGAGAATCTGACCCATATGAAGGCTTACATTGACCGGCAACTGATCACGGGAAAGCTGCAACGTGACAAGATCCTCGTCTATATTATGAATTACGGCCCAGTCAAGAAAGACCTCGGCGTTGGGCATGGGGATACCAACACGGACCTTCATACCGGCTGTAAAATAGTTGGCGTATTGCTCCATATCACTCATGGTTAAGTGACCTTCTGAAACGATTGATTGAGTTATTCACTGGTGTTGCTGAAACCATACTTCAATCGCAAAGCTGACTTGATCTCCGCAGGCACGAAACCGTCAATGGCGCCATTGAGAGCGCAGACCTCTTTGACAATGGAGGATGAAAGGTAGCCATACTGGATCGAGGTCATCATAAAGAGAGTTTCTATCTCATGGCCAATGGTGCTGTTCATCTGGGCAATCTGAAATTCGTATTCGAAATCGGATATGGCACGCAATCCCCGAATAATGACATGTGCCTTTTTGGAGGATACGTAATCTATTAGAAGTCCTGTAAAGGTGTCAACCGTTATCCTCTTCTCATCCTTTAGAAGACCTTGGATCATCCCGACCCGTTCCTCCGTAGTAAAGAGAGAGTTTTTAGATGAGTTCGAGGCCACAGCAACGATGATTTCATCGAAAATCGTCAAGGTGCGTCGAATAATGTCAAGGTGGCCGTAGGTAATAGGGTCGAAGGAGCCGGGGTACACAGCAATCTTTTTCATTCTCTCTCCAGTGTATAAAAATCCAAGACCGTGTCACCATAGATCCGGTGGTCACTCTTGACGAATTTCCCAACATGATCCGGCAGGGGATTCCGTACGTCACTTTCGGTGACAAAAAGCCCCCCTACTTTCAGGAGGGATCGATTACACAGTGTTTCCGCTACGACAAAATACAGGTTTGAAGCATACGGCGGATCGAAAAAGACAATATCAAACTGATCCCTTTGTGCGGCCAGCAGGTTCAATGCCTTGATTGCATCCAACTCCAAAAGATCGGCACGCACATCATAACGTACCGCAGACAGATTTTTATTCAGGACAACCAGCGCATTCCTGTCGTTTTCGATAAAACAGCAGGATGCCGCCCCCCTGCTGAGGGCTTCAATCCCCAAACTGCCGGTACCAGCACAGATGTCCAGCACTCTGGCGCTTTCCAAAGCAAACCGGCTCTGGATTATACTGAAAAGCGCCTCCCGGACACGGTCGGCTGTAGGGCGCGTATGGGTTCCACGTGGCGCAGCAAGCCGCGTTCCCCGTGCGCTCCCTGCAATCACACGCATACCGGCATCCCCTATTCTCTTAATAAGTTCCAATTTGTGAAAACTACCTCAAATCGATATTAGCGTCAAGCTGCAACGGTCGAACATTCATATAATTACGTCCAAAAGACAAAATATGTTGAAAATAGCCGATACATCGATACAATGCGATGAAAATGAAGTTTTGACGTATATCAATCCGTTTATTCCTCCCTTATCCTGTTTATCAGGGTGATGAAATGGAGTTCACACATAATGACCGTTCCCCTGAATCGTATCACCTGTCGGCTGGTATTTATCGCCTGCCTGCTTCTTGTTGCTCTTCCAGCCCCTGCTGTGGCCGTTCAATGGCAAAAGCTCGCCCAAACAAAGCGCCATTATGTGGCCCTTGATATCGACTCGATCAATCTCACCACTCTTGGCAGGCTGACCGTATGGCTCCGGTTCACACCTTTGGGGGAATATCAACGCAAACTGGCTTCCTCCGAGTTTGGCAAAAAGGATTATCGCCGACACCTGGAGTTCTATGAGGTCGATTGCAGTGACAACAGTGCAGTCTTGGGGTTGACCGATATCATCGGCCCAGCAGGCAAGAGATTGGAACGGCTCCAAGGCGGTGTTCAGCCCGACGCCATCATTCCCGGCTCAGTACTAGAAAAGGCCGCTCAAAAAGTCTGCCCGGTACTGGAGGATGAGAATGTGGAAGCGGATGAAGTTCCCGATGCGACCGAACCAGCGGACTACTCCGACAGCCAGACTTCGCGGGAAACAGAGCAGCGCATCACAGTTGCGATACAGCGCACAGAGAAAGAGCCCGCAAATTTCGAGGCATGGACTGAGCTTGGCAACGCCTATTACGATGCTGATATGCCTCGTCAGGCCATTGATGCCTACAATCGTTCTCTGGCACTAAAGCCCGACAACGCCGATGTGCTCAACGACCAGGGCGCCATGTATCGACAATCAGAAAATTTTACACAGGCTCTTACGAACTTTGAAAAGGCGTTTACTATTGATCCGAATAATCTGGAAAGCCTTTACAACATGGGTTATGTCAATGCATTCGACCTCAATCGTATGGAATTAGCCCTGGATATCTGGCGACGATATCTGGAACACGATCACTCAAGCGAAACAGCAAGCCAGGTACAGTCATTCATTGATCGCTACAGCAAGCAATGACCCTGGTTTCAAAGCCATACATGCCCCGCGCAACGACTCGTGCCACCGAACAACGCCAATTGAGCTAAGGAGCTGTAAAAAAATAACATGGCCATCTTGCATCTCATCTTCAGGCCATCTTTGACCGAACTTCAATCACCAAATCCTCAACGTAGCTCTGCTACGTCTGCGGTTTGCCTCAATCAGTTCAGCCAAATCTGACCCGAATCTGAGCGCAATATAACCAAGTCATTTATTTACAGCTCCTAAAGCAATTGTAAGAAGATGCAGACCATGATATCTATAATTTTATATTGCGCCCGTAGCTCAGCTGGATAGAGTCCCTGGCTTCGAACCAGGTGGTCGGCAGTTCGAATCTGTCCGGGCGCGCCAATAAAATAAAGGGCTTACGGTTTTTTCGTAGGCCTTTTTTCTTTATATATGGTTCTTGTTGCCGTTTTGTTGTCGGCGAGAGGTTTGGCACAAAGGAATCAGCAGTCTCACAGGCAAGCCGAAGATTTGCACAGGTTTTGGAGAGTGATAAAGAATTGTTAAAACAGATTGAAACAATCAGAAAGACCTTTAAAATATGAATTGTGGAGGTTTGACACTGTTCCTCCCTTTCACGTCCGGTTTGATGAGGGGGGGGCAGGGTGAAACCTGTTCCCTACTCTACCCAGAGCTTTTCCGGCAGCATCACAAACCACTTTAACAAGGTATTCTATAACGTTATTCATCTAACTTTTTCCTGGGGAGTACAGTCTTCAAGTAGTCGTCTGTTGCCTCAAAAACCGGATCGACTTGATTTAACTTCTTCATCAGAGGAATAACCTTGGTTCGCACGCCCATACCTCGGGAATCGACATACCCATAGTCACGCAGGATATCCATGATCAGGGTATTCCTTGGCGAGCGTTGCCCGGCCACCATTTTGGTGATGGTCATTGAATTTTGAAGCTTACCGGGACTGACAACTTCCAAGCGATCAGAGTAATTCGTCACCTCTATGTCGATTGACCTTGTCCAGTCCCTGTGAACCAAGGCATTAATGACTGTTTCTCGAATGGCTTCCCATGGATAATACCAAATCTTTTCTCTACGCATATTTTCATCAATTTCAGATGATTCCTGAGAGATAAAAGGCTCTATAGTGGAAGCAAACTTCTCAATCAGACCGTCATCAACCAACTGTTTTTGCCCGGATTCAGTGACTTGCCACCGTCCAACCAGAGGCGCATCCAGTACCACGTCAAGCAGAGCCTGATACTCTTTGTCGTCCCCAGCAAAGGCCATCACACGCAGACCTGCTTGCCGAAGAAACCGCCTGGGGTTAATACCAAAACACACCAAACCTGCTACCGAACATACCGTATTCCCCATACCGTCTTCAGCCATAAGCCCCAGGCCCAGCAACCGCTCTATCCATTCAGAATCAGCACCAGGTATTTCCGGATCTTTGATGATTGTCCGCAGATAATAATCAAGCCTGTTTGTATCTATATTGGCCAATGAGGTACCCGTGACCGGTAACACTTCAACATGAAGCAAACCACCACTTTCGAAAAGGCGAAGTTGCTGTTCCCGACTCGCCAATTCAGATCGATCACCCATGCGGATATAGACATCTTCCCGGTTGTTGTGGCGCATCACATAGGGCTTCGATATCCCCGGCGCCAGCGTTATTACACCAACTCGCATATTCTGTTCAACGATTATTTCTTCATAGAATGGAATAATCTGGGGATGCACTTTATCCCTGAATACATTCAAAACCCACTCTTGGGTCTCTTTGCGCTGAAGACCGGTTATCATTCCGTCATCCTCCACTCCCAGAAGAATGCGTCCGCCCTGCACATTGGCAAAGGCAACGATTTCTTTGGCCAATTGTTCAGGGCGGATATCGTCTCGCTTGAATTCCACCCCGGAACTCTCGCCGTTGGTGATTATTTCCAATAGTTCCGACTTAAGCATAATTAACCTCAAAATCCGTATTTCGCTTTCCTCTGATTGAAAGCTGCTTTCCCACCTTCAAGAATAATTGCGGCCTTATCTCTAACTTTTGCCACATCAATCGCTCCCTGCGCCTCAACAGGCATCAGTGCCTGGCCTTCTGCTGCCTCAAATACCCCGATCCACTCCGCATCACCGAACACTGGTATGTTGGCGTTATGGGTGGCAAAGATGAACTGACGGGCAATTTTGGCAGAGCGCAACTCAGCCACAATGCGATCTGCGATGAACGCATTATCAAGATTGTCTTCGGGCTGATCCATAATCAAAGGATCCAGGTTCTGCAAAAGCAGCAGGTGCAGTATCGCCGTGCATTGCTGGCCGGTGGAGAGTTTGTCCAGTGGTCTAAAGTTTTCCTGACCTTCATGGGCGGTATTCAATTCGATATTAATCAAATCGGGCAGTTCCAGCTCTTCGAGCTGCAGAATCTGGTTCGGCGACAGTCGCACCAGCGCATCCGCCACTGTAGGAGTCACCCCCCAAGTGCTACGTAGTGAATCGACCCCCATCCGCACCTTTTCAGCCAGCTTAACCGGCGAAAAATCATCTACCTCTTTAACCCAGGCAAGCCTGGCTTCGCCCACCCCATCCAGCTTGCAACCTAACAAAAAGTCAATCACCGGCCTGCGATCAGATTCCGCTTTGACCTCCAGCCGGAGCTTTCCATCGAGACGTTTATTGAGCTTTTTCAACGAACGGGCAAACTGCGCTGAACGATCCGCCCGTGTTGCAGACAATTCATCCAATGTCGATTGGCGTTGTTTTTGAAGCTCGGCGCTCAGCGTTTTATGATTTTCTATCAATATTTTTTTAGGACGAATGCGCTCAATTTCTTTCATCAAACCTTGAAATTCCAAGCCAATCTGCCTACCTGTTTTTCCTTCGCTGGAGGGGAGATCCTTGAAAGTTTTTTCAAGGATTCCTTCTTCTTGTTGAATACCGGCGTTTAGTTCCTGAGCAAGCTTTTCAATGTTCGCTTTCGCGACGGTATATTTGCTCTGCCATTGGCTCAACAGGGTTTCTGCATCGACACGCAGTGCATCCAATGCCGTTTTCATCTTGCGCAGACCGTCCGCATGAGGAAGCTTTTCAAGCGAGACCTCACTCAGAAAAATAGTATCGGACAGGCTATCACGCACGGTCTGGAAAGCCTTATCGAGATTTGGCCCCTCCTCATCCAGCACGCGTTTTAACAGGCGTTTCTCCGTTTCAAGAAGCGGCACTATTTTCAGTTTATCTTCCAGCCCCAAACT
>Ga0265294_10010127_pt1 | contig 10764 bp, 8 predicted proteins | sample MunlanPumphouse3_FD_192504 | JGI IMG/M metagenome (GOLD analysis project Ga0265294, IMG submission 192504) | Groundwater microbial communities from a municipal landfill in Southern Ontario, Canada - Pumphouse #3 | ecosystem: Environmental > Aquatic > Deep subsurface > Groundwater | place...
CTCACAAAGAATGGAGAACCTTTCTTGAATGATGTAGAGATTCAACCAGTAGTATACCACTGCCCCGAACAAGCATTCTTCAATCTCGATCAGAGATGCATATACAACTGCGCATATTGCGCATCACCACGTCTCGATAAGAATATTACAAAAGGCCTCACAGATAAAAAGATAGTTGACATGGTGAAAAAAGCTATTGTTTCGCAAAAAATTGTTTCTATTTCACTTACAAGCGGCATATTCGGAACTGTAGATGATACTGTAGCAAGATTCGTATCATGCATAAAAGCCTTGAAACAGGAATTTCCAGAAATTCCAATCGGTGTCGAACCATATGTCTCATCATACGAACATCTCCTAGTCTTGAAAGATGCTGGCGCTGAAGAGATAAAACTCAACATCGAATCCCCAAACAAAGAAATATTCTCAAAAGTCTGCCCTGAACTTGATTATGATGGCATATTTAGACTTCTTAAACTAGCTGTACCCATATTCGGAAAAGGAAAGGTCTCATCTAACATCATATTCGGAATGGGTGAAACCGATGAAGAATTAGAATCTGCAATGGAAGAACTCTGTGCCGAAGGCGTCATACCTACTCTCAGAGCTTTGAGATACAATCCTTTCAACGAAGAGAGTCTTTTACTTGCTATTGGCAACCAGTCTCATACAACACCTGAACGTGCTATCCGCCTTGCAAAGATGCAAAAAAAGATACTCGAAAAATATGATCTTACAACACTTACATGCCACACGATGTGCTTAGAATGCACCTGTTGTGACATCGTTCCTTTCAGAGATATCTGATCAGCTAAGTTTTTTCTTAAGAGCCTCGGTGAACTCACATGCTTTGCATTTAACCCCTATGGCAGGTTCTCCGCACTCACAGAAATGTATCTTCGTAGTAGGAATATTATCAGATAACAACGGACGCAAGGTATCATATGATGCCAGAATACTAAATTTAGAACCAGGTGATCTGTCTTCCAATTCATCTATGACGTCCCTATATTGATTCCTGAGTGCCTCTTCCCAATATGGGCATACTCCGTCCCAAAACGGAACACCCGCAACGATTGCATAAAGAAGTGATTCTTTCTCAGGTATCATTCTTAAAGGAAAGAATCTTGGGATGAGCCCTGGCTGTACTTTTGTATGTGGGCCCAAGCGTGCCAATCTCTCTATATCTCCACGCACAAAATTCATCATTATAGATTGAGCCATATCATCAAGATTATGACCTGTTGCAAGATACTTAGCACCCAACTTCCTTGCTTCATCATTCATGAATTTTCTTCTGAATACACCGCAATATGTACATGGACTATTGCTTCCAGAAACAGGTGCCACATAATCCATTTCTAATCCTATCTCTGAGAATGACCTTATATACAGTGGAATTTCATGAGTATTACAGAAATCTTTTACAATGTCTACACTGGGAGGTCTATAACCTTTGATACCCTCATCTATTGTTATAGCACAGATGTTCACATCACTCCTCTCTTTGAAGATCATATCCATCATATGAAGCGTGACCATACTGTCCTTTCCCCCTGATACCGCTACAGCGATCGTGTCTCCAGAATGGACATTGATCTGTTTTCTGATCTCTTTCTTAACCCTCTTCTCAAAATACATCTTGAAATGTGTGGTACACAGATGTGAACCGTTGTATCTAATTAATGTTACGGCATTCTGGGGACAAAGATCGCACTTCATGATGTCAATACTCACACTCGTCAGTCGAAGTCGGAGTCTCTAAAAGATACTCCAATTTCTTGGCCAATTCCTTCGGAGGGATACCTGGTATAGATATGTATGTTACCCTCCCCCCATCTATTTCACTCCTGACACTTGTCTCTAATAGACCGCGATGCTCCATGTCCTGAATATATGTCCAGAACTGAGTATGCTTTCTTGCGACCTGATCATACTCTTCACAAACAATAGCATATGTCTTCTCAGCAGAGGTTATGCTTATAATCGTCTCTTTCTTGATCGCTCTTGATATTGCCAATAATGCCAATTTCTTATTGAGATCCAAGCTGATCAGTTTGTTCTCAGAAACATCACTGTATATCATCGCATTTGCGGTCCTTACATCATCCGCAGAAATATATCCTTCAGTTCCACTCTCTGCGATCTGCGCCGATTTTTCTATCAATTCGATAGCAAATCTTGCATCTCCGTATCCTTCGGAAAAATCTGCAAGAAGATCGATGATATCATCCTCTATCGTACCCGTTATAAGCGCCTCATCAGCCCTTATCTTGATTATGCCTCTAAGTTCCTCTTTGGTATAACGGTCGAATACAATAGAATTAGCACGTTTGAACGTGGACATAGTAGCCTGATCCAAAAGCTTTACAATCGATTCCTGAGAGATCATTATCATAGATACAGAAGATACGCCTTTGATATCCTCTGTATACCTGGACAACTGATATATCAGATCCTTGCTGTTATTCTTGAGAAGCATATCTACTTCATCAAGAACTATCACGAGAGGACGCATTCCAGACTCTATATGAATGCGAAGCGCCCTCATCATATCACTTGCCGAAAAACCCCTATCCGGGAATCCTGGATCATAATGCCTGACTAATTGAAGGATAACGCTGTATTCCGTATTCCTCAATCTGCAGTTTACAAATATCTTATCCATTAGTTTTCCTTTGGAACCGCAGTACTTAAGCATATTATCGCAGAAACGTTTGGCTGTAACGGTCTTTCCCGTTCCGACACCTCCGATAAGGAATGCAGAACAGGAACGACCTTCCATTACCATCGGACGAAAGAGCATCTCCAGACGTTCCATCTGTTTTTCTCTGTGGACCAGTTTCTCTGGCACATATTCGAAGGACAACTTGTTGCCATCCTTGATAACGGCAGATGCTCTCTCAAACATTATCAATTCCTGCTGAAACGGGTGAATCCAGAACAACCGAATGTCTCTATGCCTTTTTTCTCCCATGTATCGCAAATAAGATTGATACCGAGAGAATCAGATGCCATGTGTCCTGATATTATCATGTTTATGTTATGCTTCTTACACTCTTCATAATGGCTCTCTGGGAAATGCATTCCAACTATAGTTCCGACACCGGCGTTCGCCAGTTTCTCATATAATTCTTTGGGTCCAGATGTTCCGCCAGTCATCTTACTGATGATTTTTCCGCAACGACTTTTCTTACTTCCTAAAATAATCTTGGGAGGATCGTTAAGTCTTGTTGCCTGTTGGAATTCAGGTTCTTTCATCAAAACCTTGGTAATATCCTCTAGATATTTCGGCTGTGCATTCTCGAATAACTTGTCAAGATATCTCTGAACCATATTATCCGCAGGACTGTGTACATTAAACATGAGTATATTCAGTAATTTAGCGGCATCTACGGGCTGATTATAATTAGAGCCCATTACATTCCTCTTTACCTCTTCCATCCGTGGCCTCATAAGGCCTTCGAGAACATTTATAGGAACGTCAACATCGTGATATAAATCGGTCTGCATCCACATAACTTCAGGGAAACATGTCCTTGATTTTCCAATTGGATGATGGGCGACTACTGCAGAGATGGTGTCTCCCTTCTCTTTCAATCTGTCAGCAAGAAGAATCTCACCTGTCGTGATATCAATACCCCACATGAATTTCTCTGCTTCGGTCTCTTTGGCGAGTTCCTCTCCCCACATAAGACGTGAATCTGCATATGGATTCCATAGTCTTTCTTGATCATAGAATTGTCTCATATCCTTTGGAAGATTATTGTATTCTTCCTTTGCGTCTTTAAGAACTATATCTATTTCATCTTTGGAACGGGGATCGCTCTTTATTCCTGTTTCTATGGCCAGTTTATAGGCATCATATACTTTCATAATAAAGATGAATAGTGAAAGAGTGATATAAGATATTCTTTGCGATTTTATAAGAAAACCTTTTTTTTTGTTTACATCGTGGTCATATATCCACCACATATAGTCTGAGATATGACATTACAACTAATCGAAATACTCTGAACATAAAAAAAATACAATAACAAACGATACGAACTTATTCTCTGATATATCAATTAACATAAACGCCTACAATCACATTTCACATAACATAATTAGAAAAGACCTCCAAAAAGACTGTTATTTATCAATTGTTAATATAAATTGTCAATTATACATCTATTAAAGTATATACTTAATTAAAAAATACCTAATCCTTTTATTATATGGAATACCATATAACAACACTGGTGAAATCATGTTAGAGATCAAAGATCTGCATGTAGAAGCGGGAGAAAAGGAGATTCTCAAGGGTATCAATCTGACTGTGAAAGAAGGAGAGACCTGCGTTTTATTTGGACCCAACGGTTCTGGAAAATCTACCTTGCTCGCTGCTATAATGGGATATGGAACATGTAAGGTGACTAAAGGAACCATCGCCTTCAAAGGTCAGGACATCACGAATATGACTGTGGACCAACGTGCAAAACTTGGTATCGGAATGATGATGCAAAGACCCCCTAATGTAGTAGGTGTCAAACTCGGAGACATTGTTAAAGTCGCAGGAAAAGGCGATGATAGCGCCATAAAAAATGCAGCTAAATTCAAACTGAACGGATTCTTAGAACGTGATGTTAATGTTGGTTTCTCTGGAGGAGAGATCAAAAGATCAGAATTGCTTCAACTTACAGCACAAAAACCAGAATTCGTCCTTCTAGACGAACCTGAATCTGGAGTAGATCTCGAGACGATCGATCTTATCGGAGCAAAGGTACACGACCTTCTTTACGACCCTAAGGCTTGCGGAGTAGGAAATGCCGTGAAAAGACACGTAGCTTCACTTGTCATCACCCATACAGGGCAAATCTTGGATTACATAGGCGCAGACTGCGCTTACATAATGAGAGACGGACTGATATTGTGTTCGGGCCGTCCAATGGATCTTCTGAAAGACATTAGAGAAAAAGGTTATGGAGAGTGTGTAAAATGCAGAATGGTGAAGATGTAAAGAAAGCACTCGGAAAGACCGCAGCATATGGTTCTGATATCGACATCGATAGATTCGATGAAGGAACATACAAGCCAGAGCAATACGAAAACCTTGAAGATGCAAAAGAATACAAGGACCGTATGACGGATGTTGGTATGGCAACCGATGAGAATAACCGTTCAGGTAGTATCATATTCATCGACAACGGAATGAGCCACTGTTCCAATAAAGAACAGGAGGGTGTCGAACTCATGTCCACCAACGATGCCCGTAAAAAATACGACTGGCTAAAAGATTACTATTGGACGGCTGTAGATCCCCAGAAGGACAAATACACCGCGAAGACCTATCTTGAAGATTCGGACGGTTATTTCATCCATGTCAAGGCAGGATATGCAGTAAAGAACCCCGTGCAGACCTGCATGCTTCTGAATAAAAATAAATCGATTCAGAATCTACACAATATAATCATCGTAGACGAGGGGGCATCTCTCGAAATAATCACCGGATGTGCCACCAGTAGTCACGCCAACGATGCGTTGCACGTGGGGGTCTCTGAAATTTTCGTCAAGGACAACGCATCTCTTAAATTCTCCATGATCCACAACTGGAACACAGAGACAGGTGTACGTCCCAGAACAGTGGCAAAAATGGGAAAAGATGCTCATTTTATCAACAACTATGTTCTTCTCAATCCTGTGGGATCGCTCCAAAGCTATCCGGCCGCACTCCTTAACGGAGAAGGTTCATCAGCTGCATTCAACACAATGTGCCTTTCACACAAAGGATCCAATATTGATACAGGCGGAATGGTAGTACTCAATGCAAAGAAAACAAGTGCGGAGATCATGTCGAGAAGCATCGTAAAAGGTGGACAGATAATCGCCCGCGGACGTCTTGTAGGAAATGCACCAGGAGCCAAAGCTCATCTTGAGTGTAGAAGCATCATGATAGATGATGGCGGAAGTTCGATAGCCATACCAGAACTAGAAGCACATGTTGCAGATGTTGAAATGACGCACGAAGCAGCCGTTGGTAAGATCGCCAGAGATCAGATCGAATATCTGATGTCACGTGGTATCTCGGAAGATGACGCCGTCAGCATGATTGTAAAAGGATTCCTTTCGGGAAGCATTAATGGTCTGCCTCTTAGCCTAAAGAAAGAGATTGATGCAGCCATTGAGAAAGCCAATTTAGGCTCATAAACAATTTAATTTCTTCAGGAATGTACGATAAACATACATTCCTGATCATTTTAATTTTCATACTAACCTGCCAATCACAATTTATAATGAAAATACTGTTTTCATATCGAACAGTAAGTACTTTTCCAACTATTTATCTAGGGATAGTGTTATCACTGTTCACTTAATAGCGGAGATTGTTACCTATGAATGAGATTTGGACGGAGAAATACAGACCCAAGAACCTGGAAGAAGTTGTAGGTCAGAAACATGTGACCGAAAGACTGAAGGCGTACGTATCTGCAAAGAACATGTCTCATCTACTTTTCACAGGTCCCGCTGGAACAGGAAAGACCACATGCGCTCTCGCTATGGCAAAAGAGATGTTCGGTGATGAATGGAAAGGTAACTTCATAGAACTGAACGCTTCAGACGAAAGAGGTATCGAGGTCGTAAGAGGAAAAATAAAGGAATTCGCGAGAACAGCCCCGTTGGGGAGCGCAGATTTCAAAATCATATTCATGGATGAAGCAGATGCACTGACCTCAGATGCTCAAGCTGCCTTAAGGCGGACAATGGAAAAATTTTCCAAGATATGCCGTTTCATCCTTTCATGTAACTATTCATCTAAGATAATAGACCCCATTCAATCAAGATGCGCAGTATTCAGATTCACACCTTTGTCAAAAGAAGATGTTGAAAAATATCTGAAGATGATCATTCAAAAAGAAAACGTAAAGATAGATGAAGATGCTTTGGAAGGCCTTATACATGTTGCCAGAGGAGACCTTAGACGTGCTGTTAATTCATTACAAGTCGCAGCCTCTGTGGGTAATACCATAACATTAGATACAGTATATCAGACCACAGGAATGGCCAACCCAGAAGCAGTAAAGAATATGCTTGAAACAGCTCTTGCAGGAAATTTCATCCAAGCAAGAGATATGCTTGACAATATCATGATTACATTCGGACTGTCGGGACAGGACATAATCCGTCAGATCCATGCATCATTCTTCGATCTCAGCATAACTGACTCTGAAAAGGTTAGACTCATGGACAAGACCGGAGAGATCGAATTCCGTATCGTCGAAGGAAGCAACGAAAGGATTCAAATCGAAGCCCTTCTTGCATACCTTGTGATGGTCGGCGGAAACAAAAGGTGATTTGCTCTAAAAAGCAGATTATCTAATAAAAAACTTTATTAAATATCTATAAATCTGATATATAACACCAACAAAGTTGAAAAATAAACCTTATACTATTGAAAAAAATACGTAACATATTGAAAATACGCATGTATTCTATCTTATCTTGTACATAAAATCAAAAACAATTTCACAAAATTATTAAAATTTATCGAAGAATTATCCAAAGAGTCTACTATCTTAAAGTAGAAATACAGATAATATTTTGAATAAATTATAAGTATGTGCAGTATTGACTGCTACACATACATATTCAATAACGATTATCGAAGATACGAGGCGTCTTCTTCTCGCTTCTTGGAAGGTCTCCGATATTCACTGCTTTCGAATTAATAGTGATATTGATCATCGATTTAAATTCAGCCGATATAGACTTCTCTAGAACTGCTCTCTGTTCTTCAGGAACAACAGTCTCAAAGAACAGAGTCAATATGTCCTTTCCATCCAGATGATCAATCATCACTTGATACTCACTACTTGCTTCAGGGAACTTTGCAAGAAGCTCTTCGAACTGTGCAGGAAACATATTGACTCCCTTAACCTTGATCATATCATCAGTACGTCCGGTGATTATATCGATCCTAGGGAATCTGGAACCACAAGGACAATCTCCAGTTATGATCTTTGTGAGGTCGTGTGTCCTATACCTTATCAGCGGTGCTCCTTCTTTTCTCAAAGTTGTGATAACTAATTCTCCAACCTCTCCATCGGGAAGAACCTTTCCTGTCTTCGGATCTATTATCTCGAAATATAGATAATCATCCCACATATGGATCCCGTTCTTGTAGCTGCAACTTATTCCGATACCAGGACCATAGACCTCTGTCAATCCATAGATATCATAAAGTTCTACACCCAATGTAGCAGCGATCCTATTACGCATCTTATCTCCCCAGCGTTCAGAACCTATGATCCCTTTTTTGAATTTGATCTTGTCCTTTATTCCGCGCTTATCTATCTCTTCTGCAAGGAGTAAAGCATATGATGAAGTAGCACACAGTACTGTGCTTCCGAGATCTATGGCCATCTTTAGTTGTTTATCGGTGTTTCCTGGGCCCATAGGAATTGCCATTGCTCCAAGCCTCTCAACTCCAGCTTGAAATCCTATTCCGGCAGTCCACAGACCATAACCCGGAGTTATCTGTATTCTGTCCTTATCTGTGATGCCCGCCAGCCTGTAACACCGCTCGAACATGATTGCCCAGTCTTCTATATCCTTGGCAGTATATGGTATGATGACCGGAGTGCCTGTTGTTCCCGATGATGAATGTATTCTAACAATATCTTTCTCAGAAACTGCTGCAAGGCCCAGTGGATATGCTTCGCGCAGATCCGCTTTATCAGTATAAGGCAATTTTTCAAAATCTTCCTGTGTCTTAATCTTTGTCAGATCAATATCTTTGTAAACCTTGCTGTAAAATGGGCTTCTCTGTTTGAGATCGGAAAGGATGCGCAATATCGTTTCCATCTGATAACCATTCATTTTCATCTAACACCGCTTCCTGTAAATGAAAGCTATTGCGTCTATATATAACCATTTTATGGCGTTGATGTACATATATATTCACCATAATATAATTTATATGTAAATCCTGAATTTAAATTAACAGTGGTTAAATGATTAACAATAATTATATGTTTTAAGCAGTAACACCAATAAGATGTATGCCCGAGAAAATAAGATAAGCAAAAAGAAAAGCATATATCATATAACGCAGCAACGACACCTCTAAAAAAGTAGCATTGGGTACTATGATGATGAAATCTGCGATAACAGATCTCTCCGCATTCATTAAAACTACTTACACCACCAACACTAGCAGGATTCTTATCCTTTTAATAATGATTTATACTCATCGCGACTGATAAATTCTCTGGATTCAAATGGTTCTGAAGCTTTTATTTTCATTATCCAACCAAGACCATAAGATGCTTTATTCACAAATTGCGGATCGTCTTCCAAAGCATTGTTAACTGCAATAATCGTACCGCTTATCGGAGATAATATTGGAGTCACAGTCTTAACACTCTCGAGACTTCCGGCATTATCATTCACTTTCAATTCAGTACCTATCTGAGGTAGCTCTACAAAGACCACCATGCCCAATTCATCTGCGCCTTCTTCCGTCACGCCTAATGTATATTCATTGCCTAGAGGTTTTAACCAGAGATGATCTGCCGTAAAAAGTAAATTCTCTTTATTGGACATAGACGGTGTATCGCTATATAGATAAAAATGTGGTCCTCCGAAAATTTATATAAAAATACATTAAATCGATATAGTTCTTGAGAGAGAGCCTTTAATATGTTCTGAAGACTCTGTCATTCAATGGATTTGTTCGAATACACCAGGAAGGACGTTCTTGGCAAAGAAGCACCGCTGGCAAACAGGATCAGACCGACCACCCTCGATGAAGTGGTGGGACAAGAGCACATATTAGGACATGATAAACTTCTTTCCCGTGCCATAAAAGCAGATAATATAAGCTCGCTGATATTCTATGGCCCTCCCGGAACAGGAAAAACAACTCTTGCACAAGTGATAGCAAACACCACACACGCAAACTTTCAACATATAAATGCAACTAGCGCCGGCAAGAAAGACATGGAAGAAGCTGTCTTACACGCCAAAGACCTTCTAGGAATGCAGAGAAAAAGGACCATACTTTTCATAGATGAGATACACCGTTTCAACAAAAGTCAACAAGATTATCTCCTGCCATTCGTTGAAGATGGCACCATCATCCTCATCGGAGCCACAACTGAGAATCCATATTTCGAAGTGAACCGTGCATTGATCTCACGTTCTATAATATTCGAATTAAAACCATTATCCGAAAAAAATATTTCAACCCTTATCAAAAGAGCCATCAATGATAAAGAAAAAGGACTTGGAAATATGAATGTCGATATCGATGAAAATGCTGTAGAATTCCTTGCAAATATGGCTAACGGAGATGCCAGATCGGCACTTAATGCTGTAGAACTCGGAGCATTAACCACGGATCGTTCTGCAGACGGCTGTATACATATAGACCTCGATGTAGCATCATCATGCATCCAAAAGAGGGTTTTAGGATATGATAAAGACGGTGATAATCACTACGATACTGTATCAGCATTCATCAAAAGCATGCGTGGTTCAGACCCTGATGCCACCGTATATTACCTGGCTCGGATGCTATATGCCGGAGAGGATGTTAAATTTATTTCCAGAAGAATAATAATCTGTGCAGCAGAAGATGTCTCTAATGCGGACCCTGAAGCACTTGTAGTTGCCACCGCTGCAGCACAAGCTGTCGAACGTATCGGTATGCCTGAATCCCAAATAATATTAGCACAGGCTGCAACGTATGTTGCGTGTGCACCAAAAAGTAACTCCGCATAC
>Ga0265294_10010128_pt1 | contig 10764 bp, 13 predicted proteins | sample MunlanPumphouse3_FD_192504 | JGI IMG/M metagenome (GOLD analysis project Ga0265294, IMG submission 192504) | Groundwater microbial communities from a municipal landfill in Southern Ontario, Canada - Pumphouse #3 | ecosystem: Environmental > Aquatic > Deep subsurface > Groundwater | place...
TACTTTGATCCAGAATGTTCAGAAATGTAATTATCTAAATCTTTTCTTCTATCCATTAACACATATCTTATTTTCAATCCATTTTTTACTACCGCTAACAATCTGTAATCACCAGTATGCAATCTCTGCACCTTCTTTTTTGACATTAGGTTTTTCCATATGTTCTCTGGTGTAGTCGCTTGAATATATTCCTTTGTTTTCTTATATAGCATCCCTTCCTTCACACTTATCATGTATGTGGTAGGAAGTCCAACACATTTATTTTTGCATATTGTAGCTAATGGAACTACAGATCCATTTTCATAAGTGAATTCTAAAATTCTTTTAATTTGAATAGTAGAATTGGAATCCGTTTTTGATACCACATCTGAAAGGGATAAATTAAGGTTATCAAATAAAACAGACTCTCCAGAATCCATTTTGTCAGTATCACATTTTATTGGATGTGCATTTTCAACTTCAATGTCCTGTTTTATCACTTTCTTTTTCAAAACAATACCTCGTGTTAATGTCTATTTATACTAATTTTACAGATTTACATTCTAATTTATTGGGCAACTTCCTACCTCTATGAAGCATTCAAATTCTCTTTCGTCCATTTCTACGAAAAGTTTTGCCCTTTTCAATCCAATATCAGCAATGCTTTGGTTTACTAATTTTACGGCACCCATCTTGTTACCTTGTTTTAGCAACATTTTAACCTCGTTTACCAAAAGTTAACGAGTTTCCTTTTCTGACTCTTCTGGAACTGGGGTCTTAATAACGGTTGATTTATTTAACTGTGTATAGGGTATCCATGATGCTGTCCCCGTATCTACATAGCACTCCATATCTATCCCATCCATCATTACGAATGCATTTGCGTCTTTTAATTCTAGAGAAGGTATAGTCTCCATCACCTTCTCTACTGCTTTTGTACGGAATCCAGACTTTAATAACGTCTGAACATAATCAATAAGGCAACGCCGTTTATTACGTTCTTTGTCCTCGTCTTTAGCAATCTGTTCTGAAATAATATTCACTTCTACCGAATTTGATGTACCAAGATGCTCCTTAATTAACTGAATAGCTTCTTGTACTGTTAATTCAATTTTCATGTATTCTCCTGAATATCGTTAAACTTTTCTTTAAGGATGGATAATAAGTTTCCATCCTTTTCTGTAAACAATTTACTTTTCTCGTTGATGTAATAATCTAAATATGCCTTTACCGAATTTTTATTTTTATACTCATCAGGCATAGCTTGTTTAGCCATAGTCTGATTTGTATAAACAAACTTTAAATATGGCAAATGTTTTTTGGCAATATTAATAATCAGTTCAGATTTATGCGCAATTCCATTATGTCTTTTCCTGTATAGACTACATAGATGCAACGACATGTCGCATAACCAAATAAAGTTATCTCTTCCTTCCGTAACCCATTTAACACATGGGTGATTTTTGTGGGTAGGCTTATACACATTCGCATCTGGAAATTGTATTCTCACACAGGTTGACAGAATTTGAGCGGATTCCAAAATCATCTTTGTGTGTCTAATACAATGCAATCTTGCCGCTTCAATTGGATCATCATCTAAATAAAATATGTTCATAATTTTGTTCTAGGCAAATATAAAAGACTATACCTAATATTAGGTATAGTCAAATAATTTTTACATTTATTTCAAAATTACATTTGTGGTGTCCAATGTACTTGGAGAATTATCTACGATTCTAATAACAGCCATTGTTGCACAATTTTGATCCGTCACATCCATATTTGCGTATCCAAGAATAATATTATTTGCCACCCAAAATTGAGTTAGGTATTTTTTATACATCGTAGAATCGGTAACCTGTAGTAGACTATCGGAATCAATTTTTGCAAAGGAATCAATGTCAAATGTGTGTAAATATGATGTATCAATAGTAACTGATACACTGCTAGAATTAGTATATGTAAGGTAACAATCTCCTGATGTTGAATCTACATGGGCAAACTTGTGCCCTACTCCACTACCCTCTTTATCATACCCTAAATCAGTAGCGGTAGTATCAACATAGATAAGCATTCTTTTTCCGTATGCATGAAAAGTATAAATTGTTGAAAATGTAGTATCTCTAATTTTTCCAGAAATTGTAATTGTTGCATACTGATTTCCATGAATTACATTTGCAATTCCTAATCCAGAAGGACTAGCACCATTGATTATAGTAACCTTTATCATTTGCATAAGACCAACATTGCTTTCAAAAGGGTACATTGTAACAATGGTGTCAGGAGTAACCACGAATGTAGAATTATCAGAAGTTATACTAAGATCCGTAATTGTGTCTTCGCTGTTGTTTGTAATGATTAACCAGCTTTCGGTAGTGTTTGGAACAGTATCAAAATCAATGTCAAAAGATTCTTCTTTCATTTCTTCAATATATGTTATCGACTTTTTAAGAGTCTTTCCCACACTCGTTTTATACAGAGAGATTGGGGACTCCGTAATTGAATAACTCGCAGTGGTGGTTTCTGAATTTGAGCACGCCACTATCATAAATAGGCATAATGTTAAAATGATTTTCATTTTGTATCCTTTTGTTGTTTTTTGGTTTGTCATCATCAGCATATAAGTAACCAGCTTACATGAACTCACATTTCTGTGAGTTTCGACATTTATCTATCATTACCAGGTAATGAAGGGTAATAATCTTTGTAATCATCCGACATAGTGTACCTCCCATTGTTTAGGTTAAAAATTAAATGTCTGTTTTGATATAGTAAAAATGCACGCCAACTTAATGACGTGCATTTCTTAGGCATCGTGATTTCAAGGAGTTACTTTGCCTTAGACTTTTTACCACGCTTTTTATTGTGTTTCTTTCCCTGTTTTTCCATATTATCAGAAACTTCAACACCAAACGCCGCTGGAAGTTGTGAATACTTTACAGCCACAAACTTTTCAGAAAAGCAATCTTCTGTGATTTCACTTTTTGTTGCCTTTGCGTGCTTTTCAGAAATAGAAAGGATCTTGCTGTCAATGGGATCTTTCTTATCAAAATTGATTTGAGATTTTAACGAAAGAACAACGGTGTGCAGGTTTTTTGCAATCTTGTACACGCCACGATCAATGAAAATGAAACCAATGCTTGAATTGAAAGCGGCGATGTTCTTGTTGCTTTCCAAAATCTTGTTGAACTTAGTAGACATGTGTAACTCCTTGTATTTATTTTGGTTTGCCATCATCAGCCGATAGGTAACCACCCTATCGAGAACGGGAATTAGTTTCCCGTTTTCGGCACATTAATCCTTCACATCAACTACTGATGCTTCAACCAACCAGCAGTTTTCCTTGTCATAAACGATTGTCCACATTCCTTCGTCAGGGAGATTGCCAGAGATTTCACACTTTTTGATAGCCTTGGCACTTTTGATTTTTTCGAGTTCTGCATTCTTGCTCAATTTCAAACCTTCACCAGGTTCATCACCAAGCATCTTGAGAGGGTAGCCCTTCACTTTCGACACCGTACCATGCTTACGCACAAGCTTGAATTCTTCGGAAGAATCTTCCACTTCGTCCTTCTTGGACTTCTTGGACTTCTTGGAAGGTTTTTCTTCTTTTTCCTTGTGAGAGTGCTTTTTCTTGGAAGGTTTTTCGTCAACCTCTTCCTCATCGGAAACCTCTTCAACCTCTTCCGCTTCCTTTTTGGATTTCTTGGAAGGATTTTTGGACTCCGCTTGCAGGAGGGCGATAAGAGTGTCATTCTGGGCAATGATCTTCTTAACGTTTTTAAGGATTTTCTTGTTCATGATTGTGAGCTCCTCGACGCTATTTGCGTCATTGTTTTTTGGGTCATTGCCCTGTTGATTTTCAATTTCTTCATCTTCGTCCGGGATTTCGAGTAAACCGTTCAATTCCGTTTCATCTCCTTCCCCTGTCTCAATCCCATTTTCCCCTACTTCATCAGGGTCTACCTCTTCGGGATCTTCGATTTCCGGTTTATTGCTGGCAGACTTAACAATCACGGGGCATCCTGTTTGCTGTCCTAAAAGGTTTGCAAACCTTGCCTTTGATTGTGATCTTCCCGCAACACCCTTGTTTTGGGCCATGTTGAACTCCTTGTTAGTTGATGTTGTTTCTCATTTCATTCAACATTATAAATATATATAATTAAAATTGCGTTGTCAAGTTACTTTTATAGTTTTTTATCAAAAAATCGAAGTTTTTTATTAAAATTACACATTTTTCGTAAAATTGGCGTTTTTACATCAAAAAACGTGTTTTTGTAACACTAAAAATATTGATTTTTCTCGTTTTTCGGACAAAAAAAGCTCAAAAGGAGTAAAAATATGTTCCCTTTTGAGCTTAAATACTAAAAATAAACGTTTATTTTTTCAATTCACTAGCCTTTGCATAGGCAGACAGCTTTGATCCTGGAAACTGCATACCAGAAAACATTAGAAAAATACGAATTTTACTATCTTCATCATCCTCATCATCTCTAGTATATATGCCCTTGTTTACTGTTACGTTCTTTCCAAGATCACCACCCATCATTGAGATAACCGTTTCACTCAATTTTGGAATAGTGTTTGAGTCCATTTGTTCTAGTGCTTCCGATCTACAAGAAATTAGAATAGCGGCATGTGTGGCAGTACTAATATCAACATCCTGCAATAATAGACTAGACCCTAACGATCCTTTTACTTTATCAGATAAAACAGTTTCTTTTGCTAAACCAGTTTCATCGTCAACTTTTAAAGAAGATTCAGAAATACTAGTCATGGCCATAGTCATTACACCTTGTGCTAAAACATCGGTATAATCCTGTGGATCAAAGGTTCCAAGATTCGTTTCTTTTGCACACAACATATTAAATACATGAAATAATTGGCACACCATAGAGTTAGCCTGATTCCATCTATTTAGTGCATTTGATTTAACAGCTTGTGTAATTCTTTGATTATCAACAAATAAAATAGGACTGTAAGAATCGTTCATAATTTTTTGAATTAAATAATCAGTGTTTGCGAATACTTTACTACTCTCAGATCTTTCTGGAAGAGCAACTAAAAAACCAACTCTAGTTCCAGTAGTATCTCCAGTATTATTGTATATCCACTGTTTACAAGCAGAAGCAAATACTGCGGCTGCTCCTGTTCCAGACCCGCCACCAGCTCCAACACAAACAATGATATGGCTTACACCAACGAATCTCTGATTTAATTTTTTAATCAAATCTGGTATTACTGATTTTGCGGCATTTTCACCATACTCTGGTTTCTTACCTGCTCCTTTCATTCCCTCTGGAACTATCCAAGACCCTTTTGGAGAATGAATATTTTGCATATCTTGTTCTGTAGTATTAAACAACACTACCTTTCTGTACCCAATATCATAGAAAGTATCCGCAAGATGACACCCTCCCTGTCCAACTCCAATGAACCCAAAAGATAATCCAGTTACTACCTTGTCTTCATACTTTTCTTCAACAATTACTGGTTCTGCCTCAAGATCATCTAAATCCCCAAAATTAAAATCACTCATTTTTATCTCCTTAGTGTGAATGGATTATCTGAAATACCTAATTTTCTAGCTTCTTCTACCCAACGTTTAGACTTTCTTACCCCTTCTTCTAAACCCATACCTTTTCCAGTTATGGGATTAATCAATCCTTCTGGGTGCCATAGTGTTGCAAATTCTTCTGGAATAGCAACCGTTTTAGTTTTTGGCATATTTTCTAATTGAGGACATACTCTTAAAAAATTATCCCTAGTAACTAGGTAGCACATTTGTTTACTAACACTAGCATCTAGATAAGATACTATTTCCTCTAGAGTAGGAGTTGGACTAACTACTTCAAAAACTAAATTAGTTAAGAAGTACATATTGTGATTTCCATACTCTCTTAACGGGTGATGAGAATACGGGTCTTTTATAATTTTGATGTAATTTTTATCACTCATGATACATTCCTACCTTTTTGTATGCTTCTAATATTTCTAATACTCTTTGTTTTGATCTTAAAGAGTAATCATTATTTTTTAATTGTGTGGATACCTCTGATAAATAATCTATACCATGTTTAGAATTCCAAGGAGTAGTTTCATATTCTTCAAAAATATTATTATTTATCATCGCCATCCAACGTGCATTACAGGCCCCACATTCCCCGCAATTAATTTTATGCGGATTATAGCAGGATGACGTTTTCTTTAGATATTCTTCTGATAAACCAAGACCGTTAATTGCTAGTGAAACCATTTCTGTTTTTGTAATATTCTTAAAAGGTGATGTTACTATTGTTTCTTTTCTATCAGGAAAATTGCTCATAACAAAACTAATAAGATTTGTTGAATCCTCAAAAAACTTTTTTGACGTATCCCTAGTAGTTTGTCTAGGGTTATTCATATCAGTACCTAATGCCATTAAATATACTACTGGAGCAGATAATGCGGCTAATGAAGAAAGTATAAGATTTCTACCAGGTATAATCCATCCATCTTCCTTAAAATCAAATAGGGTTCCAAATATGTCACAGGTTACATAGGTAGAATTAATGCCTAATTTATCAAGAGCCTCTTTTTCTTTTTCTGCATACGGATGACCTAAATCAACATGAATAGCCTTAACATTTGCTTTTCCTACCTCCCGTACTGCAACGTGATACCCTATCGTACTATCTAGACCACCACTAACTAAAACTGCAATTTTATTCATTTAATCTCCTTTAACAATCCGCTTCTGAATCGCCTTCCCCAAAGACATAATATGTTTTATTATCAAAGCTATTTCTTGTTAACGTTATCCAATTTCTTGTATCGTTAAATAGAATTTCACTTTTCTTTTTAATTTTATCATACTCTAAGATAATATACACAGGATTATTCATTAGTATCTTTGCCTTAGATAACAAATTTAATCTGTAGTATACTATTTCTTTTTCATCCCTTCCCTTGTACACCTCTACTAATTTGTCTTTATACACCAATGTTTCTTTTATTTTTTCCTTGCTTTTTCTTAAAAACAAGAAGTAGCTACCATTTTGTTTTTCTATAAACATAACTACTCTACATAAAAGGAATAATACATTTCATGTCGCCTGTTTCGTCACTCATTACAGAGGCTCCGTTATAGACGGAGATAACTACATTTCCTTTTTTAATCCTATTAGCAAATTCTAAGAACCAAAGAGCATTATATCTAATTGACATTTCTTTTTTGCATTCTGCTTTTACTGTAGCCGTTGCTCTACCGATCGTTGATTCATTAGTTATAGTCAGCTTTCCCCCTTTGTAGTTAAAGGAAACAACTGGATCAATATTTGCTAATTTACTTACCATACAAACTTCACTTACTAACGAACTAATATCTTCTGTTTTAATTAGCAAAGTGTGCTTAGGGCTTTTTTCTTTCTTAAACCATTCATAAATATTGTAGCTAACTAATTCCCTTGTTGGTACTACTACTTCAAATTTTGAACTCTTTAGTCTAGTTAATTCATTGTTGCTACTAAATTCAATTTCACAATTCTTATACATTCCAAGAACCGCTTTTAATAGAACTCCTTGAGTCAAAATATCTGCGGGGGTAGCCTCTTCTTTTAAATCCACTGAATACAAAATTGCGCAAAAAGCATCGGATGTTTGTATTGTAACTCTGTTTTTCTTAATAATAAGATGTAATGGTAAACCTACCTGCTTTGTAATTGCAGGGTCAGTTGAGTTGAACATTACTGTATTTAGAATGGATGTAACTTGACTAGATTGAATAGTACACCCTTTAGATGGAATAGATGCTTTGTTTGGAATATTATCCGTAACAATTTCTTTGTTATTATGCACTATTATGTTGTGTTTAACACTTCCATTTGAGTATTTAAGATGAAAATTATTCTCTCCATCTTTTAATGTTTCGATAGAGGACACCTTTGCACGAACAGGAAGTGACTCAAGAAGAAATGGGTCAGAAACGAAAAATCCATCGCTTTCTACCGTTGCTTTAATCTTTACCTTTATGTAAGTACCTTGATGTGCATATGTTAAATGCACTTTTCCATCCTTCGCTTCAAATAATATAAATGCACTATTTGATTTTTGTCCCTCGGCTACGTTACTATATAGATGTGAAATTCCACCTATAAATTTTATTGCCTGTGATAATTCAGCACTGTCTACTGTAAGTTTTAAGTTATTCATCCTGTTCTCCTAAAAATCATCTCCATCATCTAACATATTCATGCTATCTTCAGAATCTTCTTTAATTTTTCTTTTCTTCTTTTTTCCTTTATCCTCTTCCACTGCTCTATCCGTAGAGTTTGGTTTATCTGAAACTTCTTTATCTTTAATGGTCATATATTTTAGCATCATGTCCATTGTGAACTTTCCTAATTCAGAGGATCGTGATTTAGCAAGGTTCCAATCACAACACCCGCTTTCTCTATCCTCTTCTGTATAATGCCACCAAAGCCATATGTTTGAATGTTCTTTGATAGCTCTGGAATATCGAATATCATGAGTTTTTTCATCTAATTGTGTTAGAATAACTACTATGCAATTGTTTGCCTGTGCCCATCTCTTTGCATACCTAGTCATTTTCGATAAACTTTGTGGCTCACTTAAATTCTCTTTATCCTCAGCAACTAGATTAAGATAATCTATAAATACCCACTTGTATCCCATGTTTGTACATGGGGCTAACAATTGGTGGATGTTTACATCCTCAACAGGAGACCACAAACAATATCTACAATTATTTTCTCTTCCAATTCTTTCAAACTTTTTCCAAGCCTTCTTTATTATTAGAGCTTCTTCATCCGTGAATGTCTTGTTCTTTATTTTTGCATAAGGTATCCTAGTAAGACAGGAGTAAAGTCTTTCTGATAATTCCTTGTTTTTCATTTCAAGGCTTGCTAAAAGAGCATTCTCGTGATTTACAGAATACACGAACTTCATCATGTCTAGTGCCGCGGTAGATTTTCCGCCGCCTGTACTAGCCGATATAGTTATTACGTTACCAGGTTCTGCTCCTCCACCTAATAATTTATCTAATTGTTTAAATCCTGTTCTACTAAGTGTAGTTTTGTCCCTAGATAAAATTTCTTTTAACTGTCTCTTTGAAGAGTTGTCACCTTTAACTCCACCAACTACAAAATCACTCTTGCTCTTATTTCCACTTTTTATTTCAAAAATAGAAGAATCCATTTCAGCTACTATTTTACTAGCTGAAACTCCCTTATTTAAAAGCTCGTATCCTTTTTCTAAAACTTCAGCAAGCTTTCTTCTATTAGAATATTCCTTTAACGAGGATAGCGCATTTACTACATCTTCTTTATCATCAAAAGGTTTATACTTTTCCTTTTTTAGAAATATCTTACTTCTTTCGGATATTTCTGGATGATTTAAAATTACAGATAAAGAAGGAATGGGTTTACTTGCATCTGTAAATTCCTTAAAGATAAGATCATAAACATCTTTACTTTCATCAAATGCAAAACTATTTTGTGTTAAAGAACTAAGAAGAATTGACTTTGTTTCTGGATCGGTGCTCTTATTCATTAGAGTTTTTAAAATACAAAACTCTAAGTTTAGATTTCCCTTTTTAGCCATACAATTCCTTATTTACTAACCTAGTAATTCTTCTCTGTATGCCTCTGGAATAAAGTCTCCCCACGGATTATTATTTCCTAATTCTATTCTGCATTTACTTTGTGTCGTTTCCCATACTGATAAAGCGGTAACACTAGGAACATTAAACTTCTTTGATAGAAATCCTAGCGAATGAATAAGAACCTGTGTTATATTTTCAACACTGGGTTCAGGGTTGCAATTATCATTTAATTGGGGTAGAATAATAACTCTACCTGGTTCATTAATCTTTTTTGCAAGATCAATAACCAACGTATCCGCTGGGTTAACTATAACTGAATGGTCAAAATGGTTATCTATGAATGCTTGAAATATCTTTTTAACATCTCCAAAATCAATAATGTATCCATTCTTTCCTATCGAACATGTATCATAAGAAAACTCTAATTCGTATTTATAACTATGTCCATGCAAATTTTTGCATTTTCCACTGTGCGACATAATTCTATGACACGATTCAAAATGACCTTCTCTTACTATCGTTTGTTTCATAATTTACTACCTTTCTTTAATAGTTGCTTTAAGGTTTAACAATTTTATTATTTTCATTGCCTCATTAAATTCAGATTTATTTTTACAGTTACACGAATAACTCTTATTTAAAGAACAAATTGCCAACATTTTCTCTGGAGAATACTTTTTATGTTCTACCTCTTTCTTCCCTTTATATTTCTTCCTATATTTCTCTCTTAACTTAGAAATATTTTTAATTTCAATTAAACCATCTAAAGGATTATGACTAGAAACAGGGGAATAATAAATTCTATGTTCTTTAATTAATTCTTTTCTTTTAGACCAATCAAGACTATCAAATATAGATTTGCAATAGTTTAAAATAATTGATCTTCCTAAATTTGCATTATTCCTGTATTTGTAATGACAAAGGTGTTCATAATCTTTTCTCATTCTTTCTTTTGAGAATGAATAATAAGGAATTGATTTAGGAATTGAATTAATCATATCCTTAATAAATTCTTTATAGCTCATTCTATAGATTCTTCTTAGTTCATTGAATCCTTCTTTAATCTTTTTGCTATCAATAACTAAGAATTTAACACCTTTAGGAACTAAAGAAAATCTATCGTGATCTGCATCCCCACGAACAAACTTTCCATCACAATCATTAAGTAGACCATGAAAATACTC
>Ga0265294_10010130_pt1 | contig 10763 bp, 11 predicted proteins | sample MunlanPumphouse3_FD_192504 | JGI IMG/M metagenome (GOLD analysis project Ga0265294, IMG submission 192504) | Groundwater microbial communities from a municipal landfill in Southern Ontario, Canada - Pumphouse #3 | ecosystem: Environmental > Aquatic > Deep subsurface > Groundwater | place...
CTGGCGTAATAGATGGTTAAATGATAGTCAAGGAATAAAGATGGAAGGGAAAAGACTGCTCATAGTGAGCTTTGACGCTGTCGGAAGCGAAGAACTTGCATATCTTGGGGATGATGCTTATTTCCGTCGAATAGCTTCTGGCGGCACGATATTCGATAAGACCAGGAGCATAACTGTATCCAATACATATCCCGTTCATGCCAGCATCAGCACCGGACGGATGCCTGGAATGCATGGCCTGATCTCAAATACTGCGATGGAGCCGGAATCCGGATACGGATGGAGATGGGACAGCAGGGATATAAAGAGCCGCACCATTTTTCAGGCTGCTAAGGACAAGGGGCTTGAGACTGCTGCCATAATGTGGCCGGTGACTGGATATGCAGGAAGGACGATCAAGTACAACTTTCCAGAGATCCTCGCAGCGAAGGATCAGAGCACCCTTGCAGAATACATGAGAGCTGGAAGCCGATGGTTCGACATTACAAGCTACATCAAGTTCGGAAAGCTGCTATGCAAGGACGATCCTTCGCAGCAGCCGCAGAAAGATGATTTTGCTGTGGCGGTGCTGGAGGACCTGCTCGGGCATCACATGCCTGATCTGATGATGCTTCACCTCACGGCATATGATGCTGCATGCCATATTTATGGGAAGCATTCTCCTGAGAGCATCCAGGCTCTTAAGCATCTTGATGAAAACCTTGGAAGGATCATGAAATGCATCGGAGACGATACCAGCATAATCGTGTTCTCCGACCATTGCCAGCTCAACTACTCGAAGTTCTGCGACCCTGACAAGGCCACAGAACTGAAGTTCTCAAATCAAGGGCATAGGATGTTCTACTTCTACTGCTGCGGAGGAACATGCTTCTGCTTCCCTCGGGCGATAACCGAGAAGAGACTCTGCGAGCTCAAGGGCTTCTGCCTTGGACTGAAGGGTGTTCAGAGGCTGGTTACCGAGCAGGAGATGGAAGACTCCGGATTTGCTCAGGCAGGTGCTGCCTTCGGGATCGGGGCCTGCGAAGATTATGTGTTTGACCAGAAGATAAGAGAGAAGGCAGAGCATGGATACACCCTCGACAGAGACCATTACGGGACCTTCATCATGACAAGCTGGAAAGAGGAAAGCCAGTGCACCGATGTGCTTGATGTGACGAGACTTGCCGCCCAGGTGCTGGGAGTGCAATACAAGGGTGGAATAGTATGAAAATGACCAAACCGGAAAAGAGCTGGATCATGTATGATGTTGCCAACTCAGTTTATGCCACAGTTATGCTGGCGGCTATCTTCCCGACCTATTTTGCAACAGTGTGCAAGGGAGTGGGAGTCTCAGGAGACTTCTGGTGGGGAATCGGAACTTCGATCGGAACATTCACCCTTGCCATCCTGGCGCCGGTGATCGGTGCATTCGCCGATGTGAACGGATACAAGAAGAAGCTATTCTCGGCTTTCCTGGCAATAGGGCTTGTGTTTACACTGGTCAATGCATTCACTGACAACTGGTCGATGCTTCTTGTCGGCTACATCCTCTCACATATCGGATTCCAGGGGTCATGCCTGCTCAACGACAGCTTCCTCACGGATGTGACGACTCCGGACCGGATGGACAACGTTTCAAGCTGGGCCTATGCGCTGGGCTACATCGGCGGCTCGACTATTCCGTTCCTCGTTTGCATTGCGCTCATCATGTTCGGCGAGAACTTCGGAGTAGACTCAGCGATGGCTGTCAAGCTTTCAGTGGTGATCACAACAGTATGGTGGGGACTTTTCTCCATTCCATTCCTTAAGAACGTCAAGCAGCTTCACGGAATCGAGAAGCCGCAGAAGGGCATAGTAAAGGATGCGTTTGTAAGAATCGGCCGCACTGCAAGGAAGATTGCAACGAACAAGGCGATGCTTCTGTTCATTCTCGCATACTTCTTCTATATAGACGGAGTGAATACCGTTATAAGCATGTCCACCGCCTACGGCTCGTCGATCGGGCTTGGCACGACCGGGATGGTTCTTGCGCTAATGGTAACGCAGATTGTTGCCTTCCCATGTGCGATTCTGTTTGGCAAGCTTGCGGGCAAGCATGGTTCGATCAAGATGCTTATAGTATCGATTGTCATCTATTTCCTCATCTGCCTGACAGGGTTCGTGATGGGACTCGGTCTTGAAGATGGCTTCCTCACCGTTGCCCAGGCCACGGTCCTGTTCTGGGTGCTTGCAACGCTTGTGGGAACAGTGCAGGGCGGAATACAGGCGATTTCACGCTCGTTCTATGGAAAGCTCGTTCCGCCTGAGAACTCAGGAGAATACTTCGGGTTCTTCGATATCTTCGGCAAGTTCGCTGCGGTCATCGGACCGGCTCTGTACTCGCTTGTGAAGGGTCTCACCGGGCGTGGCTCCTATGCGATTCTTTCGATAGTGCTGCTGTTCGCTGCCGGGTTCGTTCTTCTGTTCTGCGGACGCAAGCAGTATGAATCAATCGATGCTCCGAAGGCCTGAAATGGATGCAATTGACCGATTGTATGCTTCTGATAGGCTATCGTACACTGATATGACAGAGCCGCTCAGGCTTGGAAATGCCTCGGTTGCATTTGAAAGCGCAGGCGGGATCTGGATCAAGATGAAATCTTTTGGCACTGCATTTGGCGCCTTGCTTGATCCGTCTGGCATGGACGAGATGGTTGCCGGATGCCCGACTGATTGCGAAATGGTTTCCGTTCATGACGCTGGTCTTTCCGAACGGCTCCAGTCCCGCGGCTTTGTTCTGGCCAATCCCTGCAGCCTCTTCGTCATGGAGAAACAGGTCAAGCTTCCTGAAGACACTGATTTCAGGGTGCTTGATCGCTCGTATCTTGATTTCGTCGCCGGACATTACAGCCTGTTTCATGACCCAGAATACATTGTCTTTCTTCTTGAAACGCAGATGCTCTTCGGACTGTTCAAGGGTGGAGAAATCGTCGGATTCATCGGCCTTCATGCCGAAGGCGCGATGGGGCTGCTCGAAGTTCTGCCTGCTTTCCGGCGAATGGGATACGGTGCCGAGCTTGAAAGCTGCCTGTGTTCGTATCTGCAGAAGAAGGGCCTGGTTCCTTACGGCAATGTAGTTGATGGGAATGCTGCATCGCTTGCTCTTCAGGCAAGCCTTGGAATGACAAGGGCAAGCCTCTGCTCGATCTGGCTAAGCCGTCAGTAGCGCTGCGATGGAGGGCAGGATCCGATCCAGCGGTCAAGGGCGGATTGCTTTTCTGATTCAGAAGAAAGAAGCTCCACTTCGCTGATTTCGAAGAGTTCAAGCCCTGTTTCCGTGTAGTCTTCCTGCAAAGCCTTGCATGAGAAGCTTCCAAGGTCAAGCTCGAAGCGCACCTTTGCGCAGTCTCTGAATGTATCATCGGATGCAATGTACATCCTTCGGTCTGAAAGAAGATTCCTAATCTCGATTATTCCAATATGCGGTTTCATTTCTTCAATACTAACCCGATGAGGGGCTTGCATCAAGGCGAAGAAAAAGGGAAACATCGATTATTTCTTGATTTTGCCTTGAAATTTAGTTTGAAAGGACTATATATTACAAGACAAGGTGGTTTACTATGGAATTGCAGATCCAGGATTTGGTTTCATCTATCAAGCATGATGGAATAGAGGCTGCAGAAAAGCAGAAAGCGGCAATCATCGGTGCAGCAGAGCTCCAGGCGCAGCAGATTGTTGATGATGCCAAGGCTGAAGCAGCAAAGCTTTCTGATTCTTGCAGACGCGAGCTTGAGCTTCAGAAGCAGAGCTCCATCGAAGCAACCAAGCAGGCCTGCCGGGACGTGATGATCTCCCTCAAGAAAGAGCTTTCCGACCTGCTTTGCTCTCTCCTTGCACAGAAGGCAGGAAAGACCCTTGATTCCAAGGCGATCGGTCAGATTGTCATAGCTGCGCTCAACGGAGAGGATCCTTCGAAGTACGAGCTTCAGATCAAGACACTTGACTCGGAGCTGAAGAGCACTCTCTCAGGCGAGCTCCAGAATGGCCTTAAGATCAAGACTCTTGCAAACATTGACGGATTCAAGCTGTCGGCAAAGGACGGGTCCGGATTCTATGATTTCTCTGATGAGGAGATTGCTCTCATCCTAAAGCCTTTCCTTGGCAATCTGTAGGGTGAAAGACAGTGTCTGAATACTACTATTTGATGTCCAGTCTTCCGTCGCTGAGTCTCGGCTCGAAAGCTCCCTTTTCTATGGAGGAGTTTCTTGCGCTTTGCAAGGGCAACGTATCAGAAGCGGACTACATGAGCCTTTGCAAGGGGACTTCAGGCTGTGAATTCTCCAGGAAATGGGATTGTTTCTATTCTTCATTCCTGACAGAGCTCTGCAATCAGCGACGCCGCGTTCATCTTGTGGCTGTCGAAGCTGCTTCGGAGACTGACGTGGGGATAAGCTCAGTTGTTTCCCAGGCAATAGCGATGTCCTCAGGAGATGCAGTCACAAGAGACCCGCTTGCAGCGGAGCTCTTCTTGATCAAGTTCCTATATGGCAGGGCGGATGAGATGGTGGGCCTCTCCCAGTTTGACCAGAATGCTCTGTTCGGCTATCAGGTGAAGCTCAGGCTTCTGTCCCGCAAGGATGAATTCTCGGCTCTGGATGGAAAAGCGGAATACCAGAGGCTTTTTTCCAATATGCAGAGCATAATTTTCGATACAAGCAATAAGTTGGAGTAGACTATGGAAAATAATAAAGGGCGTGTGGTCGGTGTCAATGGAAACATGGTGACTGTCCAGTTCCAGGGCTCGATCGCAAAGAACGAAGTCGGATACATCGTCGTCGGAAAGACCAAGCTCAAGGGCGAGGTAATCAAGATCCGCGGAGACCGTGCTGACATGCAGGTATTCGAAATGACCAACGGAGTTGCTGTAGGCGATGAAGTTGAGTTCGTTTCCGAAATGCTTTCAGTCGAGCTCGGGCCTGGGCTGCTTACCCAGATTTACGACGGGCTTCAGAATCCTCTTCCGGACCTTGCACGGCAGTGCGGCTTCTTCCTCCAGAGGGGCGTGTACCTCGATCCTATTCCCGACCTTGACTGGGATTTCACTCCAGCTGTCAAATCCGGCGACATCGTCTATCCAGGCGATACCCTTGGAACCGTTCCAGAAGGCGTTTTCACCCACAGGATCATGGTTCCGTTCGGGTTTGACCAGATTCCATGGACAGTCAAGTCGATAGCAGCAAAGGGCAAGTACAACGTAAGAGCAGAGATCGCTGTCCTCTCCGATCCGAAGGGGAACGAGAAGAAGTGCACCATGGTGTTCTCATGGCCGGTAAAAAGGCCAATCAAGCTTTACAAGCAGAGACTTCGCCCTGATGAGACGCTTATTACCAAGATCAGGATCATCGATACGTTCCTTCCGATTGCAAAAGGCGGGACATACTGCATTCCTGGTCCATTCGGCGCAGGCAAGACGGTTCTCCAGCACATGACGAGCCGCAATGCCGATGTTGATATAGTGATCATCGCAGCCTGCGGAGAACGTGCAGGAGAAGTAGTCGAAACCCTCAAGGAGTTCCCTGAGCTTATTGACCCGAAGACCGGGCGCACCCTTATGGAACGCACGATCATCATCTGCAACACTTCATCAATGCCGGTTGCTGCACGTGAATCATCAGTCTACACTGCTGTGACTATGGGCGAGTACTACCGCCAGATGGGACTGAATGTCCTTCTGCTTGCAGACTCCACAAGCCGCTGGGCTCAGGCAATGAGAGAGATGAGCGGCCGTCTGGAAGAGATTCCAGGCGAGGAAGCGTTCCCTGCATATCTTGAGAGTGTCATTGCAGCATTCTACGAAAGGGCGGGAAAGGTTCAGCTCAAGGATGGCTCGATTGCATCGGTAACCATCGGAGGAACCGTGAGCCCCGCAGGCGGAAACTTCGAGGAGCCTGTCACTCAGGCGACGCTGAAGGTCGTCGGAGCTTTCCACGGACTTTCCAGAGAGCGCAGCGATGCTCGTAAGTATCCTGCAATTCATCCTCTTGATTCCTGGTCGAAGTATCCTGGAATCATCGACAGCAAGCGTGTTGAAGAAGCCAGAGCTATTCTGTTCAGAGGCAATGAGATAAACCAGATGATGAAGGTCGTAGGAGAAGAGGGCACCTCGGTCGAGGACTACATTGTATATCAGAAGAGCGAGCTGCTTGACGCGGCCTATCTTCAGCAGAACTCGTTCGACCCTGTCGATTCGGCTGTCCTGCCGGACAGGCAGAAGCACGTGTTCGACCTGATGTACCGCGTTCTGATGAGCAATCTCAATCTGAATGACAAGAAGGCCGCAAGGCAGTTCTTCAATGAGATGAGGCAGAAGTTCCTCGACTGGAACGGAGTCCAGACTGATGACCCGAGGTTTGCTGAAACCGAGTCTGCCATCGTGCAGCTTCTTTCAAGCAAGGCTTCCAAGGAGGCTCGCTGATGCAGAAGGTATACACAAAGATTGAATCAATCGTTGGTGATGTCATCACCGTCCGTGCACAGGGTGTGCGCTACCAGGATCTCGCCATGGTGGGCAAGAGCTATGCGAATGTGATCAAGCTTGACGGCGACCTCGTTTCGCTTCAGGTCTTCGCAGGAGCAAAAGGAGTCTCCACCACAGATGAAGTGCGGTTCCTTGGTGTCCCGATGAAGGTTTCCTATTCGGAGAACCTCCTGGGAAGAGTGTTCACAGGAAGCGGAAAGCCGATGGACGGCGGTCCTGAGCTCGATGAGAACATGATTGAGATCGGCGGACCGTCGGTCAATCCAGCGAAGAGAATCATCCCGCGCAACATGATCCGCACCGGCATCCCGATGATTGATGTGTTCAACACTCTTGTCGAGTCGCAGAAGCTTCCGATCTTCTCCGTCTCAGGAGAGCCGTACAACCAGCTTCTTGCCAGAATCGCAATGCAGGCAGAAGTGGATCTGATTGTCCTGGGCGGCATGGGCCTGAAATACGACGACTACCTCTTTTTCCGCGATACGCTCGAAAAGAGCGGTGCGATGGGACGCACGATAATGTTCATCCACACGGCAAGCGACCCGACCGTCGAATGCACCCTGGTGCCTGACATGGCCCTTGCAGTTGCAGAGCGGTTCGCGCTTGACGGCAAGAAGGTCCTCGTGCTTCTCACAGACATGACCAACTTCGCTGATTCGCTGAAGGAAATGGCGATCACGATGGATCAGGTGCCTTCCAACAGAGGCTACCCGGGAGATCTTTACAGCCAGCTTGCCTCGCGCTACGAGAAGGCTGTTGACTTTGAAGGAGCTGGTTCTCTGACGATCCTCGGCGTCACTACGATGCCTGGCGATGACGTCACGCATCCGGTTCCGGACAATACCGGATACATCACCGAAGGCCAGTACTACCTCAAGAACGGAAGAATCGAGCCGTTCGGCTCTCTTTCGAGACTGAAGCAGAACGTAAACAAGGATACCCGTGATGACCATCGTGCTCTGATGGACGGCATGATCAAGCTCTATGCTGCTTACAAGGATTCGCTTGAGAAGAAATCGATGGGATTCATGATGACTGAATGGGACAACAAGCTTCTGAAATACGGAAAGCTGTTCGAAGATAAGCTGATGGATCTTTCTGTGAATATTCCGCTTGAAGATGCGCTTGATCTTGGATGGAAGATCCTTGCCGAGTGCTTTGAGCCTAATGAGACAGGACTCAAGTCTTCGCTCATCATGGAGCGCTGGCCCAAGAAGCCGGAGGGCAACTGATGGCTGTAAAGCTGACGAAGAACGAACAGAAGAAACAGAAGGACTCGCTCAAGCAGTACGAACGGTACCTTCCTACGCTTCAGCTCAAGAAGCAACAGCTTCAGCTGGTCATTCGCCAGATTGAAGCCGAGGCCGAGAAGGTGAAGAAGCAGAAGGAAGAGCTGGTAGCCTCTCTTGACAGGTGGGTCGCTGTGTTCAACGAGAACAAGTCTTTTCCAAGCAAGAAAAGACTTGAGCAGCTTGTCCGGATTGATTCAGTGAAGAAGGGCGTGGGCAATATCGCCGGCGTCACGATTCCTGTGTTCGAAGAGGTGAGCTTCAAGCCCGTTGTCTATGATTATGCCGATTACCCGCTTTGGGTTGACAGCGCAGTTGATGCGCTGAAGGAAATCGCCGAGCTTGATGCGAGGAATTCCACCCTGAGCCGGCAGGTGTACCTGCTTGAGAAGGAGCTTCGCACGACAAGCCAGAGGGTCAACCTCTTCGAGAAGGTGAAGATTCCTGAAGCACGCGAGAATATCCGCAAGATCGGAATCTACCTTGGAGACCAGCAGACTTCTGCCGTGGTCCGCGGCAAGATTGCGAAGAACAAGCTTGTGAAGGTGGCTTCAAATGATTGAGAAGATGTACAAGGCATATCTAGTCTCCAAGCTTTCTGACAAGCACCAGATGCTCAGCGCCCTGCGCGACCTTGGTCTTATGCATATCAAGACTGAAAAGGCCGGATCGGATTCCGAGGAACTCGGAAAGCTCCGCTCGGAGCTTGCTTCTCTCCAGAAGGTCAAGATGAACCTCGACGAGAGGGTGGACAAGAAGCATCCTGCTGCACAGGCAGAGCTTTCGGACAAGGAGTTCGCATTGGCTTTCCAGAATGCATCCGCTGCAATCGAGAAGCTCAAGGAAACCTCCGAGGAGCTGGGACGCAAGCGGATGAAGCTATCTGAGCTTTCAATCTGGGGTGATTACAGTCTTGATGACTACAGAATGATTTCCAGCAATGGAATCAAGCTGTATTTCTATACTCTGCCTAAGAAAGAGGTTGCCAAGCTCGGGCCTGAATGCTCGTTCATCGTGCTTTCACCCGTCGGCGGGCAGTTCGCTATTGCAAGTGTCGGTGCGCCTCTTGCCCCTGAATACGGAGCTGCTGAATTCAAGATTTCTGATACATGTCCTGCGATGCTTTCAAAGGAGATTTCTGAGCTTGATTCAGAGTTCTCCGAGCTTAAAGGACAGCTTGACAAGGCTGTTTCATTGAGAAAGGCTTTCGAGCTTCGCATAAAAGATGCTTCCGAGAAAGTCAAGTTCGAAATGGCCAGATGCGCCACTTCGGATGAGCAGAGCCTCTGCTGGATCATCGGGTTCATTCCAGAAAGCGGTCTTGATGCATTCCGCAAGTATGCCTCAGACAACAAGTATGCGTTCATGCTTGACGATGTGAAGGAAGAGGACAACCCTCCGACGAAGGTCGTTTACAACAAGATCACAAGACTTATGCAGCCGCTTTTCGATATGCTCGGAACGATTCCAGGCTACTATGAATATGATATTAGCCTCTGGTTCCTGCTGTTCTTTGCTCTGTTCTTTGCCATGATCATCGGCGATGCTGCCTACGGACTGATCTTCGTCGGTCTGGCGGTATACCTTCATGTGAAGCAGAAGAAGACCAGCAACCTCGTTCTGCTTGTCTATGTGCTGGGCATCGCTACTGTATGCTGGGGAGCCTTGACGGGCACCTGGTTCGGAAGCCAATCGATCATTGAGAAGTCGAAGTTCCTTCAGCTTTTCGTAATCAAGGATTTCGCAAGCTTCCCTGCAGTGTTCGGTGTTGCCGAGAAGACGGCTCAGGATACTGTGATGCAGTTCTGCTTCATTGTCGGAACCATCCAGCTCAGCCTTGCCTGCATCATGAACGTGATCCGCAAGACAAAAGAGAAGAACCTTTCAGCGGTTGCCGATCTAGGATGGCTTGTCATGATCGATGCCCTGTATTTCCTTGCTCTTGTTCTTGTTCTGAACAGGACTGTGGACCTTGTGGCCGTCGCCACGGCAGTAGGAATCGGATTCCTTCTTGTCATAGCTTTCGGCAGCCAGGGACCGGGCATCAAGTTCGGCAAGGGGCTTGCAGGCGGAGCAGGGGGGCTGTTCACGACTTTCCTCAATACGATCAGCGCATTCGGGAACATCATGAGCTACATCAGGCTTTTCGCAGTCGGCATGGCATCGGTTGAGATCGCTAAGAGCTTCAATTCGATGGCATCGGGCATGCTTTCGGGATTTGCCATCCCCGCCGGAGTGCTGATCCTCGTGATCGGTCATTCCCTGAATATCGTTATGGGACTCCTGAGCGTTGTCGTTCATGGAGTCAGACTGAATCTTCTGGAGTTCTCAGGACAGCTCGGGATGACCTGGACTGGGATAGCGTACGAACCTTTTTGCAAATCAGCTGAATCGAAGTGATTCAAGGAGAAAAGAATGAATATCGTTTATATTGGAATGGCTTGCGCCCTTTGTCTATCTGCTCTGGGCTCTGGACTTGGAACCGGTGCAGCAGGGCAGTCTGCCGTGGGCGGATGGAAAAAGTGCTATGCAAACGGCAAGCCTGCTCCATTCATCATGATTGCTTTCGGTGGAGCACCTCTCACACAGACAATCTACGGCTTCCTGCTGATGAACTTCATCAGCAACAAGCTTGATACGATCGATCCGCTTCTCGGGTTGTTCACCGGTGTCTTCGGTGGCCTGTCAATCGGGCTTTCTGCATGGATGCAAGGAAAAGTCGCTGCCTGTGCATGTGATGCTCTTGCTGAAACCGGCAAGGGAACTGCCAACTACTTCATCATCGTCGGAGTCATCGAGACAGTAGCTCTGTTCACGCTTGTGTTCTGCATGCTTCTGCTCAACAAATAGAATCCAATCGAAATTGATCAGCCTCAGGGAATATTGCTTCTCTGGGGCTTTTCGTATTCTGGACAATCCTTGATTGCTCTTTTGGCAATGGATAAAAAGTGTTTGATTTTGCAGCGTATATGTTCAAT
>Ga0265294_10010131_pt1 | contig 10763 bp, 6 predicted proteins | sample MunlanPumphouse3_FD_192504 | JGI IMG/M metagenome (GOLD analysis project Ga0265294, IMG submission 192504) | Groundwater microbial communities from a municipal landfill in Southern Ontario, Canada - Pumphouse #3 | ecosystem: Environmental > Aquatic > Deep subsurface > Groundwater | place...
GCAGCGGAAAGCCAAGGCTTGCGGATATAATCGCCGAAGACCTGAATTCAGAGCAGGCCCTCGAATTGATCGGTAAGGTTGTCGCTTATTACAAAGAGAACGGGAATAAACTTGAACGTATCGGAAAGATGATTGACCGGCTGGGTCTTGATTCGCTGAAGGCCAGTGTGCTGTCGTAATTGTACAAACCGCCTGTTCGTGTTTTTTTAAAAAGCAGTGGCCTTGATCATTATTTCTGCCAGGTAAAGATAAAATGGGACGGTATAGCAATTGATGATCCGGATGTTAACCGATACTTTCTGAAAGCCGCTTGAAAGAATACATCCCGGAAAGCCCCTTCACGGGCTTTGGTTTCTTTTCATTTTTCGATTGAAACAGGTGCCTGAACTTCTGGTAGTGCCGCAAGACAAACTCACGGGGGGCGGGGGTCAAACCTTGATCTGTGATTTAAATCCTTATAATCACAGATCAAGGTTTGACCCCCGCCCCCTTTCTATGATTTTTTATCATTCTCCGCTCTTTTATTTGACCTAAGCAGCGGGACAAGAAAAGCCATACAGGCAATTAAAAAAATGACACTGCCTATAAATGTCAAAATATCATGATTTTTAATGCTTGATACGCCGTAAAAAATGGCACATATTATAAAAAGTATCCAACCCGTTAGCTGATACTTGATCTCCTGACCAATTTTATTTCCCAAGGTTTCTTTCATTTTATTTATAGTTTATTCCTTACTTTTTTATTAAAGCCATATCTCACGACAGGAACGCCGGTTACCCGGCGCCCCCCACACAGCCCCGGACGTTCGGGTTTCCCACATCCGGCTCTTCGATTTTACTCGTTTTCACGTAAAACATTTGCATCAGGAAAGCACTCGATGCCGTTTGGTCGATAAAAGCAATTTTGGGCTTGCAACCCGAGTCGTTCAATGGCGTTATGAAAAGCCTTCCAAGTAAAATGCTTCCGTTTCCTTCCTCGTCAATTCAGCCATTTGAATGCACATTCGACCCCCCAACGGTAAAAACGCCATAACGACCGAAAGATGCAGACCACGCTGTAATAGTTGTAGTGACCGCGAAGTCTTCTGTTCAAGACCGTTATGAATTTTATCTCTCTTCAATGACGATTTTGTTTGATCCAAGCCCTGATACGACGAGATGCGCCCTGCAATTTCTTGTGCACAGTCCGCTGCATGACGTACACCGGCAACGGCCGGGACTTTGAAACTACACGTAAGAGAATATGGCCGCAGTTATGATCAAGCCCGGCAACACATCAAAGCGGGCGGGATGAAACCTTGATTTTTATCGGCGATGAACTTGTCAGAGGCCTGCCTGAACACGTTCCATGGGCAGAGGTCAACGCGCAACGCACAGAATTTTTTAGAAAGCCATCGAAGATAGATACAAAAAATACGGTACAATGTCAATTACGTTGCCCGTCTGTCAGCAATTCTCGTGAATGCGTCTCATCCTTCGACAGGCCGTTAAAAACTCTCTTATGGCAATCCTGTAGACCAACAACGCTATTTGCTTGAATTAAATGTTATAAAGCTTTTTGGCAATACGTTCACTTTTTTTGAAGATGCCACAGAAAAAAAGTATTAGGAATCCTGCCGGATTTTTCCAGATTTTATAGGCGGAATTTGCTATAAACACAATATTCAGTTGGATTAAGACAGCCCTCGCATGCGCATCAGTAACCAGCCGGCTGATTTGCTAAGCCTTCAAAGGCATTTCTTGTTTTTTTGATAGAGCTTAAGAAATAAGGCACTGAAATAGTGATAGCCCGCCGTTGCCTTTACCTGAAAAATTACGTCACGCTGCTCAACTCGAGCATCTGACCGTCGCTTTTGGCGCATCGAAATATTAATTTCAGCTTTTAGGTTGCAATAAAATTTTAAGAGCGTTATGCCCTCGATATCGCTTGCGGTTTTGGCGGTACGGCGACCGCACTGGCCTGCAATTTCCCGGCAGCTGAAATCGTGGGTATCGATTTATCCCACCCGCTGTTGGGTACGGCAAAATAAAGCTTCCAGGCCGTATTGATTTCAAAAAAAAGGATGCGCAAAACATGTCGTAAGATGACCATTCATTTGATGCGGCATTGAACATCAATATAGTTGACATAGTGGAAGCTCCGCTTTAAATGCCCGATGAAATCGAGAGGGATCTAAAATCCGGTGGAATGCTCTTTGTTGCAGATCTGTGCCGGTCCTGGCTGTGCCTGGTGGAGAAACAAATACGGCCATGACCCTGGAGAAGGCAAAAAATCTGTTCGATCGGTTCAAGCTCCGGAAAAGTGTGTTTTCTTCTGATTTTTTGTGATGGCGATTCGAATCGAAAAAGAGGGAGTAATAAATGTGTGACAACCACAAAACAATCTCCGATCAGATTCAGGACTGTGTCCCCAATGATTTTTTCGATCTTATCCCGGGTTCACTTTTTGTGATAAATCTGAACGGCCGCATTCTCGACTGTAATGAGGGCGCCTGCGAAATGTTCGGGTACAGCAGAAGTGAAATGCTTTTGCTTCGTTCCAAAGATCTTCTGCCGGGTGACAGAAATTATAATTTCCCGGATATTTTTGCCGATTCCGTCGGTTCATATGTATGGTTAAGCTGTTTAAAAAAAGATGGCCACATTTTTCCCGCTCTTTACAAGAATCGCATCGTTACGGTTCACCAGCAAAAATTCGCGTTGTTCAATGTTGTTGACAAAAACGAAATAAATTTGGAGCCCCAGAAAAATGCAGAATGTGAAAACTGCATGGAGGAAATCCCTCATTCTCTTTGTATGAGCTGGGTGAAAAAAGACGATGATTATCTACTTGTTGGTTATGATAAGTTTACCGAAATTTATACTCTGGGAAAGATCGCCGGCTTTATTGGGAAAAAGGCCGGGGACCTTTATAAGAATCAGTCGAGCATCCTGAATCATTTTGATCTTTGCGTGCAGAAAAAAAATATTTTCAGGTGTGATACGCCGTATCGTATGTTCTCGACCGGTGAAAATAAATATATGATAATCACTTATGTCTTTGTGGAACCAAATCTGGTGATTATCTTCTGTGAAGACATCACGAAGAGGAAAAAAATTGAAAATCTGTTGCATGAAAGTGAAAAACGCCGCCTGCTTGCCCTTGAGGTATCCAGTGAAGGGGTGTGGGAGTGGAATATACCTACCGGCACAATTATGACGTGTGCATCCTATTTCAGTATGCTGGGATACGGCCCGGATGAATTGAGCGTGATAAGCCCGGAAATTGTTACGTCTTATGACAATTTTTTAGACCTGGTGCACATTGATGACAGAAGCGATGTTGACAAACGTCTGCGAGACTGTATTTCCTGCAAGATGCGCACATGTGAAATGGAATTTCGTCTCAGTACCAAAACCGGCGGCTGGAAATGGATACTCAAAAGAGGACGGGTGGTTGACTGGGACCCGGACGGAAACCCGATTCGAATGATTGGCACGCATATCGACATCAATAAGAGCAGGCTGGCGACAGATGCGCTTAAACAAAACGAAGAACGCCTCAGGGCTCAGTACATGGGACATCCGTTACCGACCTATACTTGGCAGAAGGTCGGTAATGACATTATACTCGTTGATTACAATACAGCTACATATGAATTTACAAACGGGCAGATTTCAGGATTCATCGGCAGGAAAGCCCGTATCCTATATAAAAAAAACCAGGAAATATTTGAAACAATTACAAAGGCCTTTCATGACAGAACGATCTATAAGGGGGAGACGCTCTACCGGATGTTTTCCACGGAAGACAAAAAATACGTCACCTTTACATGCGCCTACGTGGCCCCTGATATGGTGCTGGTGTACATGGAAGATATTACCAAACAACGGTTGGCTGAAAAAAAATTACACCGTTCGGAAAAAGATCTGCAGAAACTCACCGCACAGCTCATCAAGGCGGAGGAAAATGTGCGTCAATCCATCGCACAGGAACTACACGACAGTATCGGTCAATACCTGAGCTCCATCAAGTACGTTGCAGAGAAAAGCGTCGACCAGATACATTCCGGGCATCCCGAGAGCGTAGATTCTTCTTTGAAAACGCTTGTTCCGATAATCCAAACCGCAATTGACGAGGTGTCCCGAATTTCCATGGACTTACGCCCCTCGATTCTGGACGATCTGGGCATCATTGCCACCGTCTCCTGGTTCTGCAGAGAGTACCATTGCGTTTACCCGTCACTTGAACTGGTGAAAAATATCGAGATTGAGGAAGGTGACGTACCTTCACCAATAAAAATAAATTTATTCAGGATACTTCAGGAATCCCTGAATAATGTCGGTCGTCACAGCCGGGCGACCTGTGTCCGAGTCGGTCTTTTAAAAACAGAAAACAGGATTGAAATATCCATCACGGATAACGGGATCGGCTTCAATGCTCAGGAAAAAATTCACATCGGTCTCAATGGCCGCAGAGGCTTCGGGCTTTTCAGCATGCAGGAACGAACCAAACATTCAGGCGGTATGTTCTCCATTACGTCAATCCCGAAAAAAGGCACGAACATACGGGCATCATGGCCCTGTAAGTAAGTGATGTATCATCAGCACGCCAGACCCTGTTTGATTGCATATGCCGTCAAAGCGGCGGCATTATGTAAATCAAGTTTTTTCATTAAATTATCACGGTGGGTCTCGACCGTGCTTGTACTTATACAGAGATAGTCCGAAATTTCCGCATTCTTATACCCTTCGGCAACAAGCTTGAGTACTTCCCGTTCCCTTTTCGTAAGCTTATTCAAGGCACCTCGAGTTTTTTTTGCGTTTCCCATCAAGTACCCTTCGATGATTTTATCGGAAATGCCGGGATCAAGGTACGGTTCTCCTGAGATGACATGATAGATAGCGTTCAACAGTTCTTTGTGGGAGGATTTTTTAAGAAGGTATCCATCGGCTCCGGCCTTGAGGCAGGCTCGAACATACTCTTCTATTTTATGCACGGTCAGAATTAATATCCGGGTCTCAGGTGAGCGGGTTTTGATATCACCGATGGCATCCAGTCCGTTGGATTTCGGCATCGTAAGATCCATGAGAATAAGATCCGGTTTGAGTTTATCAACCATCCGGACAGCTTCGAGCCCGTCTCCGGCCTCCCCCGAGATTTCGAAATCCGGATTGGCCGAAATAAGAGATTTGATACCGTCCCTGACGATTATGTGATCTTCCGCGAGAACTATTCGTATCTTCTTTTGCATTGACTCCCCCTTTGTCAGCTTCGATTGAATTATTCCCCGTATCAGTCGGAACACTTAATTCAATGTCTTTGGGCGTCGTAAATTTCCGTTTCGTAAGAGTATTGAATTATTCAATAATATTGAGTTGAAAGATTCCGTCGTTTAAGCCCCCCTTTTTTTATTTGTTCGCATGTGTCCGCAGAGAAATGCATTTCGAATAATGTTAAGTTTTTAAGCTGATTATATAGATATGCTATTTGTCGGACGATGTAAACACTCTTCCATGATGTTCATCCTGTTTTTACTGGAGTCAACCGGGTGCGAAAATAGAGCCTTTTTCGATGGAATATAGTATGTTGCCTCGATTTTAAAAAAGTCTTTCCGGGTGTAAGAACTGCGTAACAAGCTCTTTCTGGAACGTTTTGTCTAAGGCCAACGAAGGCTTTCATTTTTAAAAACGAAGGCCTTCAATTTTTAAACGGAAAGGAGAAGTTTATGTGGAAACCGGAACGATGTGATCTTTGTGGCGAGTGTTTGGAGGCCTGTTTGTACCTCGGGTACGATCGTGAGCGGGCAAAAAAAGAGATGAAGGCGCTGATCGAGGGGAAGCCCAGTCCAGTGCTGGATAACTGTATCACCTGCTGTGCCTGCAATGACTTTTGCAACAAGGGCGCTAGACCGTTCGATCTTATCATTCATCGAATGGAGAAGGAAAGCTCGGAGCTGGCAAAAGGGGCGGCAACTAACCTTTTGGATGTGTTTTGTTTCAATCTGGCTAGGAACTTCATTCGGAAAACCAAAAAGGACGCTCCATGGATGAGTGTTTGCTGCATGGAGTATTTCCAGCCCCATCTGTTTTCGGAAAGCAAACTCTTTGAAGGGTTGAACATCGTGGGCGGTGGTGATTATTTCTGCGTCAACGGTATGGTTCACGGACGGCAGGATACAGCTGTATTTGAAAACATGCCGACCTTTATTAGCAACCTCAACAAGCTGCCGACCGATGAAATCATTTTTTATCACGATGAATGTTATGCCCCGTTTTTCAGTTATGCAAAGGATATGAAACTGCAGCCGAATTTCAAGCCGGTGCATCTGTTGGAATGGCTCATTCGGGTAGTCAAGGAGAATTACAAGGATGTAAAAAAGCTGGGGTTCCGGTGCGCTATTCAGCTCCCGTGTTCCCTGCGGTGCGGGCCGGATCGGCACATATGGATCGAGGAGTTGTTCGATCTGATAGGCGTTCAATTGGTGAATCGTAAATATGATCGCCGGAACCAGATCTGCTGCGGTGCGATGGCCGGTTTAGGCGGGGGAAGATCCGAAAGTCTGACTGAAAATCAGCAATTTTCTCAGGATATTCGGGATAAGAATATTGCCGACGCCAAGCATTACGGCGCCGATCATGTGATGCTCCTATGCCCGTTCTGCTATGCGGCATTGGCCCGGGATTTCAAAGTATCCGAAATTATGCCGGTGATGGCGGCCGATCTTGTCCGGATGGCTCTGTACGATGAAAAACCGACCGAGTATGTGACAGCCTTGGAAAGGGGGTGGATCAATGAGTAAACAATTCAAAAAACTCTGTGAATCTATTACGATCAATGGCATGGAATTGAGAAACAGAACCGCCCTTGCGCCCATGAGCATGGGATACAACGAAGGCGACGATCAAATGACCCAGCGGCTGATCGATTATTATACCCGCCGCGCTGAAGGGCATACCGGCCTGATCATATCCGGCGTCGCTCCGGTGGATCGGGGGGGGAAACCCATCGCCTTTATGAATTCCATTTGGGACGACTCGTTTATTCCGGGCTGGAAAAAACTGGCCGACTCGATTCATGCCGCCGGTTCGAAGCTGGCGATTCAGATCATGTTTGGCGGGCTTGAGGGATTTCCCATCATGTCAAAAGCCCAGCAGCTTTCCCCGGACGGGGGTATATGGACGCTGATCAAGGAATTGTTCGGGGGCCATCCCGACCTGGAAAAAAGTATGTTTTACACCCGAAAGATTACGATTAAAGAGATCAAAACACTCGTGCAGAAGTTTGCCGATGCGGCGGTCAGGGCTCAGAAAGCCGGTGCCGATGCCGTTGAAATTCAAGGCTCCCAGGGCTTTATCATTCAGCAAATGATGTCTCCGCATTTCAACCATCGTACCGATGAGTATGGCGGCAGCCTTGAGAACCGGATGAGATTCCCGCTTGAGGTCATTGAAAAGGTGCGCAAGGCCGTAGGGAAGGATTATCCTGTCCTGTTCAGAATGGTCGCCAGCGACTGCATAGAGGGTGGTACTGACATCGAAGAAGCCAAAAAGATGGCCCAGATGCTGGAAAAAGTCGGCGTTGACGCCCTGCATGTCACCACGGGACACGGCCTTACGGCTGAAGGTATGAACGCCGTGATGCCGATTGCCGAAATCGGTCCGACTCCGATTGCGGATCTGATCGCCGAAATTAAGAAGGTGGTGAGTGTCCCCGTGATCGGTGCTCAGTCCATCCGCACCCCGGAGCAGGCTGAAGAACTCATCGCGTCTGGCAAAATGGATATGGTGGCCTTGGGTAGAGGATTGATTTCAGATCCTGACTGGTCGTTGAAAGCCGAAGAGGGAAGATCTGAGGATATCCGGCAATGCATCGGGTGTAACCAGGGCTGTGTTGACAACCTGTTTACGGCCTTTTTTGTGGACTGTCTTCAGAATCCGGAAGTGGGACGCGAAAAAAAATATAAACTGGAGCCGGTTGCCGATCCCAAAAATGTTCTTGTAATCGGCGGCGGCGTCGCCGGGCTGGAAACCGCCCTCGTTGCCGCCAAGATGGGGCATAAGGTCACGCTTTGCGAAAAGGATTCAGCTTTTGGCGGGCAGTGGAATCTGGCGGCGATCCCGCCGGGGAAGGATCAATTCAATGAAGTTGTGAATTGGCGTCTGCACGAACTCCAAAAAATGGATAATGTGACGCTCAAACTCAATACAACGGTCACCCCTGAATATGTGAAGGCACTGGAGCCGAATATCGCTATCGTAGCAACCGGAAGTGTTCCGGTTATCCCCCCCATTCCGGGGGCTGATAAAGACAATGTCGTCAATGTACCCGACACCCTTACCGGCAAAGCCAATCTTGGAAAGAATGTCGCCGTCATCGGTGGCGGGGCCTGTGGCGTTGAAACCGCTAACTATCTCCTCGACCAGGGCAAAAAGGTAACAGTCGTCGAGATGCTTCCCGAGATCGCCAGGGATGAAAAATTCGCCCGAAAGGTATTCATCTTGGAAAGCCTTGCGAAAAAGGGAGCGAAGGTAGCTGTTTCCTCTCCGGTCAAAAAGATTACCTGGGACAATGAGCTGATTATCAGCAAAAACGGTACAGATGAAAGTCTTGGTAAATTTGACTCTTTTGTCCTGGCCCTGGGTGTCAAGACTGAAAACAGTATTACGAAGTATCTGGAAGGCATGGTGCCGGCCGTATATGAAGTTGGTGATGCATATCCCAACGCGGCCAATGGGTTCTCTGCCATTCAGCACGGCGCTCTGATCGGGCGAATGTTGTAATGAACCATCTCTCTGCGGTGAGGGCCTCCGCATGATCTGGCGGCCCTCGCTGATTCAAGAGTGTTTATAGTGTTCTGAACGATAGTCGCTCAGGTAGAGACGAACCGTTAACAACGGCTTGCCCCCGGTCCGTAAGGTTGGCTGATACTCACAATTTTTTGAGTTCCATGTACAACCTCCGGAAACAACATGGTCAACCTTACGGACCAATTTTGGCACAATTTGGCATATCCTGTGGCCACAAAGGGGCTCGATGGGGGTTGGAATCCCGTATTTAAAAAGGACAGATAAGGGATGGCATTATTGGCGATTGATGAGGCAATTAAAGAGATTAAAGCCGGCCGTATGGTCATTCTGGTCGATGACGAACATCGTGAAAACGAGGGTGACTTGACGATGGCGGCTGAATTGGTGACCCCGGAAGCCATTAACTTCATGGCAAAATACGGGAGAGGCCTGATATGCCTGTCCATGACCGGTGAGAGGGCCGATTCTCTGGAACTGCCGTTGATGGTGGAAAACAACGAGTCCAGATTCGAAACCGGTTTCACCGTTTCCGTCGAGGCCCGGCATGGGGTGACCACCGGTATTTCCGCTGCTGATCGGGCTACCACCATACAGGCGGCAATGGCTGATGACGCCGGACCGTTCGATCTGGTCAGGCCGGGGCATGTATTTCCCCTTCGAGCGCGGGACGGTGGGGTGATCGTCCGAACCGGTCAGACGGAGGGTTCGGTAGATCTGGCCCGGTTGGCAGGATTGAAACCGGCCGGGGTCATCTGCGAGATTATGGATGAAGACGGTGCCATGGCCCGGATGCCGTCGCTTGAGAAATTCAGCGAAACACACGGTATCGGCATATGCACCATTGCCGATTTGATTGAATATCGGATGCGCAATGAGAGTTTTGTACACCGCGTGGCCGAGACGTTTTTGCCCACCTCCTTTGGCGGTAAATTTAAAGCCATTGTGTATGAAAACGATATGGACAATTATCTTCATATTGCCTTGGTCAAGGGAGAAATTGATCTGGACAAATCGATTCTGGTGCGCGTGCATTCGGAATGCCTGACCGGCGATGTATTTGGATCGCTTCGCTGTGATTGCGGCGATCAGCTGCATACCGCGATGAAAATGATTAAGGACGAGGGAACAGGCGTCCTTTTGTATATCCGTCAGGAAGGTCGGGGCATTGGTTTGGTGAACAAAATCAAGGCTTATCATTTTCAGGACCAGGGATTGGATACGGTAGAGGCCAATCTGGAACTCGGTTTTCAGCCGGACCTTCGAGATTACGGCATCGGGGCCCAGATTCTGGTGGATCTGGGGGTCAAAAAAATGCGGTTGCTGACCAATAATCCGAAGAAGATGGTAGGGCTTCAGGGATATGGGCTCAGCATCGAAAAACAGGTGCCGATAGAGATCGAGCCCAATGAATTCAACCGGCGTTATCTGGAATGTAAAAAATTAAGAATGGGGCATACGCTTCAGTTGGTCAACGCATGAAAACGATGGGTCTGCTTCTGTGACAAACACATGGACGGACCGCGGCGCAGACCGATGCCGGGATTACAGCGCCGCAGATCGTTGTCTCATTGGACTGTTTTTTCTGAACTTACCCCCCAGCCAGCTTCATGAGACCCGTATCCCCCGGATTACGCGAATCATGCAAAATCGAAGAAAAACACGGTTTCTCGATAGTTAGAAATCTGGTAAAGCACGGAAGGGATCGGCCGGAAGATACTAAATTATTCTTGACAAGTAGCACATTAGGACCATAGATTATAGCGTTTTAACGCATGGTGGGAAAAAAACTTTTGTCAAGCCCATCCGAATAATAACGGATTGTCGGCAAAGCAGGCCGGTTTTCATTGCAGATTCCGTGCAGCAGAAAGGAAGACTCAGACGCTATGGAATGCCTCCAGATTCAAAAGACCCGGGATGAGAGTTTTATCCGCGTGGTTGAAGAACGCAGCGGGCAGCAGATTTCAAAATGTT
>Ga0265294_10010132_pt1 | contig 10763 bp, 13 predicted proteins | sample MunlanPumphouse3_FD_192504 | JGI IMG/M metagenome (GOLD analysis project Ga0265294, IMG submission 192504) | Groundwater microbial communities from a municipal landfill in Southern Ontario, Canada - Pumphouse #3 | ecosystem: Environmental > Aquatic > Deep subsurface > Groundwater | place...
TCTTTGGCACGGTCATATTATATCTTATCTCGCGCCTCGTAACAAAGTTTGAAAAACCATGGTATTATTATCTGATCACGCTGGTCATACTGCTGGCTGCAGGTTCATTGATCCTTGCGCTTGCGCTTCCTGATCTCTTCGGCTCATTGATTGGAAATCTTACCGGTTTCTTCTCATATGGTGCCACAGCAGCAACCGTTCAGGAGATGTCATCATGGTCTTTTGCCAGTGCCGTTTCATCATTCAACTGGGGTATTCTTCTTGCGGCTGGCGGTTTTATCTGTCTTCTCTGGAATATCTGGAAGCATCAAACGCCAGGTGTCGTCTTCGTCCTCATCTGGTCTTTCTTCATGTTCTTTGCGACCTGTGCTCACATACGCTGGGAGTATTACTTTGCCGCAAATATCGCGTTACTCGCAGCCGTGTTTGTAGGATGGGCTATCACCTTTGCAGAAAAAGATCTTGGCTTACTAATAGCAAAATTCACTGGAACACAAAAACCAGCTGAACCTGCAAACAAGAAACAAACCAAAAAATCCAAAGCCGGGCAACAAGCTGCATCAGGAAAACCAGATCCACTCAAACTGGGTGTCTTTGCTGTAATCATGATCATAGCTGTTGTATTTGTAGGAACATCATCCGCATATGCAGTTGAATTAAGCTCCGCCTCTGCAAACGGGGGGACTACACAGGATTGGATCGACGCGTGCGAATGGCTCTCAGTCAATACTCCGGACACCGGGGTGGATTATCTGACGATCTACGATGAATCTACATTTACCTATCCCTCAGAGTCCTATGGTGTTCTTTCATGGTGGGATTATGGCCATTACATAACAACGATCGGCGAGCGGATTCCGATAAGCAACCCGTTCCAAGGAGGAGTTACCGGCGAGTATGGTGTTGCCTCTGTATTAACAAATACAGATGAGGCGCAGATCATGGAAAAGCTGGATTATCTTGGTACAAAATATGTAATGACCGATTATCTGATGGCAAACGGCATTTTTGGAGCAATGGCTGTCTGGAACGACACCACATTACAAACCGCTCCTTACTACTACACCTTCCTTCAGCAGGGCTCTGACGGGACATATTCTTATGTATCTGTTGCGACACCCGAGTTCTACAATACCCTGACCGTCCGGTTACAGAACTTTGACGGCTCCATGACTGATGCAGGCAGTGTTTATGTCGTAGTCACAGATTCAACGGCCGGATACGGTGTCCCGGTGATTTCCTCTACGAATGCCTACACAGATGCGAATGCAGCATGGACTGCGGCGGAGAATTATAACGCCAACGCTGCCAGTGGAAAATATGCCTACGTGATCTCATCTCCGACCGATCTTACCGATTACAATCTTCCAAGTGTTGATGTTCCCGCACTTCAGCACTTCCGCTTAGTGTATGAATCAACGACCTATGTCGTCGGGGGCTATGTCACCGAAGCAAATGAAGGCGGGACGGCATATGTTAAGACCTTCGAATATGTTCCCGGAGCCGTCATCAAAGGAGACGGGATCATCGAAGTAGATGTAATAACGAACAACGGCCGGACCTTTACCTACCGTCAGGAAAGCGTGGACGGACAGTTTATTGTCCCCTATGCCACCTCGGGCAGCTCCTATGACGTTAAGACCGCTGGACTGTATACCATAGTTGAAACCGGACAGACCTTTGCTGTCTCTGAAGAAGCAGTTCAGGAAGGTCTGACCATCAACTAACTTTTTTTCCCACACTTTTATCATAACCCACCTTCCATGTACTACTCATGAGTACGTTCAAAGTTGGAGAGACCGTACGTTACGGCCGGACCGGCACTGTCGGGAAAATCGTGGCGTTTACGGAGGAAGGGGGAGAATCTTTTGCCGAACTTGACAGCACTGGTATGTACTACCGCACAGATCAGCTCACTGTGATCAAAGAAGCGAGACCGCATGTGGAAAAATCACCTGACTTGAGGAAAGATTTCAAAGAGGAACAGGATAAAATACGGGAGATCCAGGAAAATGCCTGGCAAAATACTGATCAGAGTTGTGAAGGCGGAGGATAAAGCCGGTATCACACACATATATCAGTCTTGAAGTCAACTATATAGGGTTAGAGGAGGTTTTGGTTTCTTTGCATGATCCTACAATACCAAACGTAAATATCGGCGTAGTTGGTCACGTTGACCATGGCAAGACTACATTAGTCAGCCAGCTTACCGGCTCGTGGACAGACCGCCACAGTGAAGAACTGAAGCGCGGGATCTCGATCCGGCTTGGGTACGCCGACGCAACGTTTTATAAATGTCCAAAATGCGGGGGTGCAGATCTCTGGACAAATACAGAGATATGCCCCACCTGCGGTGAAAAACTTGAAGCAGTCAGATCTGTTTCATTCGTAGATGCACCGGGTCATGAAACACTCATGGCAACGATGCTCTCAGGCTCAGCCATCATGGATGGCGCGATGCTCATTATTGCGGCAAATGAACCGTGCCCGCAGCCTCAGACCAAAGAACATCTTATGGCTCTGGAGCTTACCGGCATCAAAAACATCGTCATAGTTCAGAATAAAATCGATGTTGTTCCGCAAAAGAAGGCGCTGGAAAACTATAAGCAGATCAAAGCGTTTGTAAAAGGAACGGTCGCCGAAAATGCACCGATCATTCCGGTCTCTGCTCAGAAGAGGATAAACTTCGGCATGCTTTTGGATGCGCTGAACACCACCATCCCAGATGTTGAGCGTGAATCCGATGTTACGCCGACCATGCTGATTGCACGGTCATTTGATGTTAACCGTCCGGGAAGTTCCTGGCGAGACATCAAAGGCGGCGTTATTGGTGGATCACTTATTCGCGGCGAGTTCCACGAAGGTGATGATGTCGAAATCCGTCCCGGCAGACAGTACATGTCGGAGAACAAAGCAAAATGGGAGCCGATCACAACTAAGATCACTTCCATGAACAAGGCTTCCCACAAGGTCCTTACGGCAACACCCGGCGGACTGGCAGCGATCGGCACGAAACTCGATCCGGCCATCACAAAAAGTGACACGCTTGTCGGACAGGTTGTCGGCATCGCGGGATCACTCCCGCCAGTCTGGGAAAAACTCCGGTTCGATGTCACGCTCATGGAGCGTGTCGTTGGTTCATCAGCTGAACTGAACATCGAACCGCTGAAACTCAAAGAGCCGCTGATGCTTTCAGTTGGAACAGCTGTAACTGTAGGAATCGTTCTTGCAGCAAAGAAAAATCAGGCTGAAGTCATGCTGAAACGTCCGGTTTGCGCCGAAATAGGTTCCAGGATCGCAATCAGCCGTCAGGTTGGGGGCAGATGGCGTTTGATCGGCATGGGTCTTCTGACCGAGTAACGGTCATCTTAGACACAAATGCTCTAATGATGCCTGCACAGTTCAACGTTGACCTTTTCGAAGGTCTCCGTGAACTCCTGGGCGCCTATGACGCGCTCGTACCTGCTGAGGTGGTGTACGAATTGCGCGGTCTTTCGACGGGGCGAGGAAAAGATGCGGCAGCTGCGCGATTTGGTTTGACCGTCGCGACACGCTGCACTGTCCTTTCCGAACTGGCAGAAGATATCTCTGTTGATGACAAAGTCATCCGAACTGCAGAGATATTTAATGCCGTAGTAGTTACCAATGATAGAGAATTGAGAAACCGTCTGAAACAACACCGTATCCCGGTCGTTGTTCTCAGATCACGCTGCAAACTAGAACTAATTGGAAAATAAGTAAAACAGGCGAGGAGACAAATATGTATTATAAGCTGAAACTAAACGACAAAGTCAGAGTCCCCCCGGAACGTATGGGTGAAGATCTCAACACCGTTATTCTTGATGTCCTGCAGGAACAGTTCGAAGGGAGTGTTGACAAAGAGATGGGTATTTTCATCGCAGTGACTAGCGTAGACCGTGTTGGCGATGGAGAGATCATCTACAGTGATGGAGGCGTGTATTATGACGTTGACTTTATTGCTGTTGTACTCCGCTTATCCCTTCAGGAAATCATCGAAGGTGTTGTTGTCGAGACAACTAGCTTTGGGGCATTCGTATCTCTCGGCCCGATCGATGCCATGCTACACATGAGTCAGATCTCCGATGAGTACATCGATTATGATGAGAAAAACTCACGCCTTGTCTGTAAAGACAGCGGCAGAACGATTGGCGTTGGAGATAGTCTGCGCGCAAGAGTCGTTGCTCTCTCTTTAAATGAACGCGATCCCCGTGAATCAAAGATAGGTCTGACGATGCGTCAGCCGGGTCTCGGCACTCTTGTGTGGATCGAAGAGGACATGAACAAAGAGAAAGCTGAGAAGGAATCGAAGTAATGGCTGCAAAACGTTCTACACAAAAGAAACTCCTGCAGGCATGCCGAAACTGTCATAAAATCCTTGAAGCGGATAAAACTGTCTGTCCCGAATGCCAGGGTAATGCCCTGACGCCTGAATGGTTCGGGTATCTGGTGATCATCGACTCGCGCCACTCTGATGTTGCAGAGAAGATGAACATCGAATATAACGGCAGATACGCAATCAAGGTACGATAAATGCTAACGCTCCCGCCAGAGAACCGGTGGCTCTTCAGAGAGCCTTTCGGCACTGTTTTTTCAGATTTTTCCATGGTCATTCCTTATCTTGAAGGAAAGATATTCTGTACTGTCGGGGATGTTGTTACTCACAACGCATTATCCGCAGGCCTGATCCCCTCGATAGGGGTCATTGACGGATTTACCAAACGCTCTCCCTATCTCAGAATGCCGGAGATCCGTGGGCATATCCTGCATGTGACAAACCCCGCAGGGACGATCACAGACGAACTTATTTCCGCGCTCCGTGAAGCACAGGGAAAAATGCCGTGTGTGGTCATGGTCAGGGGAGAAGAGGATCTTGCCGTCCTGCCGCTTACAGAAATCCTGCCTGATGGTGCCGTAATTCTTTACGGTCAGCCTGAAGAGGGACTTGTTGTCTGCGAAGTGAACAAAAAACTTCGTGCCGATGCAAAAAAACTGTTGACCTATTTTGTCAGTCTATGACGCCAGTATTAAATATACTGCATTCCAATAATTGTGGGATATCGATGGAGATTAAGATTACCTCTAATACCAGGAACGAGCTTTTAAGCCGTAATGAGCTTGCATTTACCGCAAGTTATGAAGGTGCTACCCCGGCCCGTTCTGACATCGGTGCAAAAATTGCCGCGATGCACAATGCCCCTGTTGAAAACCTGATCCTTTCCCCGTTAAAGGGGCGCTTTGGAACGAAAGCAGTGACCGGTGTGGCCCGCATTTACGACACCCCGGAAGCACTTAAATCCACTGAACGCGAGTTTTTGATTGCACGCGGACAGCCCAAAGCTGAAAAGGAGGAGTAAAAATGGCAGCAAAGAAGGTAGTAAAAGCAACCCAGAAACGCAGCGAACTTTACGCCGTTGACGCACAGGGAAAAGCAACTACTGCTCACCGTACATGCCCGCGCTGTGGCGCTGGTGTCTTTATGGGTGAACACTCAGACCGGTTTACCTGCGGAAAATGCGGATACACCGAGTTTAAGCAATAATATACATTAACACTATGCCCGAAAAAAGGGTCCTTGGCATTGAAGGGACAGCATGGAACTTCAGTGCCGCTGTTTTTGCAGAAGATTTAGTTTGTCTTCATTCCTCACCTTATGTTCCGCTGACCGGCGGTATCCATCCGCGTGAGGCTGCCCAGCATCATGCCTCTGTTGCATCCGACGTTATCAGAAAAGTTCTGGATGAAGCAGGCGGCGGGATCGATGCAGTCGCATTTTCTATCGGTCCCGGACTTGGTCCATCACTCAGGATAGCGGCGACCACGGCCCGTACACTTGCGCTGAAGCTTGGCGTACCGCTGATCGGCGTGAATCACTGTGTTGCCCACGTAGAGATCGGCAGATGGTACACAAAGTTTGCCGACCCGATCGTGCTCTACGCATCCGGTGCAAACACCCAGGTCCTCGGATTCCTGAATGGTAAATACCGTATCTTTGGCGAGACGCTGGATATCGGACTTGGCAATGCTCTCGACAAGTTTGCGCGGAGTCACGACCTCCCCCACCCCGGAGGCCCCATCATCGAAAACATGGCGAAGAACGGATCATACATCCATCTTCCCTACACCGTGAAAGGAATGGATCTCGCGTTCTCCGGGCTGATGAGCGCTGCAAAGGAAGCGACCATGCGCGGAGCTTCCATGGAAGATGTATGTTTCAGTTTTCAGGAAACGGCATTTGCCATGTGTGTGGAAGTGACCGAACGGGCCCTCGCCCATACAGGAAAGGACGAGGTGATCCTGGTAGGGGGCGTCGGGGCAAATGCACGTCTGCAGGAGATGCTTGGAATCATGTGTGCAGAACGCGGAGCCAAGTTTATGGCTCCTCCGCGAACGTACATGGGTGACAACGGCGCCATGATCGCCTACACCGGCAAAATCATGCTGGAAGCAGGGTCTACCCTCCCAATCGCGGACTCTGTCGTGAATCCCGGATTCCGCTCAGATCAGGTCGAAGTGACGTGGCGGCGTGATGCTGGCCTGCTCTTCGCACCAGGTCAGTCGGAAACTGCTGAGTGCGGTGCAGAGGCGTCGGTTAACCTCACGGATAAGGATGTGGTGAAAACACGTCTGTGCAAGGGATACAGGGTCCCAGAACTCGATCAGCATCTGATCATTGAACGCACGCGAGCCGAAGCGCGTTCCATTTCTGCCGCGAGACGCGCCGGGGTCCCGGTCCCGGTAATCCGTGATGTTAACGATCACGAGATCGTCATGGAAAAACTCGACGGTGACGTGCTCAAATACGTCATGAATGAAGAGTACGCTCATGGTGCGGGGATCACAGTTGGAAAACTGCACAAGGCAGGTATAACTCACGGCGATCTGACGACCTCCAACATGATCTGGAACAACGGCCGTGTCTATCTGATCGACTTTGGTCTCTCACAGATGACCGGGGAGATCGAACCGCGCGGTGTTGATCTCCATGTTCTGTTCCAGACACTGGAAAGCACGACAGAAGATCCTGAATCTCTGAAAAATGCATTCATTGAAGGATACTGCGCGGCGTTTCCTGATGCCGCGAGCGTGATCCTGCGTGAACATGAGATCGAACTTCGCGGGAGATACTTATGATAACCGTAGTTACCGGAAACAAAAACAAAGCTGCCGAGGTCGCCGCATTCTTTCAAGGGATCACGAAAGTATCTCACATTTCTTTTGAATGCATCGAACCGCAGTCGGATAATATTGCAGAGATCGCCCGCGCAAAAGCAGAGCAGGCCTATGCTGCCCTTCAGATCCCGTTGATCGTTGACGACACGGGACTCTTCATCGAAGCATTATCCGGATTTCCAGGGCCTTACGCAGCCTATGTTCAGGATTCTCTTGGAAACGCCGGCATTTTGCGTCTGATGGTGGGTATGACCAACCGCCGTGCATACTTCGCCACGTCTATCGCCTATATCGATGAAACCGGCATCCACATATTCGAGGGGAGGGTCGAGGGTGAGATCACTGACACTCCTCGCGGAACGGATGGATTTGGGTATGATCCCATATTTTCGGTTCAGGGACGGACCCTTGCCGAGATGGATATGGCGGAAAAAAATACCCTTTCCCACCGCGCCCGTGCCCTTATTGCCTTTCGCGAATGGTATATTTCAGCAAGGTCTGAACGGAATCGTTAATATGAACAAGAGCATACATACTAGAACTCAATATACGGGGTTATTCATAGATGAGATTCCCAGAAGCAGAAGCCAGACTTCTTAATGTTAAAGTTTGCATGAAATGCAACGCACGTAACGCTGTTCGCGCAACGACCTGCCGCAAATGCGGTTCATCGTCCCTTCGCCCGAAGAATAAAGAACGCAAAGCATAATCTTTCGCATATTTTTGGTGCGGAATTTTTGCACCGTTCCATTTTTGCATGAAAGTATCGTTCCCAAAATAGAGCACACTGACATGAAACCATCATTCTCTGATTTGACAATGTGGATTCTCTCAATCTGTGTTTTTACGGCTGTTTTTATCTGTATTATCTGTAATCTGGCACTCACAAACACAGTCGGCTGGCTGGTCTATCCTGTCTGCTCATTATTATTCGGCTGGCTTGTTCTGATGCCGATGCTCTATTACAAAAAGAGAGGGCTGAAAATTTCCCTTGGCATCATCACGGCATTACTTCTGCCGTTTCTCCTGATACTCGCACAGTTCAGCGGGGATGTCGACTGGTTCCTGCCTATCGGCGTTCCGGTTTCAGCCACCGGAATTGTATTCATGTGGGTAATATACGGTCTGCTGATCAAGCCGCGGAGCATATGGTTCACTATGCCGGCAATCATTTTTCTCAGCGGCCTCCTTTGTATCTGCATCGATCTGATCATTAAAAATGCACTGGGTGAAGCAGGATTTCCCTGGGGATATCTTGTTGCCAGTAGTACCTGTCTTCTGGCGATCGTGATCTCAGTTGTAGGCTTCGTAATAAAAAAGAGAAGTACTCAGACCGAGTAATACGCAACGCGTTTGCCTTTTTCGCGGTATTCGCCGGCGTAAGTATCCAGATTTCGTTTGTATCCTATTCTATCGGCGAACCCGAGTTCTTTGAGTTCATTGCGGACCCGCATGACATCCGGTTCATCCGCCCAGTCTGCTGTAAAAACATAGATCACTTTCCGGTCATCATGTGCGTCCTCATTTTCCTTTGCCGTACTCACTTTTGCCCCGATCCCAAGACGTCCTGCGATCGTGGCGTCACGAACCTTTTGCCAGGCAGCATCAACCTCTTCGGGTCCGACAAAGATCAGCCATTTACCGGCTTCTTCCGCCCCTGAAACGCCCGTGGCGGATCCCGGTTTATCCTGCTGGATCCAGTAGGACTTTACCGTTTTTGACGGGATTATGCCTTCGCCAGAACAATACAGACCGGCAATTTCCTGCGCGGTACCGAAACGCCGGAGAGAGTCGGCGAGGGGTGCATATTCGGATGAAAACTCCTGCATAAGTTTCAGACAGAGCCCATCGATATCCCTGCCGGACTCCACTTCGCGGAAAAGAAACGATCCTTGTGATTCCTGATGTTTTTCGATGAAGATGGTGAACATTCCAAATGCCAGATCGGCAAGTTCGTCGGCGGGGAACTCCTCTTCGATTAGTTCGAAATCATCTGCAGTCATTATTCATTATTGTATCCTTCATGTAGTTTATATTTCGGATTGACTCTGCAGTGTCAGGAAACCTATTATTCCGGAATTATCCATACTAAGTACAATGATTTGGAAACGTGACTGGGGCTTGGTTGGTCGTCAGGTTATAGCCTGGATGATCATGCTCCTGTTGTATCTGGTATTACTGACAGTGGTCATGGTGTTCCTGAATGGGACGATGATGTACTTCCTCATAGGGTTGGTATTCGTCATGGCATTTGTGCAGTATTTCTTCTCCGATAAACTCGTGCAGAGGAGTATGAAGGTGATGCTGGTCGATGAGGATGAAGAGCCAAAGCTGCATGCAATGATCCGGCGGCTTGCCGACGAAGCAGGTCTTCCCATGCCCAAAGTGGGGATCATTCAGCACAGAGCAATGGCAAACATCCCCAATGCATTTGCGACCGGCAGAAGCCCGAGGAAAGCCGTGGTGGCCGTAACACCGAAGATCCGGTATTTACTCACAGATGATGAACTGGAGGCCGTCCTGGCGCATGAAATGGCTCATGTGAAGAATCGTGACATGCTGACGATGACGGTCGGCAGTTTTGCGGTGATGGTCGCGTCAATCATTCTGAACAATGCCTTTATCATGGCGCTGTTCGGTGGGAGCAGGGACAGTGAAAACGGCGGCGGGATCATTATATTCATCGCGGCAATGGCCCTGACCTTTGTGGTCTATCTCGTTGGAACGATCGTGACAATGGCAATTTCCCGGTACCGGGAGTTCTCTGCAGACCGCGGAAGTGCTTATCTCACCCGGGATCCGGATGCGCTTATCCGCGCTCTGAATAAAATCAGCAATGGGATGAATGCTGCGTCCCCGGATGCAAAACGAGAGGTTTCCGGGACAAACTCATTCTTTATCATCCCGGCGATCTCAGGCGAGTCCGTTATGGAGTTATTTTCTACCCACCCGTCCCTGGAAAAGAGGATCGCCAATCTGGAAAAAGTTCGTTCAGAAATCAGAGGATACTGAACCCAAATATTTTTTCGACAGGTTTAATTAGGTCAAATAGAAACATATGTGACGCAAAGCATGCACTGATGGTCTAGAGGTATGACTTTGGCCTTCCAAGCCAATAGCCCGGGTTCGATTCCCGGTCGGTGCACTTTTCTCATTTTTGTATGGATTCGTGGTCTAGGTGGTTATGACGTCGCCTTCACATGGCGGAGGTCTTGGGTTCGAATCCCAACGGATCCACTGTTTCTTTATTTTTTTGGATACCCTGTTCACCTTTTACCCATACAGATCCCTATGTAGGGTGGTGTAGGATGGATGTAGGGTGAGGTGTAGGGTAAAAACCCATTATATTCGGCAGAATGCAAAAATAATCAGAATATTCGCTTGGTGTAGGGTATGTAGGATAAAATGAAATCCATCAGCCCCGGTACACAAATCTCTATAGTATCTCTATAGATTTACCCCTCCTCTCCTCCTGGACGAAAAACACCCTACATCCCTACATAAGTATGCAAATAAAGCTTAAAATCAAAAAAGGAATCGTATTAATCGGTAAAAGGATGTAGGACAACCCT
>Ga0265294_10010133_pt1 | contig 10763 bp, 8 predicted proteins | sample MunlanPumphouse3_FD_192504 | JGI IMG/M metagenome (GOLD analysis project Ga0265294, IMG submission 192504) | Groundwater microbial communities from a municipal landfill in Southern Ontario, Canada - Pumphouse #3 | ecosystem: Environmental > Aquatic > Deep subsurface > Groundwater | place...
CTTTCCTGAATTAAAAGATTTATTTGATGGGATTTCTATTCGAGTACCAGTAGTCGCTGGAAGTTTGGCAGACGTAACTTTTATTTCAAAAAGAAACACTAGCGTTGAAGAGATAAATAGGATTCTTGAAAATGCTTCAAAAACTGAAAGGTGGAAAAGTTTATTAGCTGTAAGCTATGAAGAATTGGTTTCCTCAGATATTTTAGGAATACGCTATGCGGGAATTGTTGACGCTAAGATGACAAAAGTCGTTGATGGTAATTTGATAAAGGTTTTAATTTGGTATGACAACGAAGTTGGATACGCAAATACTCTTCTAGAGCACACTTTGAAAGCCGTTAACTTTATTTAAGTTTTATTAAACCACCTTTTTTCCGTCCGAGTCAAATATGTTGATAACTTTTTCCTTATGAAGGAAAGCTGGTGACTGGATTTTGTCAAATTTTGATTTTCAAAAAATTTGCTCATGGTAAGATTTATTTAGAAAGCGGGTGGGTGCTTTTGGGTTTTTATTTTGTATTACAAAATTAATAATTTAAATAAAAAAGTAAAAGTATGAAAAAAACTAAAGATATTCCAAAGAGTGAGTTGTCTAAAATCAAATTTATTCGTAAAAGAACAGGGGAGGTTGTATCCTTTGAGCTGGAAAGAATAACACACGCTGTCTTAAAAGCTCTTGAAGTTTCAAAAGAAGGAGGTGAGCTTATGGCGGAGGCTATAGCTAAAAATGTTTTTAAAAACCTACTTGATGCACAAGCTGATCTAATTAAAAAAGATAAAAATGCAAAATTTTTACCATCAGTAGAAATGGTTCAGGACTTGGTAGAGAAAGAGTTAATGAGATCTAATTTTGTTGATACAGCAAAAAAATATATTCTCTATCGTAATAGACGTTCAGAATTAAGGGTTTCGAGACCAATTTCTAAAGCTACAAAAAAAGCGGTTGAAGAAAGTAGTAAATATTTTTCTAGCCCTTATTCAGAATTTATTTTTTATCAGTTTTATTCTAGATGGAAGCCAGATCTTGGTCGTCGAGAAACTTGGACAGAAACGGTGGACAGATATATGCTTTACATGAAAGAAAATCTGGAAAATAAATTAAGCAAAAAAGAATATGACGATATTCGTAAAGCTATTTTAAATCAAGAAGTTTGTCCTTCCATGCGTCTTCTTTGGTCGGCTGGTAAAGCTTGTCGTAATTCAAATGTCTGGGCATACAATTGTGCTTATATCACTCCCACCTGTGCGCAAGATTTAGGCGAGATTATGTATATCTCCATGTGTGGAGCAGGACTTGGTTTTTCGGTTGAATCAGAAAATGTCCAACAATTTCCACAAATCAAAAAGCAGATCAAAGAAAAACCCGTTAATTATATTGTTAAAGATAGTAAAGAGGGCTGGGCTGACGCCTTTGTTTTTGGGTTAGAGTCTTGGTTTAATGGAAAAGATGTAAAGTTTGATTATTCTCAAATTAGACCTGCTGGAGCGCGTTTAGAGACAGCTGGAGGAAGAGCTTCAGGTCCTCAACCTCTTATGGAATTGATGGACTTTTCAAAACAAAAAATCCTAGCCAAACAGGGTCGACGCCTTTCGAATTTAGATTTACACGACATTATTTGTAAAATAGGTTTAATAGTCGTGGCTGGTGGAGTCCGTCGAAGTGCTCTTATTTCACTTTCAGAATTAGATGATTTGGAAATGCGAGATTCAAAGAAGGGTCAATTTTATCTGTCTGAATCTCAGAGAACTATGGCAAATAATTCTGTAGTTTTTAATGAAAAACCAAGCACAGAAGAATTTTTGGAAGAGTGGACAGCTTTAGTAAAATCTAAATCAGGAGAGAGAGGGTTGTTTAATCGTGGGGGGTTGGAAAAGCAAGTTCCATCTCGTCGTTGGGAATTAATAAAGAATGAAAAACAGATAGGTCTAAATCCTTGTGGAGAAATTTATCTCAAATCAAAACAATTTTGTAATCTTACTAGTATTGTTATTCGCCCGCAAGACACAATGAAGACATTGGCTAAAAAAATGGAAATAGCTACAATCCTTGGAACTTATCAATCTTCTCTTACAAATTTTGGTTATCTCTCTAAAAAATGGAAGACCAATTGTGAGGAAGAAAGGTTGCTCGGTGTCTCTTTGACCGGTTATTATGATAATAAGATTATTCGCAATGATGTGAATTTGCAAAATCTTAAAAACGTAGGAATTGATACAAATAAAAAATATGCCAAAAGGTTTAAAATTAACCCTTCTACCGCGATTACTTGCGTAAAACCACATGGTAATTCTGGGCAACTGTTGGGTGTTGGTTCGGGAATGCATCCTTGGTACGCTCCATATTTTATTCGCAGAGTTCGTATTTCTAGTACAGACCCTTTGTTGCAAATGGCTCGAGATCAAGGTGTGCCTTGTGTGCCAGAAGTCGGACAATCAGCAAACAATGCTACAACCTTTGTCTTAGAATTTCCAGTTAAAGCTCCGGCGGGCGCAATATTTAAAGATGAGGTCTCAGCTATCGATTTGCTGAAAGAGTGGAAAAGATTAAAAGAGAATTTTGTAGAGCACAATCCTTCCGCGACTATTTATGTAGGTCCTGAAGAGTGGATTGGGGTTGGAAATTTTGTTTATGAAAATTGGGACCTTGTCGGAGGTTTAACTTTTTTGCCTAGAACAGATCATATCTATCAGTTGGCTCCTTATGAGGAAATTGATAAAGAAGAATTTGAAAAAAGAACTAAGTCTATAAGAAAGATAGATTTCTCCAAATTGACTCAATATGAAGTCTCTGACAACACAACAGGATCGAAAGAATTTGCTTGCGTTTCTGGGGCTTGTGAAATTTAATTATTAACAAAATTTAAGAAATCTCATTAATAAAAAATGAGGTTTTTTATTTTATAGTATAATAAGAATATGAAAATTTATTTAGCCACAGACCATGCGGGGTTTGAAATGAAAGAAGCTTTAAAGCTATTCTTGGAATTGGAAAAAGACGATTTAAAAAAAGAATTAGAACAAAATGGTCAAGTTATTTCTTCTCTTGAAATAATCGATTTTGGAGCTTATGAATATGATGAAGATGATGATTATCCAAAATATGTCTCTGCTTGTGCTGGAGCGCTGTCCTCGGATATCTACACAGGAAAGAAAAATGGTTTTGGTATAGTCTTTGGCGGCTCAGGAGAAGGGGAGGCTATAGTGGCTGGCAAATATAAAGGAATACGAGCGGGAGTCATAAATAGTGAAAATTTGGAGTTGGTAAAGCTTTTGCGTGAACACAATAATGCAAACATTATTTCTTTTGGAGCAAGATTCATAAGTGAAGAATTTGCTAAACAAGCTATAAGAACTTTTCTTTTAACTAAATTTGATGAAGCTGACGAGGCAGTCGTAACTAGACACGAGAGAAGGATTGAACAAATAGAAGATCTGGAAGAAAATATTGACACTAAAGTGACTAAGACAGAATTGGATGAATTAGACAGCTTGGCTTCTATGAGAGCTGAAGTGTCAGATAATTAATTATGGAAATAATACCCGCCATTTTAGAAAAAAAATTTGAAGAAATAGTTAAAAAATTAGACTTTTTATCTCAAATTGAAGACAAATATAGTATCGATTTTAAATTCGTACAAATTGATTTATGTGATGGAAAATTTGTAAATAATGAGACTTGGCTTCCAGATTCTTCGAAGCAAGAAGAAATTACAAAACTTTTATCTTATAAAAATTATTTTAATTTAGAATTTCACTTAATGTGTGAAGATCAGCTAAGATATTTTTTAGAAATAGAAAATTTTAAACCCAAAAGTGTAGTTATACACTTAGACGAAATTTTATTTTCTAGAGATTTAGAGGAGATTTTGAGCAGAGCTAAAAAAAGCCTTACCAGGATTATTGCTACTGCCAAATTAGATTTTTTAGATAAAAATAGAGAAGAGATTCTTTCTTTGCTTTATAAGCACGATAAGACAGATTTGCAAATCATGGGGATAGAAAAAGTAGGCCTTCAAGGCCAAGAGTTTAGCGAAAAAGCTTTAGCGTTAGTCAGATATTTCAGAAATAATTTAGATTATAAAGATTTGTCTATACAGGTTGATGGCTCTATGAATGAAAATACTATTTCTTTTGCAACTAAAGCTGGAGCGGATAAATTTATAGTAGGATCATATTTGGTGAAGGATTTAGAAGAGGAAAAATTTGTTGCTAATTTGCGAAAATTAAGACGAAGCTAAAAATTCTCTCTATGATATAATAGATTCATATGAAGACTTTGACAAAAGATGAAAAAGAAGCTTTAAGCCTGGTGCAGCAAGATGTTGAAATTACTATAGATAATGTTTTTTCGTCTTTCGGCGAGAGAGCTTTAAAAGATCTTAAAAGTCTTTCTGGCATTTTGGTTGCTTTGTATTTTAAAATTATTAATCATGACCCCAAGACTCCTAATTGGAAAAATAAGGACGATGTTTTTTCTACAAACAATTATGCCAATATTGTAGAAAGTGTGGTAAAGGTTCATGCTGGTTATGAAGAGTTTTCTAATTTAAAGTCTTATATCACTAAGCATACCTTTTTGAAAGTGGAAAATACTTTTGGGGAAGCGATCGGTTATTATACCGCCGCCAGAGATTCTGGAGACAAGCATGAGAGATTTTATTATTTAGTAGTTAGCGAATTAGATTTATTAAATAATTTTTCAGCTTTAGAATTTATCCAGAAGAATAATATGCGTAGAATTATTATTATTTCTTACACTAAATCTTCTAATACAGAAATTAATAAAGAAAATAAACTAAATGGTAAGTTGATCAATTTAGGTTTTGATACTCTGGTTGTTAACGGTTTAAGTCCGGCTTCTATTTGTGAGGCTGTGTATTATGCTAAAGATTTAAAAAAGCCGACAATTATCTTAGCTAATGTAAATTAAAAATATGTTAAATAAAAATTTATTCGAAAAAGAAGAGTTCCAAAATCAGGTTGAAAAGACATTTTTTACCTTGGCTGAGTTTGAGGATTATAATAACTTAATCTTTAAGGTAGATAATTTGGAAGAAGCTTCAGGAGATACACAACATATTTTCCCTGCTACGGAAGCAGTACAAATTTGCTCTACCATTTCTAAAAATCAAAATAAAAATGTCTTTCTTATAAACGAATCTTTTAATGAGAATCTCAAAAACTCACATACCGGTTTGATGGATAATTTTTACAAGCTTTATAATGGACTCTCTAAAACTATTTTTAAATTCTTAAACAATAAAGAAAAAGAGGTGAATCTCACAATTCTTAATATGCAGTCTCCTAGAATTTATAAAGAAAACGAATTGGCTGAGGCTCTTTATTTAGATAATTTAGAAATTAAAAATGATGTAGCTCTTTTGCGAAATTTGGGAGGGGTAAATATTTTTGCTCCAGCTGACGCTTCAGAAGCTAGTTATTTATTAAAAGTCGTGGAGAAAGGTTTTTTTAAAGATAATCGAAATGATTTTTCTTATTTTAGAATTTTTAGTGAAGGTTCTCCCAAAATTTTTGATGAAAATTATTTTGAAAGAGAAGGAAATCTTAAAGAGTGGACCGGTTTACCGGAGATTGTTTATATTCCTAAAAACCTAGAAGCTACTTTTCAAGTTGGAATAATTACTTATGGGCCAATTTTGTACAACGCTCTTCAAGCCGCTAAAGAATTAGAGAGTATGAATTATAAAGTAACGGTCTTAAATATGTCCTTAATCTCTTCTAATGATAAATTTAAAAATGAAAAAATAGCTGCTTTTATAGGAAATTTTGCTGATACTCATAAAAATGTTTTGACCATAGAAGAACATTCTAGAATTGGTGGAGTTGGAAGTCTAATAGCTGAAATAATTTCCGAAAATCCCAATCATTTAAATATTAAAGTGGAAAGATTAGGTTTGGAAGATAATCTTTCTCCTAGAAATATTATTGCTAAGTGTGAAGAGATTGTAAGGTTTTAATTGGTATGAAAGAGTTCTCTTTTGAAATAATTAAAAAGTCAGCAGAAGTTCCTTTGGCTAGAGTTGGAATAATTCATACTCCGCACGGAAAAATAGAAACACCGGCCTTTATCCCCGTAGGAACAAAGGCAACAATTAAAAGTGTTTTACCTGAAGATTTTCAAAAATATGTTGACTCTGATGCTGTGCTTGCAAATACTTATCATCTCTATCTCGAGCCAGGAAATAAAATTGTAAAAAAACACGGAGGTTTTGCGAGGATGATGAATTATAACGGTCCCACATTTACTGATTCTGGGGGGTTCCAAGTGTTTTCCCTTGGGGCAGCAATGGGAGTGGGAGTATCCAAGATTGCTAAAAGAGAAGATTTGTCCAATCAAAACCTAGAAAAGAATTTAGAAAGCAAAAATAAAAGTTTTAGATTAAAAAATTTATTTAAAAATAATAAATTTCTCTTCATAGAAATTTTAATCGTCCTTTCTGTTGGTCTTGCCGTCAGAATCGCTAGCGAAGATATGAATCTCCTCTTAAATTCTGTAATTATGATTACTTCTTTTTTCTTTATAGATATTTTATTTTTTAAGAAATATCGTTTAAAAAATAAAATAAAATTAAATAAAAAAAGCGAAGAAAAATCATTAGTAAAAATTTCTGAAGATGGGGTAGAGTTCCGCAGCATCTTTGATGGAGGTAAACATTTTTTTACTCCTGAAAAAAGCATGGAAATTCAGCATGATCTAGGTGCAGACATTTTTTTTGCTTTCGATGAATGTACTAGTCCATTTGCTAATAAACACTATCAAATAGAAGCTCTAGAAAGAACTCATCGTTGGGCAAAAAGAAGCTTGGAACATCATATTAAACTTGGAGAATCTGAAGCGACTGGCGAGATGCAGGCATTGTATGCTGTAGTGCAAGGAGGAATATATGAAGACCTAAGAAAAGAATCTGCTAAATTTTTAGGAGAAATGAATATTTCTGGAAAATCTTTTGACGGTTTTGGCATAGGGGGTAGTTTTACTAAAGAAGATATGACAAAGATTTTAAAAGTCACAAATGAAAATCTTCCAGAAAATAAACCTCGACACTTTTTGGGAATAGGTGAGATAGAAGATCTTTTTTATGGAATCGAAAATGGAATAGATACTTTTGATTGTGTCTCTCCAACGCGCCTTGCGCGAAATGGGAGTCTTTATACCAAAGATGGACGAATAAATATTTTCAATAGTAAATATAAAAATGATTTTTCTCCTATTTGCGACGACGAAAGTTGTTATGCTCATAGATATACAAAAGCTTATTTGGCACACCTTTTTAGAAGCAAAGAAATGATTGCTGCGACTATTGCTTCACTTCACAATCTCCACTTCATTGTCCACTTAGTAAAAGATATAAGGCAAAGTATTATAGAAGACAGGTTTTTTGAATTTAAAAAGAGCGTTTTAGAGAGATATAAAAATTAGTATGCTCACAAAAGTTGAAATTGGTAAAAAGTATTTTCACTATAAAGATAAAACTAAATTTTATGAAGTTTTAGAAGTTGGGAAATTACAAATTAATGATGAGAGATATGATCTAGTGGAGGTGGTGATTTACAAAGCTTTGTATGAAGATGCGCCGCTTGGAAAAATTTGGGTTAGACCAATTTCGGAATTTCTTGAAAAATTTTCTGAAGTTGAATAGTTGTGTTATTATCAAGACATAATTATGAAATTAAATACTTTTACTAAAGTAATTTTAACTCTTTTTGTAATCTCAGGACTATTTGTAGCTTATTATTTTGTAGATAAAAATTATGGTTATAGATATTATGAAAATACTCCAGAAATAGAAACTGAGAAAGATGTTCAAAATAAAAAGAGCGAATTAAATATTCTCTTTGTGGGTGACATAATGTTGGATAGAAATATTAGAAAGATTATAAAAGAGCATGAAACTCCAGAGAATTTTGTCGGTAACTTTTTAGGAAATTTTAAAGAAGAGAATGCTAGATATGATTATGTGGTTGCTAATCTTGAAGGGCCAATTACTGAAAACAAAACCAAGACTTATCGTGATGATGGAAGCTATACAGGACTCCTTCATTTTACTTTTCCAACTTCTACTCCACAGATTTTAAATCTTTTAAATATAAAAGTAGTTTCTTTAGCTAATAATCATACAGATAATTTTTACAATAAGGGATTTCAAGAAACAAAAGTGTATTTGGAGAATGATAATGTAAAATATTTTTCCAACCCATATAATGATAATAGAGTAGAAAGCTTGTCTGATATCGTTTGTGAAAAAGAAATTTGTATTGGTTATATTGGTTATCATGAATTTACAAAAGATAATGACAGTGAAAGAATTGAGAATGAAATCTTGAAATTAAGACAAGATGAGAAAGTTGATTTTGTTGTAGTTGTACCACATTGGGGAACTGAGTATAAGACCACTTCTACTGAAAATCAAAAATATTTAGCCCACAAATGGATTGACGCTGGAGCAGATATGATAATTGGTGGGCATCCTCATGTCATAGAAGAAAGTGAAATCTATAAAGACAAATATATTTATTATTCACTCGGTAATTATATTTTTGATCAATGGTTTGAAGAGGGTGTAAAAAATGGTTTAGGTGTAAATTTTAAGTTCACTAAAGAGGTGGCAGGAGAAGAAGTGTTAAAAAACATAGAACTGATTAAAGAGGTTAGGGTTCGATCTGAAAAAACTGGAATAGGGTATATTTTAGAATAGATTTGACCTTTTTATTTTTGTCTGAATTTTGTTATCATTTAGAAATGAAAAATTCTAAGAAATTTGAGCTAGTTTCTAAATTTAAACCTGCCGGAGATCAGCCGGAAGCAATTTTAGAATTGGTTAAAGGAATTGATAAGAAAAAAAATGATAGCACAAAATTGACTCTACTTGGAGCCACTGGGACAGGTAAAACATTTACGATAGCTAATGTCATAGAGAAGGTCCAAAAGCCGACTTTAGTTATAGCTCACAACAAAACCTTAGCTGCTCAACTCGCTCAAGAATTTAAGACATTCTTTCCAAATAATGCTGTCCACTATTTTGTTTCTTATTATGACTATTATCAGCCAGAAGCATATTTGCCGACCACTGATACTTATATTGAAAAAGATGCTCAAATCAATGAAGAGATAGATAGGCTTCGTCACGCTTCCACTCAATCTCTTTTAACTAGAGATGATGTAATAATTGTGGCTTCCGTATCTTGTATTTATGGTCTCGGTTCACCGATAGAGTACGAAAAAGTAAATAAAAAACTTTTTGTTGGACAAAAAATTTCTAAAGTTGAATTAATGAAAATTTTTGTAGAAGTCCACTATAAAAGAACAAATGCTGACCTTTCTCCCGGGAATTTTAGGACTATCGGAAATAGAATAGATATTATGCCTATGAGCGAAACTTATATGCTCCAAATAGAAATTCATAATGGTGTAATAGAGAGACTCGTTGTAACCGACCCAATCTCCATGAGAGAAATCGAGGATGTGAAAGATTATTTTATATTTCCAGCTAAACATTTTATTTCAGATAAAGCTGTGCAAGAGGGTGCAATCAAGACTATACAAACAGAATTGAAGGAAAGATTGAAAGAGTTAGAAAAGGAAGGTAAGCTTTTAGAAATAGAAAGGTTAAAAAGAAGAACCCAATACGATTTGGCCAGTATTAAAGAATTTGGTTATTGCTCTGGAATTGAAAATTATTCAAGACATTTTTCGGGCAAAAAAGTTGGAGAAGCTCCGGATACTTTACTTGATTATTTTAAGAAAAATGGACGAGATTTTTTGACTGTGATTGATGAGTCTCATGTCACTCTTCCGCAGCTTCGTGCTATGTATAATGGTGATCAAGCTAGAAAACAAACTTTAGTTGATTTTGGATTTAGGCTTCCTTCCGCAAAAGATAATAGGCCTCTTAAGTATGACGAATTTAAAGAAAAGATAAATGATGTGATTTATGTATCTGCAACACCGTCCGATTATGAAAAAGAAAATTCAATTAAAGTGGTTGAGCAAATTATCCGTCCAACAGGACTTCTTGATCCGAGGCTAGAGATTAAGCCGGTGATGGAAAAAGGAAAATATAAAGGGCAGGTTTTTGATTTTATAGAAGAAGCGGAAAAGGAAATTAAAGCTGGTAGGAGAGTTCTTGCTACAACTTTAACTAAAAAAATGGCCGAAAATTTGGCAGATTTTTTGAAAGAAAAAAAGATTAGAGCAGAATATTTACATAGTGATGTAGAAACTCTGGATAGAATAGAAATTTTGACACGTCTCAGAAAAGGTGAATTTGATTGTCTGGTTGGGGTAAATCTCCTCCGAGAGGGGCTTGATCTTCCGGAAGTCACCCTGATCGGTATTTTGGATGCGGATAAGGAAGGATTTTTACGAAGTGAAACCTCTTTAGTTCAAACTATTGGTCGTGCTGCTAGAAATGTGGATGGAAGGGTTATACTTTACGCTGATCGGATGACGGGTTCTCTTGAGAGAGCTATTAAAGAAACAGAGAGAAGAAGAAAGATTCAGACTGAATATAATAAAAAACATAATATCACCCCTACAACTATTATCAAAAATATAAAAGATATAACCGAAGAATTAAAGAGGGAGCATAAAAAATCTGTGGAATTTGAATTATCTATTGATGAAAAATTATTTAAGAAAAATCCTAATAAATTAATTAAGTTAAAAGAAAAACAAATGACTGAAGCGGTTAAGATTTTAGATTTTGAAACAGCAGCTACACTTCGGGATGAAATCGTGGCTT
>Ga0265294_10010134_pt1 | contig 10763 bp, 9 predicted proteins | sample MunlanPumphouse3_FD_192504 | JGI IMG/M metagenome (GOLD analysis project Ga0265294, IMG submission 192504) | Groundwater microbial communities from a municipal landfill in Southern Ontario, Canada - Pumphouse #3 | ecosystem: Environmental > Aquatic > Deep subsurface > Groundwater | place...
CGACGAAGAACTGGATAGAATACGGGAGAAAAAGATTCTTGAACTGCAGCGGACGCTGGAGCAGAAGAGCCTTCCACGGGTGGTGGAGGTTAACCAGGCCACATTCTCGCGGTTCGTGGAGGGAAATGCCTTTGCCGTCCTCGATTTCTGGGCAGAGTGGTGCGGCCCCTGTCGGATGGTCGGACCGATTATCGAGGAGCTCTCCCATGAATTTGCAGGAATTGTAGCCTTTGGCAAGTGTAACACGGATTCAAACCCCCGTCTTGCCACACAATATGGAATCTCCGCCATTCCGACCGTCCTGTTCTTTGCCGGCGGCAGGATGGTGGACCGGGTTATCGGCGCATATCCAAAAGACGCCCTCAGGTCGCGCGTTACCCGCGCTTTTGGAATAGAGGAATAGGATACAACCCGGGGTATGGGTCTTCCTGGACGTATCAGTGTAATTATCAGTGTGAGAATGGAAAGGTAGTATACATGAGAATGATCGTGGGATTGTCCGGTGCCAGCGGGATCGTGTATGGGATACGGCTGCTTGCTGCCCTGCGCGAACTTGACGTCGAGTCGGATCTCATCATGACCGATCTTGCCGCAAAGATGGTAGAGATCGAGACCGATTACCGGGTCTCCGACGTGTGTGCCCTTGCAACGAGGGTCCATGACTGTTTCGATTTCACGTCCCCGCTGGCAAGCGGGGGGTTTCGGAACACCGGAATGGTCGTTATTCCCTGCAGCATGAAGACGATTGCAGGGATCGCCTGCGGGTTTGCCGACAACCTCCTGCTCAGGGCTGCAGACTGCACACTCAAGGAACGCCGCCATCTCGTCCTGGTTCCAAGGGAGACGCCCTTGAACACCATCCACCTGCAGAACATGCTCGCACTTGCCGGTGCAGGGGCGACCATACTCCCGGCAGCACCCGGATTCTACCATCGCCCCGCAGAGATCACGGATCTTGTCGACCACATCGTGGGCAAGGTGCTTGATATATTCGATATCGAGCATCATCTCTATCACCGCTGGAAGGAAGGAGAAATTTCGGGTTAGAATACACGATCGGTTTTTTCTGTCGTTCTTTTGTGTGCAGGAAAATGTGCGTTTTTTGGGGCACCAAAATTTTTTAAAAAAAGGATATGCTGTTCAGGATTCCTGAGGTTTTAGCATGCCCCTGCCCCGCTTCATCTGCAGGATCAGGACAACCAGGACTGACAGGGGCAGTGCAATAATAAGGGGATCGATCGCGTTCCATGGGTATCCCAGAACGCTCGGGGTTCCGAGAACCGCCTGGGAGAGCCCGAACACGTTGGAATAACGGGTATTGATGAAGAGCGCGTACACGAACCAGGCGACAGCGCCGACAACCAGGCTCGCCTGGGCCGCAAGCGGATCAGGCTTTTTGCAGTATACGGCCACGGCAAAGATGGGGAGGAACGCAGATGCGCAGAGGCCCATGAACATGGTCGTCGCGATGGCGATGATGCTTCCCGGCATCAGGTAGGCGACGATCACGCTCACGATGATCATGATGACGAGGCCTACCTGGTTTGCGCGCAGCGACAGGGCACATTCCCGTCCTCTTCCCCACACATCACAGACGAGGGCAGTACCCATCGTGTGGAAGAGCGAACTCAACGTGGACATGGCAGCGGCAAGGAGCGTCAGCATGAAGATGACCACGAACCATTCCGGCATCGCGTGGTTGATGAAGACGGGAATGATGGAGTCGATATTTCCGCCTGCCGCCTGAATTGCGATCATTCCTTCGGCGTTATAGAAATACACGTTGGTGAGGGCTCCCACCGTGAAGGCAACCCCTGTCATCATCAGGATGAACGGGCCTCCCACGAGGACGGCCCGGTTGAGGGATCGCCCGTCCTTCGCGGTCATGAATCGGACGACGAGCTGTGGCTGGGCAAGAACCCCAATTCCCACGCCGAGCACCAGCGTCGTAACAAGCGTAAACCAGATGGGCGACCCGAGCTCGGGCATGGATGTCCATCCTGTCATTCCTCCGGCCGCCAGGGCTTCAGGGACGAGATCGGACATGGCGGTGAGGGCTGAATTGGCGGCGTTCACCCCCCCGAGATACAGGTAGGTTGCCACGAGGAGGATGGTCATCCCCACAAACATGATGCTGCCCTGCAGTGCATCGGTGTACATGACCGCGATGAGACCACCGAATATCACGTAAATTGCTACAATGACCGCAAAGCCGATGAGTGCGGTGTTGTACTGGACAGACAGTGTCGTCTCGATGAACCTCGCCCCACCGATCAGGATGGCTGCCGTGTAGAGCGGCATTCCGACGATTATCACCAGCCCGGAGACATACTGGATAAAGGCCGACGAGTAGATCTTTCCCATGAGATCGGGAAACGTGATGGCGCTCAGTCTCTTGCCGATCTCGCGTGTCCGCTTCCCGAAGATTACAAAGGCGAGGAGGATGCCAACACCGATGTTGAAGACGGTAAGCCATATGAGCCCCATGCCAAGGTTCGCTGCCTGTCCGCCGAAGCCTACGATGGCAGACGTGCTGATGAATGTTGCACCATAGGAGAGGGCAATAACGAAGGGATGGCTTTTTCGTCCGGCAACAAGGTAATCCTCGGCAACCTTTGTCTTCTTGTATCCTATGTAGCCGAGTATCATGATCATTGCCAGGTAGATGACCGTGATCACGCTGATCGTGAATGTGCTTACGGCCATGGTTACAGATCCGCTCCTTTATTCCAGTTCAGCAGTCCATACACAACGCAGGCCAGGGCTAATCCGATGGCCAGGATGTAGCCGATCCATATCTGTGGGTCAGGAATTCCAAGCATGAAAAACACCTCCGGTAAACTCCATATGGTTTCACATTACAGGGGATCCGGTGAATGAGCGGGTCCCCTATCTAAAGAAAACGAAAAAGAAATCTGCAGATCCAAAAAACGGCATATGTGTGTGGGCCGGGAATGCAGACATGTGAGTTTACCTGATAAAAGGTTGTTACAGCGCTATTTATTCGTTTCTGATCTCTCCGGCTTCATCCCGAAAGAAGATATCTCATCGGACCATAACCACAAGTAGAGGAGACAATTGAGATCCGCCTACCTGGGGCTGCACGGGTCCCTCCAGGAGATACTTGCCAACCGTCTCGGATGGGACAGCCTTCGCGACGTCCAGGAGGAGGCGTACCGGGCGGTCTCTTCGGGTGACGATGTCCTTGTCATCGCACCAACGGCAGGAGGCAAGACCGAAGCCGCCCTCATTCCGGTCCTGGACCGGATCCTGAAGGATGGTTCACAGGGCATCAGCTGTATATACATATCGCCCCTGAAAGCCCTGATAAATGACCAGGAGGAGAGATTCTCTTCGTTCTGCATCCCTGCAGGACTGGATCTCTTGAAGTGGCACGGCGACGTCCCCCGCGGCGACAGACGATGGCAGGATGGGGAGGCCCCGCATTTCCTGATGATTACGCCCGAATCGCTCGAGGTCCTGATGGGGGAGCGGGACCTGCTCGCCGATCTCTCCCGGGCCAGGTATGTGATCATCGACGAGCTGCACGCCTTCGTCGAGTCGGAACGTGGCGTCCATCTCCGGGTGCTCCTGGACCGCCTTGACGTCCTGGCAGGCCGTGCCGTCCAGAGAATCGGGCTTTCGGCGACTGTGGGCAACCCGGAAGAGATCCTGGAATGGCTCTCTGGCGACCGGGGATCCAGGCAGCTCGTGCAGGTGCCAATCCTGCCCCGTGAGAAGCGGTTCTCCTTCTTTGTTGAAGGCGACGACGAGAGGAGGATGGATGTCATCGTTCGTGTCGTTGCCGGGAGGAAGGCGCTTGTCTTTGTCAACAGCCGCAGCGATGCCGAAAAGATCGGACAATCGCTCCAGGGAAGGACCGAACAGCTATTCGTCCATCATTCCTCTCTCTCGCCGCAACTGCGAAGATCGGCGGAGAACGCCTTTTCAAAAGAAGGGAGCGCATGCATTATCTGTACCAGCACGCTGGAACTGGGGATTGACATCGGTGATCTTGACGTGGTCGTCCAGGTCGGCCCACCGGGCTCGGTATCGTCGTTCCTGCAGAGGATGGGCCGGAGCGGGAGGAGAGGCAGGCCACCGTACGTCGCTTGTATCCTCAGGGATCCAGTCGAGTTTCTCTGCATGGCGGCGGTTATCGAGTGTGCAGGCAAGAGAGAGGTCGAAACGCTCGTCCCCCACAAGATCCCTTATAACGTCCTCCTGCAGCAGATCTTTCTCGAACTCTCGCGTTCGAAGCGCGTCTCATGGGCCCGGATAAAACGGATGCTGTTCTCTTCAGCCGTATTCCGGGATATCGGTCCTGAAAAAGTGGATTCGATCGCCTCGTATCTTCTGAAAGAAGGCTTTGTGGTACAGGACGGCGATCTGCTCATGCCGGGACCAAAGGCCGAGTTGCTGTACGGGAAGTCGAACTGGAAGGATCTCTACTCGGTGATCCGCGGCGGCGGAGAATACCGTGTCATTACCCCTGAAGGCGAGGTCGTGGGCCGTCTTGATGCCCGGTTCGTGGCGAGCAGGGGCGGGAGCGGGTTCTCGCTCGGGGGAAAGATATGGAACCTCATCAAGAGTGACGACTCCTACAATCTCGCCGTCGCGGTGCCCGGAGACGACCAGCGGTCGCAGGTGTTCTGGACCGGGGGCCAGGCCGGGTATTCGCCGGTCATCTGCAGGGGTGTCCGGAGAATTTTGGCACGGGGGCGCTCTGTACTCCCTCTAAACGAGGGATTGGAGGAGATACTCTCTGCACATATCACATCGTATCCAAGGATCAGGCGGAATGCAATCAACCTCTGGCAGGAGCAGGGATCGAGAGGATATGACGTGGTGATCCTCACCTGTCTCGGGAGGGAGATGAACGGGATCCTCGCGACCCTGCTCAAGACTCTTCTTCCCGGAAAGAGACGGGTGAAATATGATGATCTCCTTGTGACCGTGCAGGCGATGAAGGAAGAGGGATCGCTCGATTCCGTGGAAGAGGCGCTGTTGTCAATCAGGGGGATGGGCGATGAAGAGATCGGAAGGCTGCTCCGTGTTCCTCCTCCCGAACTCTGGAAATTCGGCGAAGCCATACCCGATGAGATGAGGCGGGAGATGGCCTTCTCCGACCATTTCCATCTCGATGAATTTTCGGATACGATAGGATCCCTTCCTGTCAAAAAGACCGGGATCTAGGTGACAACCGCTTTCTGGAATCTCCAGTACGCCAGTGCAAACATGATTGCGGCGAATATCGCAAGGACACAGAGTGAGATTGCGATCTCCCCTGTGGTTGCGGTATAGTGTATCCCGATGGACTGGAAGTCGTCACCTATCGCAAAGAAACGAATACCGTTGACAAGGTGGGTTAAGGGATTGATTCCTGAAATGATCTGGAGCAAGGGTGGAAACGCGTTTACCGGGTACAGGGCATTGCTCGCAAAGAAGATCGGCATGGTCAGCAGGGTGATTATCCCCTGCAGGCCTTCAGGGCTCTCAAGGGAGATGGAGATCGCTGCCGAGAGGAAGAGGAAACCAAGGGAGAATATGCCCAGGAAGAGCAGGATACCCAGCAGAGAAACGAACGTCTGGCCTGCTGAATATCCGAGGAAGAATTCAGCCCCGATGAATATCCCGAATACCATGATTATTCCCGCCTGGATGAAGGACTTGGTCATGCCGGAGAGTGCAATTCCGAAGATGACATGGTTCCGTGGCAGAGGACTGGCCATGATCTCCCTCATGAGCCCCCAGTTCTTGTCGAAGAGAAGCACTATTCCGCCGAAGAGGCTGGTAAAGAGCGTGGTCATGGCGATGACGCCCGCCGCCATGTAGGTGAGGTAACTCACGACGGGGACGCCGGGGATTGTCGGGACCGATCCGGCCAGGCGGTCGAAGTTTGCCGCCATGGCTATGCCAAAAAATGCAAGCCAGAGCGCGGGCTGAACCAGTGATGATACCAGGACCGTCTTGAACCGGACGAACCTGAGCATGTCTCTCCAGTATATCGTGAGGAATCCAGGCCCTGCCATCATCGCCTCCCTGCCCGTGCAGCAGTCGTCACCGGTCTCTCCGCACCTCCGTCCCGCAGTTCCTTTCCGGTGAAATGGACGAAGACATCGTCCATTGACGGTTTTTTCAGGTTGACGGTCTCCAGTGTGATGCCGTGTTTGCCGAGTGTCTCCATGATGTGGGGGAGGAGGCGGGTCCCGTCGGAGTTGACCACTGCCACGAGACCTTGATCCTTCTCGCTGACACGTGTCACGCTCTCCAGATCTTCGAGGAGGGCCCGGGTGGCTGAATTGTCACTGGTCTCCAGGTACACGATGTCTTCACCGAGCATGTTCTTCAATTCGTACGACCTGCCGGTGGTGATGATCTTTCCATGGTCGATGATGCTGACGCGATCGCTCAGCCGGTCTGCTTCGTCCATGTAGTGCGTGGTGAGAAAGATGGTCGTCCCCTCCTCGTTGACCTCCTTGATGTAGTCCCACATCTTCAGGCGGGTCTGCGGGTCGAGTCCGATGGTCGGCTCGTCGAGGAAGAGGACCCGGGGCCGTGTCATCAGTCCGCGGGCGATCTCCAGGCGGCGTTTCATCCCACCCGAGAGGTGCCTGGTGAGCGTGTCCCTCTTGTGGTCGAGCGCGACAAGCTCCAACAGTTCGTCTATCCGCCGTCTTCGCTCCTCTCTCGGCATGGAATAGAGCCTGCCATGGAACTCCAGGATCTCCCGGCATGTCATATCCCGGTCGAGGGTCACCTCCTGGAATACGATCCCGATCGATTCCCGGACTTTCGCGGGATTCTTCGAGACGTCGTGGCCTGCAACGACCACACGCCCCTCCTGGATGGGCAGGAGTGTTGTGAGCACGTTGATTGCCGTGCTCTTGCCGGCGCCGTTTGGTCCGAGAAACGAGAATATCTCTCCTTCACGGACCCCGAAGCTGATATGGTCGACTGCAAGGAAGTCCCCGTACCTGTGCACCAGGCCGTCCACTTCGATTATGGTTCTGTCTTCCATGAAAAAACCCCGCTTCGTTCCTGTCGATCTCCGTGATCAATGCGGCAAAAGATTGCGGATTCAGGCGATCTTCTTGATAAGATCGGCCACGTTCTCGGCAAAGAGGCGGATGGTATTCATCCCTTCGACGTCATTCAACACCTCGCCAGGCTGCTTGCCGAATGCCATGTTCCAGTATGTCGACCCGGGAACGATCATGCCGTTTATGAAGAAGAACATGAGCATCTCCTGGATCGTGGCGGTGTGCCCGCCCCTTCGGGCGATGGCAATCGGGCCGCCCACCTTCCAGGAGAGGAAGTTGTCGGTAGCCATCGAGACCATCCCGATCCGTTGCAGGGCTGACATCACGTCACCGCGTGCGGTGCCGAAATATACCGGTGACGCCACGATGAATCCGTCGGCATCTCTTATTTTCTCTATCAGTTCGTCAAGGCCGTCTTCCAAAACGCAGAATCCCTCGTCCTTGCACCGGTAGCAGGCCGTGCAGGACTCCACCTTCTTGCCTGCCAGCGAGTATATCTCGGCCTCCAGGCCCGAACGCCGGATCACCTTCGCACATTCCTCGATCACCTGGGCACAATTGCCATTGGGGCGCGGGCTCCCGCTGAGCAGCAACACTTTCTTCATAAACCTAGGTTTGAAGGTCCTTTTATATAGTCCTCTGGGACAGAAGAACTGGATGGTCGTATGGTGTTGGATGAGAAGAGCAAATCCGAAGAACGTCTCCGGTATTTTCTTGAGAACATGGCAGATGAAGACCCGGGCGTCAGGTGGAAGGCGATCGAAGCCCTGGCACGGACACGGGATGGGAGAGCGGTCGGCCCGATAATCGCCGCCCTGGAAGACGGGGACTGGAGGGTACGGCAGAAGGCTGCCTGGGCGCTGGGCTTCCTGGGAGACCCCTCGGCACGTGCCCCGCTCCAGCGTTCACTCCGCGACGGGAGCGAAGGAGTCCGTGAGATGGCCCTGGAGGCACTCGACGAGATCAGGAGAAAGATGATCGACAAAGACTGAATCGTTCTTCTGTCCATGACAAACGGACACGCCACATCAGGCCCGCGGGAAAAAGGCCAGCGTTTTTAATGCCATTCCACTCACGGAAAAGATAGCACCTGGTATTTGGAAATTCCCCTATCCCTTAAAAATTTTAATACGCTCCGGGGGGGAATATTAAAGACACATAGCGAGGGTGTCACCCGTCCCTATCAGGAACAGATCTTCTCTGGAGAATCCTGGACAGGACAGGGGTACATCCGGCAATCCAGGGCTTGAACCCGGCTAAGAGGTCAGAAATGGACATAAAAAACCCACATGTACAGTTTGAAGAGATGCGGTTGTCGAAAGTCAGGGAGATGAGAGACACGGGAATGACACTCTACCCCCCCTGTTTTCCCCGCACGGAGACCGTGGCGGAGATACGGGAGCGATATCCCGAAGCAGATCACGAGAAGAGCGAAGGAAGGGTGACAACCGCAGGAAGGCTCTATACCGTGCGGAATCACGGCAAGACGGTATTTGCCGATCTCGGTGATGAGAGCGGCAGGATACAGCTGTACATCCGAAAAAATGACCTGGGCGCCGAAAAATTCGAATTTTTCACCACGATGATTGAGCGGGGGGACATCATCGGGGTGAGCGGCCATGTGTTCCGCACAAAGGTGGGCGAGCTCACCATCTGGGTCGACGATGTGACACTGCTCACGAAATCCGTGATATCCCTGCCCGAGAAGTTTCACGGGTTAAAGGACGTCGAGAAACGGTACCGCCAGCGGTACCTGGATCTCATCACGAACGAGGAGACGCGGGAGACTTTCCGTAACAGAAGCCGCATCCTCTCCCTGATCAGGAAATATCTCACTGAAAACGGGTTCCTCGAGTTCGAGACCCCCATCCTGCAGCCTGTCTATGGAGGTGCGAACGCACGGCCCTTCACCACGTATCACCACTTTCTCGAACAGAAGCTCTTCATGCGCATCGCACCCGAGCTGTACTTAAAGAGGCTTGTTATCGGGGGGTATGAGAAGGTCTTCGAACTCGCCCGCAATTTCAGGAACGAGGATATCGATACCCAGCACAACCCCGAATTCTCCATGGTCGAGATATACGAGGCGTACCGGGACTACAACGACATGATGGCGCTGACCGAGGGCCTGGTCTCCTCGCTGGTCCACGAGATCCATGGCACCTACGTGATCACCTACGGGGCGGACCGGATAGATTTCACACCTCCGTGGAAGAAGATGAGCATGGAGGATGCTGTCCGCGAGATTGGAGGGGTGGATATCTGGTCATACACTCCCGAAGAGCTCCGGGAACTCGCCCGGCAAAAAGGGATCGAAGGATGGGACCTAGCCCAGAACAACAGGGAATTTTTGGTGCTCTTCTTCGAAGCCCTCGTGGAAGAGACACTCATCCAGCCGGTTTTTATCCATGACTTCCCCATCGAGAACTCCCCACTTGCAAAGAGGCACCGTTCCCGGGAGGGGTTCACGGAGAGGTTCGAGCTCTTCGTCTGCGGTATGGAGCTTGCCAACGGGTTTTCAGAGTTGAATGACCCGCAGGACCAGCTGGAGCGGTTCGAACTCCAGGACAAAAAGAGGCGCGCCGGCGATCTGGAAGCCCAGATGATCGACTATGATTTCATCAACGCACTGGGGTATGGTATGCCCCCTACCGGTGGGGTAGGCCTCGGGATAGACCGGGTCGTCATGTTACTGACAGACAATGTCTCGATCAAGGAGGTGATCCTCTTTCCCCAGATGAAAGCCGGAGCACAACGGCAGGAGAGAGAGGAAGATGATGCACCAGAACAGAACTAAAATTTTCATAAGAAATTAGCCATGCCATTCTCCTTTTCCGCGTGGTAAGTCCCGACGGGAACCATGCGAATTATTTCGTTTTCCTGGCCATGGAAAAACCAAAGCATCAGCAGTTTTTGCCGGCGCAAATCACCGGATATTTCGGAAAATTTGTAATTTTGGGGGAAACATTTATCTGTATAAAAAGAAAGGGATTTTTCAGTATATCTGATCAGATAAGAAATCATGGTTTCCCACCCGTACGGGAAGCACTTGACTTGGTGGCATCAGGGCATGGAGCACGATCGGGTATAAACAGGTTTCCCTCTCCAGCCGGGATCGCCGTCCAGGGGCTGGTGCGTTTTTCAGGTGTGACGCCCGGGTTTCTCATCGGATGAGGGGGTTATACTTCATGAAGACCGTCATACGAAAGAGAGATCTTTTCCTTTTACTTGTATGCGTGGTAATTCTTGCGGGAATTCCTGCAGTAACTGCAGATGAGAGTGCAGTCTCAGTCACCACGCTTCCGTTGAGCATCATCGAAAACGTCGGCCAGAAGGATCCTTCTGTTCTTTTCCATGCCGACGCGGCCGGGCATGCCATATTCTTCACCGCCGACGAGGTCCTCCTTGCCAGATTGGACCAGGATTCAGGCACCTCGTCGATAGTCGGTATCGGGCTTGCCGGGAGCGATCCCGGTGCCGAAGTGAAGGGCATCGACCCGCTTGCCGGGAAGGCCAACTTCTTCATCGGAAGTGATCCTTCCGGCTGGTTCACCGCCGTCCCGATGTACGGCGGGGTTGCATACGAGGAGATCCTCCCGGGTGTCGACCTCCTCTTCAAGGGTGACCAGGGGATGCTCAAGCGCGAGTTCGTGCTAGCCCCCGCAACGGATCCGCGGACCGTCGTGATGAAGTACCGGGGCCATGAGTCGCTTGCACTGG
>Ga0265294_10010135_pt1 | contig 10762 bp, 8 predicted proteins | sample MunlanPumphouse3_FD_192504 | JGI IMG/M metagenome (GOLD analysis project Ga0265294, IMG submission 192504) | Groundwater microbial communities from a municipal landfill in Southern Ontario, Canada - Pumphouse #3 | ecosystem: Environmental > Aquatic > Deep subsurface > Groundwater | place...
CCCTTTTCTCGTCGCTGTTAGGCCGGCATCCAAAACTGACATAACAGATTTCATCGAGAGGTAAGGTCAAAGCGGAGAAAGCACATGCTACGTCTTCGTTTGGCGAAAATGCGCGGCAAGTCAGGTTCGGTTGCTGATCGTTGGGAAGGCGCGTCACGTTGCCGAATGTCTCTTTGTGGAGGCGGCGTTCGGGGACGTTGGCCTTGCCGTCTGCCCGCTGGATGAAGGGGATGACGTTGTGGACGGCGGCGTCGAAGATCTTGAGGTCGCCGCAGAAGTCGAGGCGCAGGACACGGGTGTTGGCGAGCAGCCAGTTCTGGCACTTCTGGGCGTATTTGGCGTGGCAGAAGGCGTCGGAGACGATGAGGGCGCTGACGCCGCCGGGCTTGAGGAGCTTGACGGAGCGCTCGATGAAGGGGACGAAGAGGTCCCACTTCTCCCAGAGGGTCTCGTAGCCCTCGTCCGAGAGGATGGCGCGGCGCTGGAGCTGGTTCCAGTCGCTCTGCTCGTCGGCGCGGACGTAGGGCGGGTTGCCGATGACGATGTCGAAGCCGTCCTTGATCTCGGGGAAGAAGTAGCGGGGGTCGAAAAAGCCGACATGGCCGTTGCGGAAGGCGAAGATGTTGCGGTAGCTCTCCCAGAGGGCGAGGCGGCGCTTGTTCTCCTCGCGGTAGGCCTTGGAGACGTTCACGTGGGTGTTGGTGTGGGTCGCGATCTGCTGTTCGATCAGCGCCTCGATCTTCTCCTGGAGGCGCTTTTTTTCGATCGGGTCGCGTACGAAGAAGTACTCCTCGGCGAGAGCGGCGAAGGATTTGAAGAAGGGGTCTTCGAGTTTGAGCGGGTCGTCGTCGCGCTCGGCCTCGCTGGGCGGGCGGATGAGCGTATTGGCGGCGACGAACTTGAAGTCGAGGTTGGGGAGCGAGGGCACGCCGTAATTATCGGCGGAGGGGTCGACGTCGAAATCCACGAGGAGGGAGACGAAGCAGCGGAGCTTGGCGATCTGGACGGCGAAGGGCTGGATGTCGATGCCGTAGATGGAGCGCTGGACGAGGCCGAGCTTCCAGGTGAAATCGGCGCTGGCGGAGTCGAGCCAGCGGCGGGTCTGCTCCTTCATGGCGGCGGGGGTGTCGGCGAGGATGCGCCGTTTCCAGTGGTCGTGGCCGTGGTCGAGCTTGTCGAGCACATAGACGAGCTTCTGGAGCATGCCCATGGGGAAGGCGCCGGAGCCGCAGGCGGGGTCGAGGATGGCGGCGTCGTAGATGGCGTCGACGAGGACGCCCTTTTCGGCATCGGAAAAGGCGTGCTCGCGCTCGGTGTAGGCGAAGAGGATGTCGAGGCCGGCGCGGGCGTCGGCGGCAGTGACAGCGGGGAGCTTGCGGCGGAGGGCGGCTTCGAGATAGGCCTTGAGGGATTCGCCGACCATGTAATCGACGATGTCGCGGGGGGTGTAGAAGGAGCCGGTCTGCTTGCGGGCGGTCTTCTCGGTCTCGGGGTTGTACTCGGCGAGGAGCTTTTCGAAGATGAGGCCGAGGAGTTCGGGATCGAGGGCGATTTCCTCTTCGACGGGGGTGTTCTCGGTGACGGTGAACTTGAAGCCGTCGAGGATGGTGAAGAGGCCGTCGATCTTGACGGCGGTGTCGGAGGGGTTGCCGGTGGCGGCGCTGAGGTCGACCGGCACGTCCTTGCCGAAGAACAGGACGTTGGGGACGCGGGGCTGTTTGGAGGCGGTGTCCGAAAAGCCGTCGACGCGGACCTCACTGTCGGCATTCTCGCCATAATCCAGACAGGCGAAGAGACCGCCGTTAAGGAATGGGATGTTTTCGAACAGGCGGGGGATGTCGCCGGGCTCCTTGAAGGCCGCCTCGTGGCGGAAGAAGCGATGATCCATGTAGTGCTTGTTCACGCCTTTGAAGCGGCGGCCGTTGCGGAACTCGCGCTGGTCGAGGGGCACGGACAGGGTCGGGAAGAAGAGGTTCTGGAGGATGGCGGTATAGTAGGTGCCGTCCGAGCGGGAGAGCGGCTCGAAATCCTTGAGGACTTTCCGGGCGGTGGCGGCGGAGAACAGGGCGGAAGGGACCAGGCGCTTCTCGCGGGCGAACCAGCAGAAGATGACGCGGGTGAGCAGGCGGATGGCGGCCATGCGGTTGCGCGGGTTGGGGTCGTCTATCCCGCCGTGCGGGAAGGCGATCTCCTGGATGGCCCAGAAGAACCAACGCTGGATCTTGCTGTAGAAGAGGCGGTTGAGGAGGTCGACGTTAAAGACCTCTTCGAGGGCGGCATGGAGCGTGTCGAAATTGGAGACTGTGCCACGCCGGGCGAGTTCCGGGATGGAGAAGGAGGCGAGGATGTCGAGGTGGCCGCGGTGCGGGTCGGCGCAGCGGACGCCGTGGATGAGGGTGACCTTGCCGAGCACGTCCTTGGAAGCGTCGATCTTGTTGCGGCGGCGGTTGATCACGGCGATGGAGAGGGTTTTGCCGTAGGAGAAGGCCACCATGACAGGCATGGGGAAGAGGCGGTTAAGCTGGCGCGTGATGTCGGCAAGGTCGGAGCGGCGGTAGGCGTCGCGTTTGAGGGCGACATGGAAGAAGAGATAGGAGCGCATCAGGCTCCTGTCGATCTCGGTTGCGGTAAACAGGTTGCCCTCGCCGGAGAGGTCGTCGTCGGTGAGCTGGAACAGGAGGTCGATGGAACGCCACTCCTGAACGAAGGCTTTCGGGCGGGAACGGAGTTCGCCCGCCGGGTCGAACGTGTCGAGAAAGGCGTCCACGCCGGAAACGCGCAGGGTACGCGAACCGCTGTAGCCGAGGGCGGCGAAGAGGCCGCGGGCAGCGTCCGCAAGCGGGCGGGCGGCGAAGGCCGCGAGGGCGGCGGCGATGGCGTCGCGTTGGTCGGTGCGTTCAGGCATGGGAGGAAGTTCTGAAGTTAATTACCTAATTCAGTACCCAATTCAATGGGTAGTACCTAATTCAGCTTGCGCCAGCGGGCGGACTGGCCGCGACCGAGGCATTCAACGCTTGCCCCCTTCAGCCGCTTCAAGACTTTGCGGATCAGATCGACGCCGACGCTGGGGCATACGTTCTGAAGGTCTGAAACGCCGAAGTCGCCCGACTGCTGACGGATAGCGGCTTCGATAAGAGACGTCTTTTCGCCGCGCGGTGCGGCGATCTGGCCGGCGCGCACCTCAAACTCGTCGTAAGCCTTCTTGATGATGAAAAGCAGGAAGCCGATGTAAGGCCACGGATCGTGCTTGCCCTCGTGCCAACCCTTGGAGCTGAGCTGGAGGGTCTCGTAGTAGCGTTCCTTGTTTTCCTCGATCAGGCGTTCGAGGCTGACATAGTGCCCGACGTCGATACCGGCGTGATAGCAGGTGAGCAGAAGGAGCAGGCGGGATACCCGGCCGTTGCCGTCGCGGAAGGGGTGGATGCAGAGGAAGTCGAGATTGAAGGCGGCCAACAGGATAAGCGGTGAGATGTTGCGCTCGCGGATCTGATCGGCCCACAGCTCCACGATCTTGCGGGTGAAGACCGGTGTTTCGGAGGGCGACACGCTGCGGAAGCGGACGCGCTGGTCGCCGTTGGGCAGACGCTCGATGATGTCGACCGGCTTGTCCTTGTACTGGCCGGCGTCCCAGATTTCGCCGCGGCTAAGCTTGTGGAGGGTGAGAATGGTCTCCTCCGAGACGGTCAGATTCACACCGCGCTTGTGGATGAGATTCAAGGCATCACGATAGCCCGCGACCTCTTCTTCATCGCGATCCTTGAGGGCGGGGTGTCCGAAGACAACCGTGCCGATGCGGGATTTGTCGATCTCCACGCCCTCGATGCGGTTGGAGGAGACGGCACTCTGCGCGATGGCGTATTCTCTGAGAACTTTGAGGCGTTGCGGCGCTTGGCGTGTGAAAAGATCCTGAAGACCTTGGGCGCGCCCGATGTCGGTCAGGTACCATGAGGCGGTCATGGGTATGTTCAACGCCTGCCGCTGGATGAGTTGGAGCGTGTTCATGGTCAGCCGTTTCCTTCCGGGCTCAGGATCACCATCCAGGTGACAAGATCGAAGTCGGCCCCGTCCTTTGTCGGCACCTCGGCAGAGGATGGGAGCACGGCGCTGCGGCTGGAAAGCAGGTTGGCGGCGGCGCGTTTCTGGAAGGTGTGTTCGATGGAGGCGAGCGCCTTCCGCAACAGACCGTCGTAATGGGACATGTCCGCACCGTCTTGAGTGCGGGCGTCGAAGAGGTCACAGAGCTTCTCGAAGGCGACGGGTTCGCCCGCGGCGAGGTCGCGTAGCAGGAGCATGGTTTCTTTGGGCTGCGCGAAGCTGTAGCGGACCGTGCCGTCGTCATGAACAAAGACGAGGTAATACGGAGACAAGGGGTTGAGCGTGTGTGAGGGTGGAGCAGCCATTCTTGCCTGCTGCGTGGAAGTGCTCTTGGCAGACAGGAATGTCTGCCCCACCTTGTGACGCAGGCAGAAGAGCGCACCCGGACGGGCCGCAGGCACATCCGCCTTGGGGGGAACAACAGCATAGAGGCCTTCGCCGGCTTCCTCCAGTTCGGCCCGGTTGGCTTCGAGGTAGCGCAGGAGGTCGAGACGGAACTCGTCGAGGGAGAAGTCGGTGAGCGAGACGGAGCCGTCCAGGTCTTCGAGATCGAGAACCTCATCCTTCAAGCGTTTGAGTTGGCGGTCGCGGAAAAGGAGGTCATCCTTGATCAGGTCTTCGAGCTGAGTCGTGTCCAGCAGGTTGTCGGTCTGTGTGGCGGCCAGATCCACGAGGGCCATGCGGGCTTCGACGCGGTATTTGACGTTGAGGTAGCGGTCGAGGTCGGCCACGGGCCAGAAGTTGACGAGCTGAACGGCGTCGTTGCGCGAGCCGATACGGTCGATGCGGCCGAAGCGCTGGATGATGCGGACGGGGTTCCAGTGGATGTCGTAATTGATGAGGAGGTCGCAGTCCTGCAGGTTCTGGCCCTCGCTGATGCAGTCGGTGGCAATGAGCAGGTCGATCTCCTCGGTCTGGTTGATAAAGTGGGCGCGTTGCTCGGGCCTGCGTTTGGCGATAGGCGCGAAGTTGGTCAGAATATCGTCATAATCGGAGCTGCCGAGGGAAGAGGCGTTCGTGCCGTCGCCACACACGAGGGCGGTGTGGATCGCGAGGTTTTGGCGCGCCCATGGGCCGAGATGCTCGTACAGGTAACGGGCTGTATCGGCGAAGGCGGTGAAGACCAGAACTTTGCGGTTGGCCTTGCCGTCGCGGTTGGTGGTGGGATGGGTGACCTTGGCCTCGATAAGGTTTTTCAACTCGGCGAGCTTGCCGTCGCGCTTGGCGGTTACGGATTGGGTTTTCTCCAGAAGGAACTGGAGCTGCGTGCGGTCATCGCGGACCTGCTTCAGCCACCGGGGCAGATCCAGATGGGCAAGATGGATGCGGCGGCGTCCGCCGATGGTGAAGTCATCCTCGTCAAAATCGGGATCTTCAAACTGGTCGGGTGTGAGCGTGTCGTAATCGATCTCGCTATTTTCGTCCAGATGCTTTTCAAAGGCCGTGATGCGCTCTTCAAGCCGGTTGATCTTGTCGACGGTGCGCTTCATCGTCAGGCGGAAGGAATCCACGGAGCTTTCCAGGCGTTTGAGGAGATTGACCTTCATCATGGCGACGAGAATCTTTTCGCGGCCTTCCTGAGTGAAACCTCCCAAGATCTTGTCCTGATAGGCGGTGCGGAGATTCTCGGGAAGGTCGTCACGGAGAAAACTGGTCGGGTGATAAAGCGCCAGTCGCAAGGCGCTGATCTCCACGTCAAGCTGCTCAAAAGAGAGAAAGCGCGATTCGAGATCAATGGGGGCGTGTATCGCCTTGGGCGCGGGGCGCTTCGGAAAACCGCCGAGTTGCTTCATCTCGCCCGAATAGTAAGAGGCGATCTGGCGGCGGGAGCGTGCGATACTGAGGCCGTCCAACAGCTTGAAGAAATCCCCGCCGATCGCGGCGATCAGCTCGCGGGTCTTGCGCTGTTCGGGCGGGCGCTTGGCCCAGTTCGTGAAGTGCGTCTGAGCCTTCTGCATCGTATCTTTCACCGAGACGATCTCGAGGTTCGATGCGAAGGCGGCATCGGCCTCTGCGTTGCGGGCGACATCGGCCCCGGCGATAAATGAGATTTGGTTGCGCAGGTCAGCCAACTGGTTGTTGACCGGGGTGGCGGAGAGCAGCAGGACTTTTGTGCGGACGCCCTTTGAGATGATGTCTTCCATCAGGCGCTGGTAACGGCTGCGGCGCTGCTTGGTGTCGCCCGGCCGCTGGGTGGCGAGCTTGTTGTTGCGGAAATTGTGGGATTCATCGATGACCACCAGGTCGTAGGCACCCCAGTTGAGATCTGTCAGAGAAATGCCGTTTGACACGCCCTTATCGCGCGAAAGGTCCGTGTGATGCAGAACGTCAAAACGAAACCGGTCATCCGCGAACGGGTTGAGGGTGCTGTTGGAGCGATAGACGGTCCAGTTTCTATTGAGTTTCTTGGGGCAGAGGACCAATACGCGCTCATTACGTAGCTCGAAGTATTTGATAACAGCCAAAGCCGTGAACGTCTTGCCTAAGCCCACACTGTCGGCTAGAACGCATCCGTTGAGGGAGAGTATCTTGTTGATGGCAGCTTTTGCCCCGTCCTTCTGGAACGAGAAAAGAGTCCGCCAGATACGGGTGTCCGGGAGCGCCACACGCCGCAGGTCATCGTCAAGGTCACGGGTGCCGTCGAGGAAATCACGGAAGAGGTGGAACAAGGTGAGGTAGTAGATAAACTGCGGCGAGTGGTTGCAGTATAGTTTGCGCAAATACTGAAGAACGTCTTGCTTGACATCCTTCACCAGCGTCCCGCTTGTCCAAAGGTCATTGAACCACTGCTTGAGCTCCTGACGATCACGATTGCCGTCTACTATGAGGTTTAGCTCGATGTTGTTGCCGCCGTTGCCGAGACCGAGGCCATACACGGTGAAGTTGGAGCTGCCGAGAATGGCATCTTCGACGCCTTGGTTGGCAATGTGATACATCTTGCCGTGCAGAAGGTTTGACTGCTTGATGGTCTTGATGTCCACTTTGAGCTCAATCCACTCGGCGCACTCCTTGGCGACGCGCTTCTGCTGGATCCTGTTGGCGAGTTCTAAACCGGCCGCGTCGATAATGAACGCCTTTTTCTCGGTCTTGCTCGGATCAAGGCGGTTCACAAAGGTGGGCTCGCCGAACAGGAAATCAAGGTGACCGATACGGTCCAAGGTTTCTTTGAGCGCGTCATAGGCGTAGATCGTGAAATAGGCGGAAACGACGGAGAGATGCGAACCGTCTTTAATCTTTTCGCGGAGAAAATCGGCCACGGCTCCGCGCGTGTGATTATCACGGATATTCGACAATACAGTGGACATAACAACTCACAAAAAGTCACTCAGGCGACGGTTGCAGAAAAACCGATTGCACATGCCGCGCCAACGCCTACCCCAAGACGATCAAGTTAATTGTGTCATGATACTCCCCGGCCAAGAATTGGACAAGGCAGGAATAGATAAAACGGCGAGTATGGGCGCATGGCAGTTCTGTTGGTGGTTCTTTTGGGAGATCAAGTCCAGGCGCAATAGGGTCGGGCGGTTGGATGCCCGACCACGGGCACCTTCTGGCGGAGACGCCGGCGGCGAACGTGATCGCGTTTAGGGCCTGCGTGTAGAACGGTCAGTGATCAGGGCCGCCCAGTCAAAGCGCGCTGCCGTGTCGTGCCGGACACGGCGGATGACCCCCAATTCCCCGGAGACGCGGGCCGGTAATCAAACCGGTCACGCCGCCGCGCGCGCTTAGGGCCACACGAACCGATAGAAGCGCGCCGCATGGTCGGCCGACTCCGGATCGCGGACATCAACCGTTCCGGCGGCGCCGATCGCCGTGTTGGTGACCGAGGACCAAACGGCGGAACGAAGGTTGGTGGAGGCTTGCACACTCACAGGGAGCAGCGCCGTTCCATCGTAAATGCAGCTTATACGTCCGATGCGCATCCGTTGATTAACCGAGATCGTTTTCAGACAGTAACCGTCGTCCGTGTCTGACAGTCAATAGCGCGACAGTCGCAGTTCGGACTCGATAGATGATTCGGTATTCGCCATACACGATCTCCCGGATTTCGGGGCGCCGAATTTCTGGAACAGGCCGCCCGGATTCGGGATAGTCTGCCAGTCGCTCAGTCGCTACGAAAAGGCCAGAAAGCCATTTCTCTGCCGCGTTGGGGTTGTCGGCAGCGATGAAATCGGCGATCTCCTCGGCTTGGTTGAGGGCGACGGGTGCCCAAACGAGTTTCATGCCCGCACCCTCGCCAGGAGCTGTCTCTTGGCTTGTGTGTGGGAGATCGTTAGTCCCTGATCAATCTGGCCTTCAGCCGTCTGAATGTCTTGCAGAAGCTCAAGGCTGTCCATCAGCTTTTCGTACTCCCCGACATCCATGAGAACCGATGCCGACTTTCCGTGCTGCGTAATGACCATCGGGCGGCGTGTCTCGCGGACTTGCGCCACACATTGGGTCGCGTTTGCCCGGAACTCGGACAAGGGAATAATCCCCGTATTCAAGTCAATGCGCTTCATACGTGATTCCTTTTTGTACATAATAGCGTACTCTATTCGGCACAGTCAAGGCGCAGCCAGGATATCGTAGCAGAGCGGCCGGGTTGGGGTGCCGGCCCCAGCCGGGCAGGCGACGGCGAGGTCAGCCCTGAACCTGCGCGGGCGAGGTGACACGGTGTCCGTTGACCGTCACTATGGCATCCGGCGGGACGCACGACACGTTGACGATCTGGGTTGACGAGCGAGAAAGGCCGAGCACCCCGGGCCGCAGAAGGCGAACGAAGTCGCGGCGCATAATAACAAGAGACGTTTGATCGGTTTATCCATATGTTTTACCTCATTCAGTTTTCGCCGCGCTTAGGGCCACACGAAACGATAGAAGCGCGCCGCATGGGCAGTCGACTCCGGATCGCGGACATCGACCGTTCCGGCGGCGCCGATCGCCGTGTTGGTGACCGAGGACCAAACGGCGGAACGAAGGTTGGTGGTCGCCTGAACGCGTACCGGGATCAGCGCCGTGCCGGTCAGTGTGAAACCGAAGAGGCCGTCCAGAAATCCGAATGCGGCATCGGCTGCCGGCGCGGGATTCCACAGCAGGGCCGGACGTCCGCCGAAGCTGGAGGACCAGCCGGACGTTCCCGGCAGATAGTAGACGAGGCTCTTGCAAAACCCCCCGGACGCTGCGCCTGACGGCTTGCGTCCGGGGCGTTTTGTAAGTTGAAGAGCCGCGCCGCCCACTGCGGGCAAGCATGACGCCCTCGCCTGCGCCCCGTCGTTTTCCGCACGGCACAATACCGCGGCCAACCGAACAAGAAGCGTGTCGCGCATCCCGATGAGTTTGTCTCACCACACGTGCGCGCATTTTTTTTAAATAGTCGTAGACTGTTGCTGCGCAATATGTTATAAAGTCTATGTCGCCCGAAAGAACGGGTCTGGACACGCAGAAGGAGACGAAAGCGCATGCGGCACACGCAACCCCAAACCCCGCCGGGCCAACTGTGGGACAGCATCCAGTCATGGCTCTTCCCCCTGCTGGAGGACGGAATCGGAGCGCTCGACGACAAGCACCGGCAGTTCGTGGCCGTCTGCGGGTTGTGCGTCCCGCAGGACCACATGGCCGCGTACCGTTGGTGCGGCAACGGCTGCCCGCCGAGCGACCGCCTGGCGCTGTGCAAGGCGTTCATCGCCAAGGCCGTCTGGGACTTCCCCTCCACCCGCGACCTGATCGACGCCGTCCGCCACCGCCCGGCGCTGCGCCGCCTGTGCGGCCGGGAGTCGCTCGGGGAGGTTCCCTCGGAGGCGACCTTCTCGCGCGCCTTCGACGCCTTCGCCCGCGACGGGCTGCCGCAGCGCATCCACGAGGCCGCCGTCGTGACGCATTGCGGCGGCAAGCTCGCCGGCCACGTCAGCCGCGACGCCACCGCCGTCCACGCCCGCGAAAAAGCCGCTCCCGCCGCGGAAAAGGAAGCGCGGACGCCGGGAAAACGCGGAAGGCCGTCCAAAGGCCAGCCGCCGGCCCCGCCGCCGGAGCCGACCCGGCTGCGGCGGCAGCTCGGGTGCGGGCTGGCCGAGAACCTCGCCGAACTGCCCGCGCGCTGCGACCGGGGCTGCAAGAAGAACAGCAAGGGCAAGACGGAGAGCTGGAGGGGCTACAAGCTGCACATCGACACGATCGACGGCGACATCCCTGTCAGCGCGATCCTCTCCTCGGCCAGCATGCACGACAGCCAGGCCGCCATCCCGCTGGCGCAGATGACCGCCGGACGCGTGACCAGCCTGTATGACCTTGCCGACGCCGCCTACGACGCGGCGGAAATCCGCGAAATGTCCGCCAGCCTCGGCCATGTCGCCCTCATCGACCACAATCCGAGGCGGGGCGAGAAACGCGAGTTCGCGCCGGCCGAGGCCGTGCGGTATCGCGAGCGCAGCGCCTCCGAACGTGTCAACGGCCACCTGCACGACGAGCACGGCGGCCGCCACGTGCGGGTGCGCGGGCCGGTCAAGGTGGCCGCGCACCTGGTCTTCGGCCTGATGGTCATCGCCGCCGAGCAGATCCTCAGACTGATTGTCTGACCCGCGCCGGACACCGCGCTGAAGCTCCAGAATGACTCCACAGAAGCAGCTTGGGGACGGGCGGAGGTGTTATACATATAAACATTATCAATTTATCCCAAAATAGAAATACG
>Ga0265294_10010137_pt1 | contig 10761 bp, 6 predicted proteins | sample MunlanPumphouse3_FD_192504 | JGI IMG/M metagenome (GOLD analysis project Ga0265294, IMG submission 192504) | Groundwater microbial communities from a municipal landfill in Southern Ontario, Canada - Pumphouse #3 | ecosystem: Environmental > Aquatic > Deep subsurface > Groundwater | place...
TACAGATTTTATCAATGTGGATTTTCCGGATTTCATTATGCAGCGCTTTCCCGTATTTAATATAGCAGACAGTGCGATCTTCATAGCTGTATGCCTGCTGATCATAGATATGTTTTTTGTCAAGGACGCTCCCGCGGCAGAAGATGCAGCTTCGGAGCAAGAGTTTTCCCCGATTCATACCAAGGAGATATAAATGAAAGGTATCATTCTTACCATATTGGCCATCAGCCTGTCCCTGGCTCTTACTGCGCAGGCTCTGAGCTGTTATGATATCCAATATACTGAAGATGCAAGCGGTAATTCACCTCTAAACGGGCAATCCGTTACTGTGGAAGGTATTGTTACGGCTATCAATCGTGGTTCCAGTTTCTATATCGGCGATGCCGAAGGTGGTCCCTGGAGCGGTCTGTATGTATATCATGGCAATACAAGCAATTTAGTAGAGTTAGGCGATCTGGTACAGCTTACCGGTACTGTTGATGAATACTACAATCTCACCGAGCTTACCGGTGTAACCAATAGTGCCATCATCAGCCGCGGCAATAATGTGCCCATTACCCCTATCTCTACTGCGGATCTGCCCAATAATGCCGCCGCTTCTGAGGCTTATGAGGGCGTATTGGTGCGCTTTAATGATGTGCAGATAAAATCCAATCTGGACAGCTACGGCCAGTTTAAAATTGCCGATAGCAGTGGTGTGCAATCCATGGTGGATGACGTGCTCTATGTGCCCAATGCTACACAGATCGTAGTAGGGCAGTGGTGGTATCAGATTCAAGGTGTGGTGGATTTTCACAGCGTTGCCAAGTACAAGATTTTGCCCCGCAGTGCGGAGGATATGATCAAAGTGGATGATGTATCCACTTCCAGTATCCGCATCCAGACTGCTTCTGATGCCGCAATCAATCAGATCAGCAATCTCAACGTTTTCACCAGCAAGCTGAACAGCGAATGGGGCGTGCGGGAATATAATATGACTATCCGCATCGATCCCACGCAAGTGCTGTATCAAGGTTATGAGCTGGAAGGTACCCTTACTACAAACGATCCCATCGTTACCATCTCGGATGCCGGGGATGAGATTACGTTTCAATACGGAGTACAGGAGAGCATTATTGCTCCGGAAGAGAGCGTGCTGCTGATCCTGAAGTTCGAGCCCCTCATTTATGGCGATATTCCCATCAATCTGTACTCCTTCCGCTATGATGATTATGATATCACATCCCTTACCAACGGAAAACTGCAGGTGAAGATCACTGAAAACATAGCACATCTGAATATCGGAACCCAAAACAGCGGGAAGAATATCTTTGATCCCCTGATGAACGAAAAGATTAATATCGAATACGGTACTAAGACTGGATTTCTGGCTCGGGCCATTATCCGCATCTACGATGCCCAGGGACGCTTGGTAGCTACCCCGCTGCATCAGAACTTCAGCAGTTCTACGGGTATTGAGCGCATCAACTGGGATGGTCGCGACAGCAACATGAAAATCGTGGAACCAGGTTTATATTATTGTCATCTCGAAGTGAGTAATCGGGAATCCGGCAAGAGATATGAAACCGTGCAACCTATCGTGATTAAATCACGCCTGAAATGAGGGAGGATACCATGAAAAGAATACTATTACTCAGCCTTATCCTAATCTCAAGCACCATGCTTCTGGCAGTGTTTGATGACTATCAGCCCTCTTCCAGAGCTCGTGGCATGGGTGGTGCCTTCACCGCCGTGGCAGATGATGCCAATGCCATATTTTTCAATCCTGCTGGGATCGCTGATCTGGGCTATGAAGCCCAGATCGGATTTGCCAACCTGTATGGTGAAGATTTCAGTGAATATAAAACCATCGCCGCAGCAGCCAAGCTGCCCAAAGGCATTGGTACTCTGGGTCTTGGAGTGAGAATGCTGGATGTGGAGTATGAGGATTACACTCTCATGAGTGAGCAGATTTGGACCCTTTCCCATGGCATCACTCTGCAGAAGGACATCCATTCCGTGATCAATGTGGGCTATAATCTGAATTATCTCAATCTCAGCTATGATGATGACGATAGTGATGACGCCTTTTCGGTGGATCTGGGTGCTACGGCCGTTCTGCATACCCGTACCAAGATCGGCTTTGCCGTTACAAATCTGAATAAAGCCAAGATGGGTTTTGAGAACCAGATCGATCTGCCCAGCAAATTGTCCCTCGGCATCTCCTATATACCTTACGATAGAGTAACCACTACCATCGAAGTGAAAAAGGATTTTGCCCGCGAAACAGAGTTTATGGGTGGAGTGGAAGCCAGGCTGTTTGATCCCCTCGCGATCAGATTTGGTGTGCATCAGAATCCAGCGCAATACTCTGCCGGAGCTACCTTTACCCTGGAAGGAGTGAGCCTGGATTACAGCTTTACCATGCACTCGGTTCTTGCGCCCACTCACTATCTAAACCTGGGCTACAGGTACTAGGGGTTCAGAATGGCAACTACAGGTTTCAGACGCTTTCTTCCTGCCTATTTGCCCCTTGTCTTTGAGCTCTTCCGGCACTTTCGCCGGGACCTGAGCCATAATGGCAACATCCGTAAAACTGATAAAACTGCAGAGAAAATGGCAACTGTAGAACACATGCTGGTGCGTTTGGAACGCAAGATCCAGCAAAACAGAGAGACTTATGAAAAGATCGCTACCAGAATCCAAATCTGGCTGGCGATCAATTCTGTGCTGCTGATAGCTATAGCAGTAAAGCTATTCTTTTTGTAAAGCATTTGCCTGCATACATTATCCAGGGGATCCGCATGGGTCCCCTTTATTGTCGCTAGCTATATCGCTCAATTTTGGCCTTCAAGGGGATGCAAGATGGATTTCCCTTGACACAAAAAGTAATGTTGGCTAAATTAACCACAATGCATTTTTGGGAGTTGTTATGAGACGCGTAGGACTTATTCTTATTCTTTATATGCTTTGTGTTTCACTGCTATTGGCGGTACCAAAACCACTAGGCAGGATTGAAGGTAGCAAATCCGATCCCTTGGCCATCAGTGCCATCAGCTTTCATGATGGAAAGCTTTATGCCATGCATCAAGTCCGCCATGAACTTCTGTACTATGATCTTGGCTTAGGGATTTGGCATCAGACCGGTATCCGCGTTTCCGCCAAAGCCCAAATTCCCGCTCTATACATCAATGAAGGCAGAGCGCATTTGCTGGATTCCAAGGCGAATAGCATCCTGATCTATGATCTGGAGGGTTCCCTTGTTTCCAAAATCAATACCCGGGGAGTGAAAGAGCTTAAGTTCAAGAAGGCATCTCACATATTAGTAAATTATCAAGGCTATATCTACGTTTTGGATTCTACCCGGCTATACTCATTCAGCAAGGAAGGCATGCTGCTCTGCTCCATCAGCATGGATAATCCCGTATCCATGAGTTTGGGTGAAGATCAATTGATCAGAGTGCTGCAGCGTAGCAAATCCGGCAATGTGATCCAGGTTTTGGATCAGAATCTCACCAAGCTCTCCACTCTGAAGATTGACAATCCCGGCAAGAAAACTGACTACATCATTGATATGGCGATAAACCCCTGGGGAGAAATCCACATTATCAACAGCTCTCCGATCAGCATCGAAAAGCTTGATTCCCAGGCGAAAAGGATCCCCAATACCCGTTTTGGTTCCCAGAACAATTCCGCAGTTGCAGGTGCCTTTGCATCCCCTGCCTTCATCAGATCTACCGCGCACGGGCAGAGCTCACTCATAGCCATCTACGATGCCAAACAAGCAGCCATACACCTCTTTGAGGATACTGAAGTGCAAGCTGCCAATCGCCTTGAGCGTCCTACATACACGGTAAGGCATTCTCTTACCCAAAGCACGCTGCCCAGGACCTATGATGTGTTTCCCCTGGCGGATCGGATTTACTCTCTGGCGGCTCTTCCCGGGCCGAATGCCAAAGCCAAGGCATCTTTGGCTCTGATCTGCGCGGACAATGCTGGAAATCATCTCTGGGAAGTACATCTCAATAGGATGAAGGACAAGAAGTTCAAGAGTTTTAATGCCTTGGCGGTTGCCAGCAATAAGGTGTATGTAGCAGATGCCAAAACCAGCCTGATCCACATCTTCTCGGCAGAGGATGGCACATATCAGCAGAGCTTTGGCGGCAAAGGCTCGCAGAATGGCAAGCTCAAGACCCCCTTATCCCTGGCGATTTCGTCCACGGGCAATATCTTCGTGGCCGATCGGGGAAACAACAGAATCTCGGTATTCAGTGAACACTTGACCTTCCTGGAGAACATCTCATTAATCAGCAAGGGTCAGCGTCCTAAGCTGTTGCGGATATATGGGGATAACCTGTATTGTTTGTCAGAAGATTCCATGATCATGATGCATCCTCTCGGCGAGCGGGGTGGGATCCGGAAGCTAGTGGCTATGAAGAAAATCAGCAGTTTTGATCTTTTGGAGGATGGGCGTCTGGCATTTGTGGATTCGCAAACTCAGAAACTGAATATCTACAGCCAGAATCGCCGGCAATACTACTTCTTTTCGCAGGATAAAAAGGCTGAATTCCCGCATTTTGCGGATATCACTATGCTGCGTTATGATCCCTGGCGGCGGCGCCTGACCATTATGGATAGCAAAGCTGCAGCTCCCAGGTTTCTGCACTTTTTTGCCGCGCTGGATAGTGCCCAACAGCTCACTTTGAGTTTGAATGAGAATATGCAGGTACAGCTGTCCTGGGAAGCAAGCCCTGGCATCAAACACTGGATACTCGAGGCTTCTGGAGCGGGGGATACAATAGCCAGATCTGTCTCACAAGCCTATTATACAGTAGAGCAAAGCCAGCCCTCGGTGCTTAGCTACTGCATCTGCCCCGTGGCCGAAGATGGCAAGAAAGGCATCAAAAGCGCTGCGGTGGAGGATTACTTTTCCCATGCTGCCTACCAGTACCAAAATGGCAATTTCATCGATGCCGTAACCGCATACCGCACTTCCCAACAAAGCATCCGCGATCCCCGCATAAACAACGAAATTGTGAAGTGCTATATCGCTGAATCTGATCGGCATTTTGCCGGGCAGGATTATGAACGGGCATTAAATGAGCTCAAAAATGCCTCATCGATATTGGGTACGGATAGCACCATCGCGCTGAAGGCTTCCAGAATATACAAAGCCACCCACGATTATCTGGGCGGCATCAAGTATCTGGAGGGAGTGAATTACAAAGCTGAAGCTTCGCTATTGCAGGACTATATAGAATTGAACTACCTGGCCAAAGACTATAGCAAAGTGGTCATCGAGGCAGATCGCTACAAGCTTAGCTTTGCTTACAATGAAACTGTAAGCAGATGTCTGGCTGCAGCCTATGAAGAACGTGGAGACCTGCAGGATGCCTTAAGCGTGTATCAGGAACTTATAGCCCAAAAACCCAGCTTTGATGATGAGTACAAAGCCGCTGAATTGCAATACGCGCTGGGTCAGTACCGGGCAGCTGAAAGCGGCTTGCAATTGCTGCTGACCCGATATCCAAATCAGGATTTGGGTATGGTGCGCTATCTATTGGGCAATTGCAGTATGCAGAATCAAAACTATGGACTGGCTATAGATCATTACAGCGCAGCCATCCTTTACGATGATGGTATCGCAAAGTACCATCATGGTCTGGGCAAAGCGTATCTGAGTGACAACAAACCCGGCGAGGCCTTGCGAAGCTTGCAAAGTGCCCACGAAATGAACCCTCAGAATCCGGATTATGCCCTGGATTATGCAGGAGTTCTGGAGCATCAGAACAATTTTGAAGCAGCCCTGGCTGTGATGGAACATGCTGCCGGGAGTGTGGATAACAGCGATACTGCTACAGATTTTCATGTTCTGCATACTGATCTGCTGTGGCAAGTGGGCAGATTGAGCGATGCCCTCAAGGAAATCACCAAAGCCAAGGGTTTTCGCCCGGACGATTACAGTATTGAGCAAAAGTACCAGAATATCCTTGCCGAACTTCAGGTTCAGAATCTTCAGCGTGAAGTTATCGAAATCAAAAGCGTGGATCTGCGGCCAGTATATCCCTCGCTGAATGAATATTATAAGTGGAACCCAATCGGCACCATCACTTTGTTCAATACCAGGGATACCACGGTAAACAATGTGCAGGTGAGCGTGTATGTGCACGATGTGGGCCGGCGCGTGGAGATCTTCAATGTGCCGTCGCTGGTGCCGGGGCAGGATAAAACCGTGGATATCACCATGGATTTCAATGAACGCTTGTTTGATCAAGCTCGCAGGGTAGCTGTGGATGTAAAGCTGAACTTCGAATACGAGGGCTTGAGTTATAACCCTGCCGTTCCACCCCAGTACCTGCAGATATTGGACAGTAAAGCCATGAATTGGGAAAACCGTCGCAGCCTTGCCAGCTTTGTGAATCCTTCAGATGCCGGGCTCAGTTATTTTGTGCGCCAGAACATCGTGCAAACCTTCAGCAATCAGCCCAGCAACATCATTATCCCAAACCTCATCAAAGCCTTGCAGGCCTATAGCTTCTATCGTGCCAATGGCATCCGTTATATCAATGATTCCAGCCGGGCAAATCTGGATACTTCCACTTTAGATGAAGTGCAGTTTCCTCATCAACTGCTGAAAAGCAAATCTGGGGATTGTGAAGATCTGCTGGTGCTGATGGCCGGAACCCTTGAATCCATCGGCATCCCCACCGCTCTCATCGATATCCCGCAGCATGTGATGCTGGCCATTCAGACCAATATGGACGAAAAGGGGATTATCGCAAACGGGCTGGAACTGGAGTATTTCATCGAGCACAAAGGCAGCTATCTATTGCCCTTGGAAACTACAATGATGGGTAAGGCAGATTTTGTAAGCAGCTGGCTTACAGCCATAAATCGTTACAATGATGAGCTAACAGCGGGAGTGTATCCGGAGATAATTGAGTTTTCCGATGCGCACAGGGTCTATCTGCCCTGTAGCTTCAGTATAGCCATCGACAACTCCGGATATCAGAATCATGATCAGGCCCGGGATTTCTATCAGCAGGATCTGCAAAAGATCTCGAATATCAGCTTGATTAACCGTGAGATGGGCTATGTGGCTGCCCTGGAAAAGTATCCTGCAAATATCAATGTACTTATGCAATATGCCCTGTTCAGCGCCCAGACCGGCAAGCCGGAAAAGGCAGAACAGCTGCTCAGGGATGTATTGAACCGAGAACCCGAAAACTTCGCTGCCCTGGTTAACCTCGGCAATGTATATGCCAAAAGCTCCAGATTGGACTTGGCTACTCAGCAGTATATGCTGGCCTTGCCGCTGGCCAATGGCCACAAAGACGAAGTGTATCGCAACCTCTGTTTCATGGAATATCGCAATGCCAATCGTGCCAAGGCCTTGGAGTATTTTCTGCAAATGACCAACAAAGAGATCGTCAGGGATGTAGATGTTCAGGTGTATGCAGACCTGATGAATATGGGGGACTAAGATGAAAAAGGTTTTCTTATCCTTGGTGTTTATCCTGCCAATATTGGCTTTGAATGCCGAGATAGTAGGCTCTATCAAGTTTTTTCTGGGTAACGTGGAATACAAGGAAAGCCCCAATGCTAGCTTCAGAACTGCCACTTTGAACATGCCGGTTCACTCGTCCGGAGTACTGAGGACCGCCTTGGCGGCAGAGGCTGAGATCCATTTCACAAACGGCGCTATTGCCAGAGTAGAGGCAAATAAGACCCTTTCCATCAGCAAGATAATGGATGCAGCAAATCAGAAGGGCAGCTGGAACGACAAGCTGAAACGGCAGATGAAGAATCTGAAGATCTCGGACAACCGCAGAGCCGGTAGCGTAGCCGGTATTCGCAGAACGGAAGCGGAGCTGATTCAGAAAGATGATTACTTCTGGGCGATGCCAGAGCCTGCGTCTTACGAACGAGCGCTTACTCTTTTTGAAAGTGGTCAATACTCTGAAGCTATTCCCATCCTTGAAAAAGTGATAGAGCAGGCACCCCTGCATTCTGAAGCGGAACTCAGCCATATCATGCTGATCCTGATCTATGAAGAAGAAACCCGGACTGAGGATCGAAACCGGCATATCCGTGTGCTGAAAAACGATTTTCCCCAGAGTCATTTTCTGCAAGATTTGCCAAATTGAAGCTTTCCCGGTTCCGCAGAATCCTGATTCCGCCAGCCATCCTGATCTTGTGCTGGCTATCGTTTCAGCTTCCCATCACCCGGCAGCTTTTGTCCCTTTTACGCCTTAGCACCTACGATCTTGTCCTCGATATCTACAATGCTTTTTCCGATCGTGATTTAGAGCCGGTGATCGAGGACATCGTAATCGTAGATATCGACGAAGAAAGCATCGGAAAACTGGGGCAATTCTCCTCATGGCCAGGGCTATACTTTGCCGATCTGGTGGATAGTCTAGCTACGGATTCGCCCATCTTGATCGGCTTTGACGTTTTTTTTACAGAATCAGACAGGATCAATGCCTTTGGCCTTTCCCGCCTCAGCACTTACATGAAACAGCGGGGAGTGGATCCAGGTAACTTCTTTGCTCACTATAGTTTTGACGAGCAATTCGCCCGTTCTGTTGAGAGTGCCGGAAATGTGTATCTGGGTATGTTCAATAGCAATGCAGCTCCGGATAGCATATATTTACCTTCCACGCTCAGGGGCTGGCGCATACCTGGTGCAAAGTCTTTGGCTGCACCATATCCCAAAGCTCCTGTTCCGATCCTGGCTGAGGCAGCCCGGGGTGTAGGTTTTGCCGATATCGAACCGGATCTGAGTGGAGTTATTCATGATTACCCTTTATTCTTTCAATATGCCGATAGCCTCTATGTGAACTTCAGTTTCCAAGCTTGTCTTGACCTGCTGGGGGTGGACGAGATGGCATTGGACAGGCATCTGATTTTAAAAAGTGGGGGAGAAGAAGTTTGCACTTTGCCCCTGGATCACGATCAACGTTTGTTCCTGAATTATTATGGTAAAGCCCGACGCTTTCGCTATGTATCCTTCTCTGATGTCCTGATGGGACGCATTCCTGAGGGCTTTTTTTCCGATAAAATCGTCCTGGTCGGTTCTTCTGCCTCCGGTCTGAGGGATATCAAAACTACTCCCCTTGCGGCGGATTATCCCGGGGTAGAACTGCATGCTACCCTGATCATGAATGTGCTTACCGATGATTTCATACACTTTGTGCCTTTGGGCTGGAATTGGCTGTTTGCCGCCTTCCTGGTCTTGCTGATGGCACTCAGTCTCAGATACCTGAAGCCGCATTACTCGCTGATTCTGTTTCTGATGGCTTCATTGCTCATGTTGCTGCTATTCATCGGTCTTTTTGCCCAGTATCGCCTTTGTCTGGATTACAGCATCCTGATCTCTGTATGGGTATTGGCATATCTGGCACTACTTATCAACGAATCACAGATGCAATTTTCCGAAAAGAAAAAAGTTCGAAACGCCTTTGAACACTATGTATCAAAATCCGTGATTTCTCAGATCATGAAAATCGACAACCTCCTGCAGGTGGGAGGTAAACGCCAAAGCGCATCCATCCTGTTCAGCGATATACGTGATTTCAGCAGCATTTGTGAACAGCTTCCTGCCGAAGCGGTGAGCGAGTTTCTGCACGAGCATTTTAACCGCTCCACCAAAGTGCTTACCCGGCATAATGGGACATTAGACAAGTATATCGGCGATGCCCTGCTGGGGCTGTTCAATGTTCCTCTGCCGCATCCAAACTATCAACTGGATGCCTGTAACGCGGCCTGGAACATCATAAGTGAAGCGCAGGCCTTGCGTAGTGAATATGCAAAGCATGAGGTGCTCTCATCTTTCAGAATCGGTGTGGGCATCGCCACCGGAGAGATCATCGTGGGAAACTTTGGCTCGGATGAGATCTTCAATTTCACCGGCATAGGGGACAAAATGAATCTGGCCTCCCGCCTGGAAAGCCTGAATAAGATCTATCACTGTTCCATAATCATAGATTCTGCCACGTACGAAGCAGTTAAGGAGCATTATCTGTGCCGCTGGCTGGATCGCGTATGCGTGAAGGGCAAAGGTGAAGCCCTGGATATCTATGAACTGATGGCACCCAGCTCCGAAGCAGATGAACAGCAAATCGAGCTTTGCCGCTGCTATGCCCAGGCCTTACAAGCCATGATCAATTCAGAACTTGAAACTGCGCAAAAAGCATTTGACCAGTGCCGCACTATTCTGCCTCAGGATTACCCCAGCCAATTGATGATTTCTCGCTTGCAGAATCTTGATATAGAATGCTGGGATGGAGTGTGGCACTACCAGAATAAATAGTATTTATCCCCCAACCATGCAAGCTCATTACAAAGCTAAGCTCAGTGCTGAGCTGGTGTGAAAATATGAAGACTGGTTCATCCTCCGCCTAAAAGAATCCCGACAAGCATTTCTCTTAATTCACCTGCTCTACCGGCTACGAACGGACTACGAACCAGACTACGAACCGGCTACGATACGTGGAGTCATCCCTATCCCTAAGCGTTAATCACTTCTTTATCCCCCCTTAATCAAGCGTTAATTATTAAGGCTTGATTAAGGGGGGATAAAGAAGTGATTAACGCTTAGGAGTAAGGAAGAGTCTGGTTTGACAAAATAGCACAAAAATCTCACCAATAATTACCCGAAATCTCCCAAGAAATTTCACAAAAAAACACCCGGGAGCGTATCCCGGGTGATTTATCAGGAGACTGTGATTTACTTGATGCGGATCAGCTTGCCGGTAAGGGTCTTGCCGGAGCTTTCCA
>Ga0265294_10010138_pt1 | contig 10761 bp, 10 predicted proteins | sample MunlanPumphouse3_FD_192504 | JGI IMG/M metagenome (GOLD analysis project Ga0265294, IMG submission 192504) | Groundwater microbial communities from a municipal landfill in Southern Ontario, Canada - Pumphouse #3 | ecosystem: Environmental > Aquatic > Deep subsurface > Groundwater | place...
TGTCAATGCAGCGCTAGAAAACATTGTAAAAAATGAATTTAGACGATTAGTGACCGTTGAAAAAGTTCGTCCTGATGGCCGAAAGGTTGACGAAGTTCGTCCACTATCATCTCGAGTTGATATTTTTGAAAGAACTCATGGATCCGCTTTATTTACTCGCGGACAAACTCAAAGTTTGGGAGTGGTTACTTTAGGATCTTTAGGAGAATTTCAAATTATCGATGGCCTAGGTGAAGAAGAAGGCAAACGGTTTATGTTCCATTATAATTTCCCAGCTTATAGTGTTGGTGAAACGGGACGTTACGGCTCTCCTGGTCGTCGTGAAGTTGGTCATGGAGCCCTTGCGGAAAGAGCCCTTTTACAAGTTATTCCTTCGGAAGAAGAATTTCCTTATACTATTCGTGTAGTAAGCGAAATATTAGAATCCAATGGTTCAAGTTCACAAGCATCTATTTGTAGTGGAACCATGGCCCTAATGGCTGCGGGAGTACCAATTAAAGCTCCTGTTGCTGGAATTGCGATGGGACTGATTAGTGATGGTGCTAATTATAGTATTTTAACTGATATTCAAGGGATGGAAGATCATTTGGGAGACATGGACTTTAAAGTAGCTGGAACTCGTAATGGGATTACTGCCTTACAAATGGATATTAAAATTGATGGAATCACTGAAAAAATTCTTCGAGAATCGCTTGCTCAAGCAAAAGTAGGGCGATTGACTATTTTAGATCATATGGTTAAAACTATTCCTACTTACCGTGAAGAACTCAACCAATATGCACCGAAAGTGGTTATGTTTAGAATTAATCCTGACAAGATTCGTGATGTTATTGGTTCTGGTGGTAAAGTCATTACAGAAATCATCAATGAATATAATCAAGTAAAGATTGATATCGAACAAGATGGCCGCGTTTTTATCATGCATCAAGATAGAAAATGGATTGATTTGGCTGCTCAAAAAATTAAAGACATGGTTCGTGAACCTGAAATGGATAAGATTTATACAGGTCGTGTCGTTGCCGTTAAAGATTTTGGAGCATTTGTAGAATTATGGCCAGGAACTGAAGGAATGGTTCATATTTCAGAACTCGAAAAAGAGCGTGTAAAAAAGGTAGAAGATGTTGTCAACGTCAATGATGAAATCATTGTTAAGGTGATTGGCATTGATGAAAAAACGGGCAAAATCAAATTATCTCGAAAAGCGGCTTTAAAATAAAACTATTTTGAAAAAATGTGTCTTTTGGCACATTTTTTTGACTTTAAGAGGTACGTATGGTATAGTAAGATGTATTCAGACAATTGAGCGCATGATTCATGCGTTAGGAAAGTCCTTGCTAGCACAGCTGTGATGCTGTAGTGATTATGCCTAATGATAAATTAGGGCACCAAGGGATTGGTGACGGCGAGATCTAAATCTCTATGAGGTTGAGTCTTTTAAAGTGCCACAGAGACGAAGCTTTCAGGCAACTGAAAGAGTGCAACGGGTAAACCCCATAAGCTAGAAACCCAAATTTTGGTAGGGGAATTTCAAATAATAATTAAGAATTTATTTGAAGTGGTATTGCTACACATAGTGTAGACGATGCTAAGATAAATGATTGTCACTTCGAAAGAAGAACAGAACAAGGCTTATGAATACAATATCCATTTTGAGGTAAAATATGATCAAAACTAGTCAATACGTAATTAGTGCTGTTTCAAAAGATCAATACCCCAATCAATATGCTTTTCCTGAATTCGTCTTTTTAGGACGTAGTAATGTGGGAAAGAGTAGCCTCATTAACGCGCTGACAAATCGTAAATTGCTTGCGCGAATTTCATCGACTCCTGGAAAAACCAATACGGTTAATTTTTATTTGATTAATGGCGATCGATATTTTGTTGATGTTCCGGGGTATGGGTATGCGGTCCGCAGTCTTCAAAAACGATTTAATTATGGAGGCTATATTGAAGAATATTTAAAGACAAGTCAATACTTAAAAATCGCATTTTTGTTGGTCGATACCAAAATAGGACCGACGCAAGATGATATTTTAATGTATGATTATTTGTCGCACTTACATGTTCCAATCAAGGTGATTGGAACGAAAGCCGATAAAATCGGGACAACTCATTTATTTAAAGCCAAAAAGGTTATAGAAACGTGCTTACCGAGGGCTTCAATTCTCATCACTTCGACAGTCACCAAACAAGGAATTGATGAATTATTAAAATACATTATTGAATAGGACTGGTTCTAAAGAACCAGCCCTTTGTTAATTATAAGAGTTTGCAAAAACTGCTCAAGAAGAGGAGAATATTTAATGAAACTTATAGAAAAAACCCTCAATACGACGACTATTTTTGACGGACGGATTATTCGTCTGACTCATGATGAAGTTTTGCTTCCCAATGGCAAAGTTAGTTGGCGTGAAGTAGTCCATCATCGAGGCGGAGTTTGTGTCCTTGCTGTGAACGAAGAATCTATTCTTTTGGTTAAACAATTTCGTTCACCTTATCAAGCTGTTTTATATGAATGTCCTGCTGGTAAATTAGAAGATAGTGAACATCCTCAATTGGCAGGTAAACGCGAGTTAGAAGAAGAAACGGGAGCTTATGCGGCGTGTCTCCTTCCACTTGGGATAATGTATCCCAGTCCAGGGTATACAAATGAAGTGATTCACTTGTTTTATACAGAAAATTTTGTGATGGGACAAATGACTTTAGATGATGATGAATTCCTAGACGTTGAAAAAGTCTTACTAAAGGATGCTTTAACGTGGATTAGAAATGGGAAAATTGTTGACGCGAAAACAATTATTGCCATTTATCGATATTTGGATTTAAAAAACAAAATTTTATTGTAATCTCATGTTGTTTTTTAGTTCAAAAATTGTTATAATAATAAGTAGTCCAAGGAGACTCCTATGAAAAAGAAAATATCTCCCTATCTTATTATGATATTTGGCTTTGTTACCGTGATTTTAATCGGAACAGGGCTTTTATTACTTCCTTTTTCAACTAGAGAAGGAATTTCTTTGTCATTTGTGGATGCCCTCTTTACTTCAACAAGTGCCGTATGTGTGACAGGATTGGTATCAGTTTCCAGTGTTGCTGAAGTTTATACGGTATTTGGGAAAATCATTATTACTTTACTGATTGAAATTGGCGGACTTGGATTTATCACGATTGCTATGTTTATTTTCACCGTCTTGGGCATTAAAATTGGAATGGGTGATCGGTTTTTAATTAAAGAATCACTCAATCAAAACTCTTTAAAAGGAATGGTAAGATTGGTGCGAATGACGGTATTTATTACCCTTATCGTTCAATTGTTTGGAGCAATCATCAATTTTATTGTTTTTATTCAAGACTATTCTTTTTGGAATGCTGTTGGGTTTAGCTTGTTTCATTCGGTGTCGGCCTTTAATAATGCTGGGTTTGATTTGTTAGGATCAACTTCTTTTATGGTCTATGAACAAAATGTTTTGCTGAACATGAATACTATGTTTCTCGTTATTTTGGGAGGGATCGGCTTTATTGTTATTTATGATGTTCTTCGTACTCGAAATTGGAAGAAGTTATCAATTCACTCCAAAATCGTTTTGAAGACGTCTTTGTTTCTCGTTGTTGGTGGAGCCATTGCTCTTAAAGTTTTGGAAGGATCCAATATTACTTGGTTACAAGCCTTTTTTAATAGTGTGACAGCCCGTACCGCTGGATTTCAAACGGTGCAATATAATACCTTTTCGAATGCTGCCTTGTTAGTTGTGATGATTCTTATGTACATTGGAGCATCCCCTTCTTCAGCTGGTGGTGGTATTAAGACAACTACTTTTTACACTATTTATAAATATCTTTTTTCATTTGCTCGTCATCGCCCTCCTTTGACACATCATCGAAAGATTTCAGATAATAGTATTACCAAAGCAGTGGTGTTAGTTGTGTTTTCTCTTAGCTATATTATGATTGCGATTTTCTTAATCAATGCCATTGAAGCCCCTTTGTTACTTGACTCAGTAAATCAATATCATTTTTTCACTCAAGTGGTATTTGAGGTATTCTCTGCGTTTGCAACGGTGGGAAACTCAATGGGAATTACGATGGGATTATCAGGTGCTAGTAAAATTATTTTGTGTTTCACGATGTTGTTTGGGCGAATTGGTCCAATTACGATCATCACGGCCTTTAGTCGCAACATCAATATTGACAACCCTCATGGAATTAAATACATCGATGAACGAATGATCATCGGATAGGAGTTATTATGAAAAAATCATTTGCAATTATTGGCTTAGGCCGATTTGGATTAAAATTAGTTGAAGAGCTTAGTAAAGCAAAAGTGGATGTAATGGCTCTTGATCTTCAAGAAGAAAATGTCATCAAGGCAAGCGAGTTTATTGACAACGCGTATGTATGTGACACGACTAATGAAGTGGCATTAAAAGAGTTGGGAGTCAATAATGTAGATCATGCGGTTGTTGCCTTTGGCTCTAACTTACAAAACACCATTATGACCACCATCATCTTAAAAGAATTTGGAGTTCATAAAATTACTGTTCGAGTGGATGATGATTTTTATATTCCTGTCATTAAAAAATTAGGAGCCACTGATATTGTATCTCCTCAAAAAATTGCTGGAATTCGGTTGGCTAACAAAATTCTAAGTGATAATTTTATTGATTTCTTTAATATTGATCAAGAATTTTCTGTTATCGAAATTGTTGTTCGACCAGATGTGGAATCAATGACTATTCAAGACCTAAACCCTCGAAATAATTACGGAGTGAATTTATTATTAATTCGGCGTGATCAAAAATCTTTCTCACCAACCGCAATTGATAATATTATAGCAAATGATCATTTGTTTGTCTTTGGAACCACCGTAAAAGTTTCAAAATTTGAACGTCTCGTTAACGCTTCAAAGGAATAAATAAGGCAATAAAAATATTGACTAAGTCCTGCATGTAGTGTATAATATTTGTGTTGTATGTGGAGTAATAATGATGAAATGGGCACTCTCTCAACTTTATAAATATAATGGAAAACCGTTTACATTTGAAACAACGTTTGATTTTAGTCAAGATATTGCCTCAATTGATGATATTTTAGATTTATCTGAAGTGATTGTTGTTGGAACAGGTCAACACCTGAGCAATGAGCGGTTTATCTTTGAGTTACATATTCAAGCAACCATGACCTTGGAATGTGCAGTCTCACTTGATCCTGTTCCTCTCGACATTGATTTACATGTCACTGAATATTTCGATCGGGTGGATGATGGAGAGGTTAATGTGATTCAAGGAAACACCATCGATTTATATCAAGTGGTATGGGAACATGTCTATCTTGAGAGACCCATAAGAATTACAAAATTTGATCTACCTAATACAAAATAGAATCAGGAGAGGTGAACTCATATGGCAATTTGTCCACAAAGACGTACTGGTAAAACTAGAAAACGTCGTCGTCGCAGTCATTTAGCTCTTGATCTTCCTGGAATGATGGCTTGTCCTAATTGTGGTGAAATGAAACTTTCACACAACATTTGTCCTTCATGTGGTTTTTACGATGGAAAACAAGTAATTACCATTAAAGAAAAGACTGTAGTTGAGGAAGAAGTTAAAGAAATCAAACAGGAAACAAAAGCTAAAAATGTTCCAGCAGAAGTGAAAAGTGTAAAGAAACCTGCAAAAAAAATTGAAGTAACTGAATCTTCAGCTCCTAAAAAGCAAACAAGAAGACCAGCAAAAACTACTTCACAAGCATAAAATCAATTTTATGCTCTTAAAAAAACGCTCAAACGGAGCGTTTTTTTAATGTCTTCTTTTTGAATACAATATTTATTGCAATTTTGGTCCCACATTAATGGTAACACTACAATATTTTTACAAGTATTTAATAAAAAGACTTGCATTATTTTATTTTGCATGATATACTGAAAGTGGGTAAAAATGGGAAAAAGTGGGAAGAAGGTGAACATATGTTCATTGGCGAGTATCGTTATAATCTTGATGATAAAGGAAGACTAGTGATTCCCAGTAATTTTAAGGAATTAATTAGTGCAAAAGTGATTATTGCTCGTGGATTAGAAAAATGTTTATACCTTTATTCACTCTCAGAGTGGGAAAAATTAACCACTAAACTCACAAACTTATCGTTTACTAAACAAAAAAATCGTGAATTCACACGGCTATTTTTATCTGGTGCTTATGAAAATGAAGTAGATGGAAAAGGTCGGATTAATATTGATGATCAACTCTTGATCCATGCTGATTTAAAAAAGGAATGCATTATCATTGGAGCTGGATCACGAATTGAAATTTGGTCTAAAGATGTATGGGCATCCTATTTCAATGATCATCAACAAATTATCGAGACCATCAGTGAGGAGTTGGATTTATAATGGAACCATATAAACATATTCCTGTCTTATTGAATGAAGTACTTGATGGATTGGCTATTCGCGAGAATGGCGTATATGTTGATTGTACGATGGGAGGAGCAGGACACAGCGCTGCCATCTTAAAACAACTGGGTCCTCAAGGTCATCTATATTGTTTTGATCAAGATGATTATGCTATTAATCGAGGAAATCTCATTTTACAAGAAATTAGTGCTAATTACACCATTATTAAAAACAATTTTTTAAACATTAAAGAAGAATTAGCAAAATTAAATATTACAAAAGTTGATGGGTTTTTATACGATTTAGGCGTGTCGTCCTTCCAATTTGATATAGGAGATCGTGGATTTAGTTATAATAAAGATGCTGTGCTAGATATGCGAATGGATACATCCTCATATCTTCGGGCATATGACATTGTGAATTTTTATAGTATCGATGAATTGAAAAAAATATTTTATATGTATGGAGAAGAAAAATATGCTTCAAATATATCTCGCAATATTGTTAGATGTCGGGCTGAGAAAGCAATTGAAACAACTTTTGATTTGGTTGATATTATAAAACAGTCCATTCCTGCTTTTGCTCGACGAACTGGGGGACACCCCGCTAAAAAAGTTTTTCAAGCATTACGTATTGCTGTCAATGATGAATTAACAGTATTTGAAAAATCATTAAAAGATGCTCTTTTATTGTTACGAGAAAAAGGGCGAATTGCTGTTATTTCTTTTCATTCCTTAGAAGATCGTATCTGTAAACAAACATTTAATGATGTTGTTAATGTTAAATTGCCGAAGGGTCTTCCAATAAGGGATGCTGATATCATTCGACATTATCGATTGGTCAATAAGAAAGTGATTATTGCCAATGATCAAGAATTACTAGTCAATAACCGCGCTCACAGCGCAAAACTACGCATTATTGAAAAAATATAATATTAGGAGGAATCTTATGAGTAATTTTAGACCTTTACCAAAACCAATTCAACCGCAACCAAAGCGTTAATTAGGCTTAAACTGACTCCTTTTTGAGTCAGTTTTTCATTATCGATGAAAATTGAATGAAAAGACTCGAAAAACCAATACGATTGTGATATAATAAGTTAGGTGATTTTATGACAATTTTATATGGAGGGGCATTTAATCCCCCCACCATTGCTCATCAAAAAATTATTCATTATTTGGTTGATCACTATCCGGAAGATCAATTGATTTTGCTACCGGCTAGTTCTTCCTATCGCAATGAGATCATTTCGTTTGAACATCGGAAAAATATGTTAAAGCTGTTAGTGGGATTGCTTAAACATCCCATTGAAATTTCTGATTATGAAGCCAAGCAATCTCAATTTCGTGGAACCATTGAAACCTTGATTTACTTTGATCATCCTTTGTTTGTCATTGGATCTGATCAATTGCTTGCTATCAATCGATGGATTTCTTTTCCTCGAGTGGTAGAAGATAATCGCTTTCTCGTGTTTCCACGCAGTGGTATTGATGGAGATGACTATCTTATGAATCATCCCATTCTTTGTCATTATCGCGATCATTTTGAAATTGTCACGGATTTTGTGAGTATTGAGGCATCATCAAGTGCATATCGTGATGACCATGAATTAAACATGATCCCTGTAGATGTCGAAGATTATATTAACAAACATCATTTATATGAGGTGAAATAATATGTATGCAAACGGATTTGTAAAAGTAGTATCTTGTAGTCCTAAGACTAAAACTGGTGACGCTCAAGCCAATGTTCTTGAAATGTTAAATTGTCTGGTTGCGATTGATCAAAAAGCAGCAGATTTCGTTTTGTTTCCTGAACTATGCGTGTGTGGATATTCGATTGGTGACTTGATATTCCAAAAATATTTATATGTTGATAATTTGAAAGCCATTGAATATTTTTTGAATCACCATTCTTTTTCAGGAGTTGTGATTATTGGAACGTATTTATTTGTCAATGATGTTGCATATAACTGCGCGTTGATTATTCAAGGTCATGATATTCTGGGAATTGTGCCAAAAATTTTCTTACCCCATGCTTATGAGTTTTATGAAAATAGATGGTTTGCCAGTGGGGAAACAGCTGATATTGATTTTTTAAATTTATTTGGAAAAAATATTCCTTTTGGAAAATTGGTTTTTTCAAATGCTGATGAACAAGTCAAGTTTGGCGTTGAAATTTGTGAAGATTATTGGTCCATGGCTTCTCCTCATGAAGGATTGTATGCCAATGGAGCAATGATTGTATTTAATTGTAGTGCTAGTCCCGAGGAAATTGGAAAAGGTGAAAAGCGCATTTTGTTAGCCCAAGAAGCCAGTTATAAAGGAACGGGTGCTTATGTGTACACGTCTAATAATTGTAGTGAATCGACCAGTGAGGTGGTTTTTTCTAATCAAAAAATTATTTGCGAAAATGGGGAAATTTTAGAAAACTATAATTATATCAATCTTGAAAGTGATTTTATTATAGCTGATATTGATATTCAAAAATTGCATTATATTCGTCGACGTAAAAGTTGGCCAAAGAATTTAAATAATCGATATGAGCCTCATGAAGTGGTTCCTTATCAATTGATTGAAAAGTCATCCTTTGTGTTTGAAAAACCGATGTCATTGACTCCGTTTTTACCGACAAAGATTGCCGATTTTGATCGAATTATCGAGATGCAAGCAGTCAGTGTTAAAAAGCGACTGGACTATATTGGTATTCATCGAGTCGTGATTGGGGTGTCTGGGGGACTGGATTCGACCCTTGCTTTAATGTCTTTGTGTCGGATGGTTGATTTGTATGATATGAGTCGAAAAGACATTATCGCCGTGACGCTTCCCTCAAGTAATACCAGTTCTAAAACCTATCAAAATGCACTGGCCTTGATGAAGATGCTTCAAGTATCAGTACATGATTTTCCGATTGAAGAAGATGTCCTTCGTCAAGCCAAAACTATTGGTCTTGATGCTGGTTTAAAAGATGTGACGTATGAGAATATTCAGTCTCGTTATCGCACCTATACGCTTATGAATCTGGCTAATTTACATCAGGCCATTGTGATTGGAACGTCTGATATGAGTGAAGTGGCACTTGGTTGGTCAACCTTTAATGGGGACCAAATGGCTATGTATGGAATCAATGCAGGTCTTCCAAAAACTGTGGTCCGGGAAGTGGTTCGTCATCATGGAACTTTATTTCCTGAGGTTGCTTCGTTTTTGAAAGACATTATTAATACTCCAATTTCACCAGAACTGAGTGGATCTTCTCAAGAAACCGAGCAAATTATTGGAAAGTATGAAATCAATGATTTTATTCTTTATCATTTTTGGGTAAACGGAGATACCGATGATCGATTAGTGTGGTTATTGGGTGGGTGCTTTGGATTAACTGAAGTGGAAGCCAAGCGGTATGTTTCACGGTTTTTTAAGAAATTTTACTCTCAACAATACAAACGGTTGACAATGCCAGAAAGTGTAAAAATTTTAGAAATGAGTTTATCTCCTCGGACGGAAACAAGACTCAATGGCGATATTTACAAACCTGAGAAATAGGTCTTGCCATCTTTTTAAAAGAGGGGTATAATATAATAAACAACGATAGAAGAGGAAGAGTATTTGTTGATTCATTCAAGAGAGAGATGAGTTGGTGTAACATCTTATGAACGACATTGAAGGTCGCCTTGGAGTTGATATTGTGAAAGAAAAGTAGCAATATCCGCATAATATGCGTTACAAAGAATGAAGTGCGCGAAATAATTCGCGAATTAAGGTGGTACCGCTTATTTGAGTCCTTAAGTCTACAAAATGTAGACTTAAGGCTTTTTTTATAGAAAGGATGTTATTATGAAATTACATGAATTATCAACTAAGTATGATTTTAATCAAGTAGAAACGGGAAAATACGAAAAATGGTTAAAAGAAGGGTATTTTACAGCGGGGCAACTCGATAAAAAACCTTATACCATTGTCATCCCGCCTCCTAATGTTACTGGAAAGTTGCATTTAGGACATGTATGGGATACGACTTTGCAAGATATCATCATTCGTCGTAAACGAATGATGGGATATGATGCCTTGTTTCTTCCGGGAATGGATCATGCAAGCATTGCTACTCAAGCAAAAGTAGAAGCTAAACTTCGAACTCAAGGAATTTCACGATATGACTTGGGAAGGGAGAAATTTTTAGATATTTCATGGAAATGGAAAGATGAATATGCTAAACTCATTCGGGAACAATGGGCGGTTATTGGACTAGGGCTCGATTATACAAGAGAACGTTTTACGCTTGATGCTGGGCTAAATCATGCGGTCAATACCGTGTTTATTAAAATGTTTGAGGATGGTCTTATATATCGTGGAGAGAAGATTATTAATTGGGATGTTCAC
>Ga0265294_10010141_pt1 | contig 10759 bp, 11 predicted proteins | sample MunlanPumphouse3_FD_192504 | JGI IMG/M metagenome (GOLD analysis project Ga0265294, IMG submission 192504) | Groundwater microbial communities from a municipal landfill in Southern Ontario, Canada - Pumphouse #3 | ecosystem: Environmental > Aquatic > Deep subsurface > Groundwater | place...
GGAGGACGAAGTGACAACGTAGGTATACGAAGTATATAACGATTTTAAAGGTCAAGTTAATAAGGGCATACGGTGGATGCCTAGGCGCTAAGAGACGATGAAGGGCGTGGTAAGCTACGAAAAGCTACGGCGAGTTGCAAGCAAACGTTGACCCGTAGATACCCGAATGGGGCAACCCAACTAGAGTAATATCTAGTTATCGTACAGTGAATAAATAGCTGTACGAGGACAACGCGGAGAACTGAAACATCTAAGTACCCGCAGGAAGAGAAAGAAAAATCGATTCCCCTAGTAGCGGCGAGCGAAGAGGGAAGAGCCTAAACCGCAGTTTCAAGGAACTGCGGGGTTGTGGGACTCACATCAAGTGAAACGATGATTAGCCAAAGCGGACTGGAAAGTCCCGGCGTAGGAGGTAAAACCCCTGTAGGCGAAAATCATTGTCAGCGGTGAGTATCCCGAGTACCGCGGAGCACGTGGAATTCCGTGGGAATCAGCGAGGACCATCTCGTAAGGCTAAATACTCCTTAGCGACCGATAGCGCATAGTACCGTGAGGGAAAGGTGAAAAGAACCCCGGGAGGGGAGTGAAATAGTACCTGAAACCGTATGCTTACAAGCAATCAGAGGCGAAAGCTGATGGTGTGCCTTTTGTAGAATGAACTGGCGAGTTGTGGTAGCAAGCAAGGTTAAGGTGAGAAGCCGGAGCCGAAGCGAAAGCGAGTCTAAAAAGGGCGAAAAAGTTTGTTGCTGCAGACCCGAAACCGTGTGATCTACCCATGTCCAGGGTGAAACGTAAGTAAAATTGCGCGGAGGCCCGAACCAACCGTCGTTGAAAAGGCGGTGGATGAGGTGTGGGTAGGGGTGAAATGCCAATCGAACACGGAGATAGCTGGTACTCCTCGAAATAGCTTTAGGGCTAGCCTCAAAATAAGATTTGCGGAGGTAGAGCACTGAATAGGCTAGGGGTTTTCACGAACTACCGAACCTTATCAAACTCCGAATGCCGTAAATTATGTTTGGGAGTCAGACTGTGGGTGCTAAGGTTCATAGTCGAAAGGGAAACAGCCCAGACCAACAGCTAAGGTCCCAAAGTTCAGGCTAAGTGGGAAAGGATGTGGAGTCGCGTAGACAACCAGGATGTTGGCTCAGAAGCAGCCATCATTTAAAGAGTGCGTAATAGCTCACTGGTCTAGGGATTCTGCGCCGAAAATGTACCGGGGCTAAAGCCTGACACCGAAGCTTTGGATGTTCGAAGTTCGAAATTCGAGGTTAGAAGCTCGAAAGGAGGAAATTTGTTGGGAAAAGGTTATCATGACCTAGAAGTATATAAAAGGTCATACGCATTAGCAATGAAAATGCATAAAACAACCCAAGGATTTCCGCATCACGAAATGTATGAGTTAGGCAGTCAGATAAGGAGAACAGCAGTGTCGATACCGTTAAATATAGCGGGGGGGATATGGTAGAAAAACGTTTAGCAAAACATTTACCGTGTTTTTATTGAATGCACTGGGTTCTTGTAATGAAATTGAAGTACTTCTTGAAATGCTAAAAGACTTAAAGTATATAACAAAGGAAATATATGAAGGATACAAAGAGGAGTACGATCATTTAGGTAGACAATTGACTAGGCTAATACAAAGTAATGAGAGAAAATCGAGTATCTAGATTCGAATTTCGAACTTCGAGCGTGGTAGGGGAGCATTGTATCGCCGTCGAAGCCTAACCGTGAGGTAAAGTGGAGGTTATACAAGAGAGAATGCCAGTATAAGTACACGATAAGACAAGTGAGAATCTTGTCCGCCGAAAACCTAAGGTTTCCTGGGGAAGGTTCGTCCGCCCAGGGTAAGTCGGGACCTAAGTCGAGGCCGAAAGGCGTAGATGATGGACAATCGGTTGAAATTCCGATACCACTCGTAGACCATTTGAGTGAAGTAGTGACACAGAAGGGGAAGTTGAGCGCACGGATGGAAAAGTGCGTCTAAGCGTTAAGGATGCAGAGCAGGGAAAACCGCAATGCGAGAAGTCTGAGACGTGATGGGGAGGGAAATTAAGTACCGAAGCAATAGTACTCACACTGTCAAGAAAAGCTGCTAGCGAGGACTAAGAGTGCCCGTACCGTAAACCGACACAGGTGGGTAGGGTGAGAAACCTAAGGCGCGCGAGTTAACCCTCGTTAAGGAACTCGGCAAAATTACCCCGTAACTTAGGGAAAAGGGGTGCCACTAGAAATAGTGGTCGCAGAGAAAAGGCCCAGGCGACTGTTTACCAAAAACACAGGTGCTTGCAAAAAAGAAATTTGACGTATAAGTGCTGACGCCTGCCCGGTGCTGGAAGGTTAAGGGGAAAGGTAAGTGCGCAAGCACGAAGCTTAGAACTGAAGCCCCAGTAAACGGCGGCCGTAACTATAACGGTCCTAAGGTAGCGAAATTCCTTGTCGGGTAAGTTCCGACCCGCACGAAAGGCGTAACGATCTGGGCACTGTCTCAACGAGGGACTCGGTGAAATTGAAATACCGGTGAAGATGCCGGTTACCTGCGATAGGACAGAAAGACCCCATGGAGCTTTACTGTAGCCTGATATTGGATTTTGGTACGTCATGTACAGGATAGGTGGGAGACTGAGAAACCAGAGCGCCAGTTTTGGTGGAGTCAATGTTGGGATACCACCCTTGAAGTACCGAAATTCTAACCTTAGCCCATAAACTGGGTTGGGAACAGTGTCAGGTGGACAGTTTGACTGGGGCGGTCGCCTCCCAAAGAGTAACGGAGGCGTCCAAAGGTTCCCTCAGCGCGGACGGAAATCGCGCGTAGAGTATAAAGGCAAAAGGGAGCTTGACTGTGACACAAACAAGTGGAGCAGGGACGAAAGTCGGGCTTAGTGATCCGGTGGTTCCGCATGGAAGGGCCATCGCTCAACGGATAAAAGCTACCCTGGGGATAACAGGCTTATCTCCCCCAAGAGTTCACATCGACGGGGAGGTTTGGCACCTCGATGTCGGCTCATCGCATCCTGGAGCTGTAGTAGGTTCCAAGGGTTGGGCTGTTCGCCCATTAAAGCGGTACGTGAGCTGGGTTCAGAACGTCGTGAGACAGTTCGGTCCCTATCCATCGCAGGCGCAGGAAATTTGAGAGGAGCTGACCCTAGTACGAGAGGACCGGGTTGGACAGACCGCTGGTGTACCAGTTGTCCCGCCAGGGGCATAGCTGGGTAGCTACGTCTGGATGGGATAAGCGCTGAAAGCATCTAAGTGCGAAGCCCACCTCAAGATGAGATTTCCCACAGAATAATCTGGTAAGACCCCTGAGAGAACATCAGGTTGATAGGCCGGAGGTGTAAGCGCAGCAATGTATTGAGCTGACCGGTACTAATAGGTCGAGGACTTGACCTGAATTTGTAAGGGGACACACCTGCTGAAGCAGATGTAGTCTCTTGGGACAGGAATGTCCCAAATGTATGAAATGTTTTTCTCGTGTGTATGTATTTAACTTCTGTGCTCTTTTGAAAGAACAGCATACTGGGAACGATAGTTGAACAGTTGTTGAACCATTGTTGAACCATTGTTAAGCAGTTGGTTAGTTGGACAGAAAAAGCGATTGTTTAACTATCGTTTAACTATTGTTGAACCATCGTTAGTTGACTTATATGTTTATTTGGTGTAAAATATCCTTTGTATCTTGATATAAATAATGTTTATAAAATTTCCTAGTGACAATAGCGAAGAGGCTACACCCGTTCCCATCTCGAACACGGTAGTTAAGCTCTTCTGCGCAGATGGTACTTAGCTTTTAGCTTGGGAGAGTATGTCGTTGCTAGGATTTTATTTTATATTGTAATGTTTGAATATAGTAATAATTATTGATAAGTTAAATATAAAAGTACAATATAAAAATAATTATATTGTACTTTTAATGGATTGTAATTATTTCTTATGGAAGATAGATGACACTTTATATTGGAAAGAGGTCCTTTGCAATGAAGGATTTAAAGATTGATATTTCAAAAAACACAAACATATCAATTGATAAGCTGAAACAAATGATTCTTGTTACTGAATATATCTATGTATCGTTTATAAGCATTCTTATATTAAGACAATATAAACCAGATATTGGTATGGAAATTTATTTACCGTTGTTTGTTGTTTTAATAATTGCTATGGCATATTGTTTTGTTATGTACATTTTTAGTGATAATTTCGAAAAGCCTGGTATGATTGAAATGAGTTTTCGTTTGATATATTTATTTATAGTCGGATGGTTATTAGCTATAAGTGATAATATTTCTGTTCAGATAATTTTAGTATTACCAACGATATTAATTGCGTTAAAGTATAGATTACGATATACAATATTTATTGCTATAATAACATCGTTTATATTTCTTTTTGTGGCTAACTTTTATAGATATTATGAGTATGATTATCAGTTTATATTTTTAGTGTTTATATGGATGATTGGGTTACTAATTAGTTCATCTATGCAATATGAACGTCAGATACGAAGAGAAAAAAACGAGTTATATGAGAAAAATAAACTTGCAACTATAGGAGAAATGGTTGCTGGGATAGCACATGAAATTAGAAATCCCCTTACAACAATAAAAGGTTTTGTTCAATTATTGGAAAATGATAAAATCAGTGAAGTATCAAGTAAGAGAAAGGAATATCTCTCGATTATTGATAATGAAATAGTAAGATTAAATGATTTGTTGAATGATTTGCTACAATATACAAAGCCAACTCAACCGCATTTAATAAGGAATGATATAGAAAAAATAATAAATGATTCTAAAATAATACTAGATCCTCATTTTATAAATCATAAAATAGAATTTAGTACAAATATTGCAAAAGATATGCCGGAAATATATTGCGATTATAATCAAATAAAACAAGTTATTATTAATATAGTTTTTAATGCTATTGATGCGATGGAAAAAAGCACGAGAAAATGCTTAAAAGTAGAAACCATTTATGACTTAAAATACATATATATAAAAATTAGAGATACAGGTGTGGGAATGAGTAGAGAAATTGCAGAAAAAGTCTATGATCCTTTTTTTACTACAAGAAATTGTGGAACCGGACTTGGATTAAGCATATGTTATTCAATTGTACATAGTCACGCAGGAAAAATCAACATAAAATCAGAGCTTGGAAAGGGAACTGAATTTATAATCTGTTTACCAAAAGTATAGTTACAAAAAGCTTTTAGCAATGAAATCTATTAATGTGGAATGGTCAACTTCTTTTAAAGTGGGATGAAGAGCTCCCACTGAAAAGAAGTTTTACTTTATAAAATCACTAAAGACGTAATTTGCAAATAAGTTATATTAAAGATATACTTAGAAAGTATTTGTTTGAATTGATATGAGGTAGGTGTAAAGTGATGGGAATAAAGAGGGTTACATGGATATTAGCGTTGCTTTGTATGGTAATATTTGTTTTCGTTGGTTGCGATGAGAAGATTAAATATGATGAGCCCGAGACTTTATCAATTGCAATTGATAAAGTTGTTAAATCGACCGAAAGTGCCATTGCCGAGGAAGATATTGTTATGGCTCGTAAATTATGGAGTCAAGTTTCTGAATACGGGATAAAGGCAAAAGAAGCTGGAGAGGATGAACTTGCAATATCATTGGAAAAATTAGCTTGTACATTTGAATATCTTGTTGATTATTTAGATGCGGGTGATCAAGAAAAACTTGAGCATTTTCAATTAAGCTTTAGTAATGAGATAAGTGATTTAAGGAAGACACTGGAGAGATAATATATTATATAGAGGTGAATGCAGTGAACAATAATAAAACGTTGATAAAAAATGTGGTATTTCTTTGTTCGTTAGTTAGCATATTCTTTATTATAATAAATATGATGATTGCTTTTGAAGAACGATATATGGTCATTGAAGAAGTGGGGCAGCAAGTAGAAAACAGAGCGATATATGAATTATTAGATGCTAAAATTGAGCAAGAGGGAAAAAATGAAAATGAGAAAAAAGTAGAGATAATAGTTGATGATAAATTAGATGGTATTATTACAAAAAAGGTATCCATAGGATATACATTAAAAGAAGCTAATGTAGTGTTAGGAATGGACGAAAAGGTGATTGCGACAATAGAAAAGATAGTTGATGATAATATAAGAATAGTGATAGCAAGTAAAAAAATTATTGAAGATAAAAAATATCTTTCTTTTGATGTTGAGGAGTCGTGGTCTGATAAACTTTTTAAAGGGGAGATGAGAATACTAAAGAAAGGGGAAAAAGGAATAGAGAAAAATGTATATGAAGTATCTTTAGAAAATGATAAAGAAAAAACCAGAAAGCTTATAAAAACCGAGTTAGTTAAAGAACCAATTAATCAAGTTATAGCACTAGGAACACGAGAGATTGTTTCAAGAGGCGGAGAGGAATTTGATTTTGAGAAATATATTAAAATGACTGCTACTGGTTACACGCACACAGGTAATAAAACATACACGGGAATTTGGCCCAGTACAGGAATCGTTGCGGTAGATCCTAAAGTTATAAAGCTTGGAACAAGGTTGTATATTGATGGCTATGGTTATGCAACTGCGATGGATGTGGGAAGTAGTATAAAAGGCAATAGGGTTGATTTGTTTTTTGAAACGAGGGAAGAAGCACTAAATTGGGGAAGACGTTCTGTTGAAGTATTTGTTTTGAAGAACAATTGAAGTAAAAGCAACCAATTTGTTGGTTAGAAAAAATTGTGTAAAGATAGCAATGGTTAGCTATTTAGATAATAAGGTAACAACAGAAGATTTGTCTAGACAGATGATTTATGATAATATGAAAGGTGTAAGGGCAGGGGATATCTGTGCCTTTATTGAATATATGGTATGTATTTTAGAAGTTATGTTTAACTAAAAGTTTGTAAATGTAGAGATAATAAGGGGAGGTAATTTGTTATGTCTGGACACTCAAAATGGGCAAACATAAAACACAAAAAAGGCAGACAAGATGCGATAAAAGGGAAGGTGTTTACTAAACTAGGAAGAGAGTTAATTGTTGCAGCTAAAATGGGTGGGCCTAAGCTTGATGCGAATTTTCGTTTAAAAATTGCAGTTCAGAAAGCTAAAGCAGCAAATATGCCAAATGATAATATTCAAAGAGCAATTCAAAAAGGTGCGGGAGAAATGGACTCAAATAATTATGAAGAACTGACTTATGAAGGTTATGGTCCGGGAGGAGTGGCCATAATGATCAATGTTCTTACTGATAATAGAAATAGGACAGCAGGAGAAATAAGACATATATTTTCTAAAAACGGTGGTAATATGGGAGAAACAGGTTGTGTTAATTGGATGTTTGCACAAAAAGGAGTTCTTACATTGAATAGGGAAAATTCAAGTATGGATGAGGATGATTTGTTAATACTTGCCTTGGATAAGGGGGCAGAGGATGTGAATGTTGATGATGAGGAACAATTAGAAATATATACAGTACCTTCTGATTTTCAGAGGGTAAAGGAAGGACTTGAAGAAGAAGGACTTGAATTTGAAAATGCGGAGATATCCATGATACCTGATAATATTGTTGTAGTAGCAGATGTTGAACAAGCTAAAGCACTTTTGTGTTTAATGGATTATTTGGATGAACAGGATGATGTGCAAGATACCTTTACTAATTTTGACATATCAGAAGATATTATAGATGAAGTTAGTTGAGTCATTCTGAGAGCTTAGTGATAGTTAGCTATTCGGATAAAATGCAATGTATGGGCGTAAACTTTATGTTTACGCTTTTTTATTTTATTCAATTCCAAAAATAGCATTTCGATAAATAGGGGTTCCATTTTAGCTAAATAACTTAACCAAGCACCAAGCACCAAATACCAAGTATGTATAATTGCAGTAATAATGGAAACAATATAGATAGTTTTTATAGAAAGGAAGATTAGGATGGTTTTTAATAAGTATAAGCATATTTTTATACTCTTAACACTAATTGCTTTTGGAAGTGCAGTGCTTACATACGAATATATGTATTATATTTCGTCGAAGGGTGAAAATTCAGACGGTGCAACAATTGGATCTTTTAACAAAGCGGAAAAAAAGATTATTACAGATAAAACTAATGTTTTTATCAGAGATAGCTACATTTTGTGTAAAAAATATGAGCTTGGTTGTTGTAAAAAGTATAAAATTGAAGATACAACAAGAACAAAACTAATTAATTTTACAGAAAAAGAGTTAATTAATAAATATCCGGAAATAGCAGGATGGAAAGTAGATTGGCAGGAGAATAACATAATATTAGAAAGGACATTAGAGGGGCTTTGTCAGGAACACAATAATTGTTGGCATTTATCAATTGATAAGACTGGAAAAAAAGTAGTGGTATATCAAGGACCTTCTGCAGTTGGATGGGAGGGTGGAATAAAACTTTTAACTGAAATAGGGATTAATAAACTTCCGGAAACAATTAGTCAAAAGATAATAGAAGGATCTTTAGAATATTATAATTGGAATGAGTTAGTGGCAACGCTAGACAGCTTGGATGAATATAATATACAATAAGAATGTAGGACAGCTTATGTTCACTTTAAGTGGGCATTCTTTTTTTATTAAAAGGATAAAGCGGATATAATGGAGAAATAAATGTGCGGGGTGAGTAGCTTGATAATTTTAGGAATAGATCCGGGGACAGCTATAACAGGTTATGGTATTGTAGATTATCAAGGTAATCATTATAAATTAATTGAGTACGGTGTTCTAAGAACTTCAAAAGATCAGGACGTTGCTGAACGTCTGAATGATGTTTATATTGGGATAAATAAACTAATTGAAGTTTATAAGCCTGATTGTATGGCAATAGAGGAATTATTTTTTAATAAGAATGTAAAGACTGCTCTTCAAGTAGGACAGGCGAGAGGAGTTGTGATGTTGGTAGCTTATCAGAAGAAGGTGCCAATATATGAATTCACACCTTTGCAGGTTAAACAAGCTGTGGTGGGATATGGTCGGGCAGAGAAAAAGCAGGTGCAATTTATGGTAAAAGCTATATTGAATTTGTCAGATATTCCTCGACCTGATGATGCAGCAGATGCTTTGGCGATTGCTATTTGCCAAGGAAATTATTGTTCATCTGGGTTAATGCTAAGGAGTGATAAAAATTGTTAGAATATATGGAAGGGAAACTAAAATACAAGGGAGTTAATTATGTTGTAATTGAAGTAGGTGGAATTGGCTATAAATTATATGTTACTGCTATAACACTTTCTAAATTTAATAATATTAATGATGTAGTAATGATATTTACTTATTTACATATAAGGGAGGACGAGCTAAGTTTGTATGGCTTTTTTTCCAATGAGGAAAAAGAGATATTTGTTACACTACTTAAAGTATCGGGAATAGGACCTAAATTGGCTTTGACCATATTATCACAGTTAAATGCCGAAGAACTGCGGCGAACAATAATACTGGAAGATATAAAACCACTTGTGAATATTTCTGGTGTAGGGAAAAAGACTGCTGGTAGGATGATTCTTGAATTGAAGGATAAGATGGGAAAAGATGCATTACCGGTAGAAAATGTGGTTGAAATGACGTCTGTAAATGTTGATGCTAGGGGTGAAGCGGTTTCTGCTTTATTAACTCTTGGATATAATTTAGCAGAAGCTCAGAAAGCAGTTCCAATAATGAATGACAATAATAACGTGTCTGTTGAAGAGCTGATTCGTTTAGCTTTAAAGAATAGTGCAAAATATTAATTGGGGGAAATCAGATGAATGAGGAGAGGATTATAACACCGGTTCTTATCAATAAGGAAAACGAAGAATTAAGTTTAAGACCTAATCTTTTAAAAGAATATATTGGACAAGAAAAAGCAAAAGAAAATTTAGACATTTTCATCACTGCGGCTAAACAGAGAAAAGAAGCATTGGATCACGTTCTCTTGTATGGACCACCGGGACTTGGGAAAACGACTTTGGCGAATATTATTGCAACTGAAATGCAAACTCAGATTAGAGCTACTTCTGGACCCGCAATAGAAAGGCCAGGAGATTTAGCGGCGATATTAACCAATTTACAACCTAATGAGGTTTTGTTTATAGATGAGATTCACCGTCTTAATAGATCAGTGGAAGAAGTTCTTTATCCTGCTATGGAGGATTTCTGTTTAGATATAATTATAGGGAAAGGACCCAGTGCCCGTTCTATTCGTCTTGATTTAGCACCATTTACATTAGTTGGTGCGACAACTAGGGCAGGAAATTTATCTGCTCCCCTGCGTGATAGATTTGGGGTGATAAGTCGTCTGGAATATTATAAAGTTGAGGAGCTTGTTATAATAGTGAAGAGGGCAGCGAGTATTCTTAAGGTGAACGTTAGTAATGAAGGTGCGGAAGAAATAGGTAAAAGGGCAAGAGGAACCCCTCGGATAGCTAACCGTCTCTTGAAAAGGGTACGTGATTATGCTCAGGTTCAAGGACAGGATATTATTAACAAAGAGGTGGCGGATAAAGCTCTAAATATGTTAGAGGTTGATGAGTTGGGGCTTGACGCTATTGATAGGAAAATGCTATTAACAATAATAGAAAAATTTCAGGGAGGACCGGTGGGAATTGATACGCTCGCAGCTTCTATAAGCGAGGAAACTAGTACTATAGAGGACGTTTATGAGCCTTATTTGCTTCAATTAGGATTTATACTCAGAACGCCTAGAGGGAGAATGGTAGCTCAATTAGCTTATCAGCATTTAGGTATTTCTTATGATAAAGAAGAACAACAG
>Ga0265294_10010142_pt1 | contig 10759 bp, 24 predicted proteins | sample MunlanPumphouse3_FD_192504 | JGI IMG/M metagenome (GOLD analysis project Ga0265294, IMG submission 192504) | Groundwater microbial communities from a municipal landfill in Southern Ontario, Canada - Pumphouse #3 | ecosystem: Environmental > Aquatic > Deep subsurface > Groundwater | place...
GATCACAAGGGTGGTTGGGTAGATTGTGATACTGAATATCTTTTATCCAGATTGAAGGATGAATATATAGAATTGGAAGAAACATTAGGTATTTCCTGCCCTCATTGTGGGCGAAGAATGTCACCGAGTAATATAACAAATGTATTATCTGAATGTCTGGATATCGCAAATTTCGCATTAATGATAGCAGATACTCATGATAAGGAGAATGATTAAAATGGATGATGATAAAAAAGTAGTAGTAAAAAACGGCGGTGGGGTATTTTCTACGATATGGATCATATCATGTGTCATCTTATACATTCAACCAAAATCGTTTCCATTGTGGTTAATGGATCTGTGTAATATCATTTTCTGGGTAGGTATAGTGCTAATGGGTGTATTTATAATCCTGTTTGTTATGTTTGTAATATTCTTCTTACTAATGAGTGATTGACATGAGCTACATGAGGGTGGGACACCCACTAAAACATTTTATGGGTGAGAGTAAATATTATATATTTCCAACGGCGTGTGATGATAAATCATATATTGAAGATTACGGCGAAAGTTACGATGATCTCCCTTCTTTAGTAGAATTACTAGCTACTTTTATCAAAAGAGAGTGCGGGGATGAAGAATATGTAGATCGAATGGTTTTAATATTATCTGATAAATTAAATATTACATCCAGTTTGAAAGAAGAGTATAGAAAGAAAATATATAGTGGAAAAAGAGTACCACTAAGCATCAGTATTAAATGTGCTGTGCGATGGCACATATCCACTCCAGCTAAAATGATATATGAAAAACTATGGTTAAAATATCAGATGTCTTTCTTACATCGTATCGTATTGAAGTTCTGGGTTCCGAGTAAAGAGAAGAAGCTCAAACAGTATAATCGTTTCTGTAGTATATATTTTCTAGATCCAGATAATCCCAAGGGTGGTATAGATGATCCATCCGAAAGGTTTAAATAATACATAGGATATAATCAATTATGAATGATTCAGACATCGTTGAAAGATCTGTTCAGATTTCAGAATTAATTGATGTGCTTGATCGTGTGTTGAGAAAACATCCTTACTTAAGATTTGGGCAGGTCGTGTGTATTATTTCCAATTATATGAACAAAACAAACGACAGTTTTTATATACCCGATGAAGATTTTATTAAAGAATTGAAATATATATTAGATAACGGATTTAAAAGGATCGTGTGATCATGAGTAAACGAAACAGTGTAGCAATTAAAATGTTATATAAACACATTCCCAAAAAAATAAAAGAAACCGATAAGTACAATACAAAGGAGAGATTTATATCGTGTGTAGATTCGGCTTTAGATAATATAAAAGGATTGTATGAATTATCGCTGAGTCCTGGCAAGCAGTATGAATCAGCGGAGTATGTTATAAACATCTCCAGAGATACAACAACTGATAATTATTATATCTTTCCAGATGTAAAAATGTATATACACTCTGATATCAGGAACTTTATACAGTCTAAGCCACTATACACTTTAAATTTAACGATTCAAAAAGGATACGGCACATTCGTGGGTAAGTGTGATAAATATGGTGTAGTATTTATGAAACCAGTAGGATACAATATATTCTCTTTTTTACATCCCAACAAGAATGATGTATGTATTGAAATACCGTGTATAACTAAAGAAGAAATAAGAAATGCATTATATGGATTAGCAGATAAGTTATACAAATAAAGTGATAATTATGATAGAAATACCTTATAGTAATAATATGGAATATAAGATGGTGATCCTGGTCAGAAAGGATCTCAAAATGTCTAAAGGAAAGATTGCGGCACAGGTGGCTCACGCAGCAGTTGGTAGAGTAATGTCTGGAGTGACTACCGATCTGACCAATTGGTATAATGAAGGTCAGAAAAAGGTTGTTTTGGGTGTAGATTCACTGAATGAATTGGAATTCTTCTGTAGTCGTGCTAACGACGAAGAAATAGCATGTGTTGTTGTTAGGGATGCTGGGAGGACTGAAGTAGAACCTGGAACAATGACGTGTGCTTCATTTGGACCGTTTAAGGGTGATAGCGGTAAAGATATATTCACGGAACTTAAACTACTGTGATCCACAGAATCACAACATGTGTTGAAAAGATAAGTATATATAGTCCTTTTTCCATGTAGTATCATGGAATCCAAATGTGATACTGGAACCGAGTGTGAATGCGATACTTATCGTGATGATTTCGATCAGCGGCCTATGTGTCATTGTAAACATGATAAATGTTGCGGTCTTCGGGATGAAGTAGAATTCAGTATAAAATGCACTAAATGTAGATTTTATAAATGGTATATAGAAAAGGATTGATATTATGAGTTATCATATTTCGTATTACAGGACAAAAGAATGTGCTGAAAGAGCATATGTAAAGTTAGTAAGTGAACGGATTCCTATTGGTGGGTGGGTTACTAAACCAATAAGAACAGGACCATACGATAAAGGAAAAAGGGATACTAGATATTATATCTCTTGGGATTAGTGAGTGTATGAAAAAAAATACCATATTTTTTGGAGACACAATCGATTGGAGAACGCTTGTGGATGAATATGAATGTCCAATATGTCACGGTAAAATACACGCAGTTCTAGCAAATATGTATGAATGTGAAGATTGTAAAGAACGGTTTTTTATAAATGATGTTCGCCTTTATGAATATCTACATGTTATAAAAGGAAAGTAGGGATATTATGGCATTATACGAATGGAATCCGATAACGAGATTAATTATTAAAAGATGTGTGTCATGCAAGAGAGTATATGATCACGAATACGAATACTGTTCGCGGTGCGGGAAAAAGCTCGAAGAAACATATACAATCGTGTTAAATCAGGGTGATACTATATATGAAATATTTAAATCTTTACAAATTTATAACGATGATCTAATAAGGACTAAGGAGTTTGATATCAATATGAGATATACATTCACCAATGAAAAAACAGATACCGTTCAATCTAATTTAGAAACGGTTCGTAAAGAAATAGACAAACTCAGAAAAGAAAATGATATCATAGAAAACATGATGATGCAGATAAAAAATAAAAAGCAGGAATAAATATGAACAAGGTATATTTCTATCACGCATATGAAGAAAATGGATTTTTATCCAATTTTTATCCATGTACTTTTATAGAAGATGGGTATATATGGTCGTCTGCTGAACATTACTATCAAGCCCAGAAGTTCAAAGACAAGAACTATAAATATTGGATAATGCATGCACCCACCCCGTATGACGCTTTCAAAGCAACACGCATAGTGAGGCCAGAATGTATAAGATCTGATTGGAAGGATATCAATGTGAACGTTATGAAGAAGGCAGTACGATTGAAATTCAATCATAACGAGAAATTGAGGTGTATGATGCTGGCTTTCGGGCGGGATGCGGTCTTTGTTGAAAATTCGCCCACCGATTATTTCTGGGGAATAGGATCGGAAGGTACTGGAAAGAACATGTTGGGTGTGATACTCACTGAATACAAAAATGATATGATAGACCTACATTCGGGCAATAAAACATTTTAAATATAACTTATATTATATGTGATGCAATGACATTCAATCTTAGTAATAACAATAGTAAAGCATTCAAAATGCGGGATCCCTATAACCCACAAAATATGGTGGAAGGAATTATATCAATGCAACAGGGTAATATGCTAGGTAATCTGATCATCACCAAAGTGAATGATGAAGATGTGGAAGAACATATAATGGCGACTCCCAAGTTTAGGTATCCCGTAGATAATAACGAATCGTTTTTACTTAAAAACGACAAAATTAATAGAATAGAATGTGTAGAAAAAATCGATGGAAGTAATATCTACATGTTCAAATATAAAGATCATACTGGAAACGAATACATATCGTACAAGACACGAGGTATGCCTTTCATAACCGATGCTTTCAAGTTTATGTGGGATAAGATATTGGATAAATACAAGGATATTCCGAACCTTATAGATTTGAATGGTGGTAAATTCATTTCATTTGAACTGTATGGTGCTATGAATAAACACGGAATAGTTTATGACATTCCTATCGATACTGCGGTGTTGTTTGCTAGAGATTCGGATGGTAATCTTTATCCTAGTTCTATTATTAATTGTGGTAGTGTCGATAGGGCTAAAACACTTAAAGTTATAGATAATACTGACGGTGTGGATCTGGAAAAAGAATACCACGATATGAGAATGTGGCTGGAAAGTATACTAAAAGAAGTAGATGGCGAGAGTACTCTGGGTGAATCCGATAACGATCAGGGATACGCATTTCAAGGCATGGAAGGATCTATGTGGTATGTTCAGTGGTATACTGGTGAGTGGTCCGTATTCAAATGCAAACCGCCACGAATAGAAAGTATATGCTTCAAAGTCGCTGAGGGCATTCGTAGGCCACAGATAATCCATGCCCTATTCAGGGTCTTAGAAAACGGTGAAGAACCATCTATCGAAAACATATCTGCCGAATTAGAGACTGATTACCCCCAAACGGATGTTGGAAAAGCGTATTATAGAATTAAATCAATTGTTTCATCATATTTCTCCGAAAAGAAACTAACGGATTCATTGTTTCCGGAATACGAAAACATAAACAAAGAATTTGGATGGGACATAGTAAACAATAAGACTGAAATAATGCGTCATATGTCTAAAAAGATGGTCGAGTGGGACATTGATCGTAAGAAATTTGCAAGCAGAGTTTATACTCTACTTAATAATAGGTATGGTGTATAATGACGGTTTATCTAGTGATAGATATGATAAAGGGATTCACCGAACCAGAAACATCGGATGGTAAATGTAATTTATACATCCCAGGTGCGAAAAACATAATAAAAAATATAAATAATCATATAATAAATAAAAAAGATGAGGATTATGTTCTTTATGTGAGAGATATACATTCGGAAGACGACCCCGAATTTAAACGATTCCCACCACACTGTGTATGCAATACTGAAGAAATACAATTCGATGAAGATATTTACATCGCCCCGTATAATTCCAGAATCATGAATAAACACACCATAGATGCGTTTTATGACACGGATCTGGGTAAGATGATAGATTGCCTCAAAACAGATAATAACATTGTTGTTATGGGTTGCTGTACCGAATACTGCGTGTTTGCCGCATCTGTATCCGCATTGTTTTTGGGGTATGATGTTAAAATTCATAAGGATTGCATTGTGGCTAAAGATCCAATCTTTGGCGAATGTATTTTAGAAGGAATGAAAGAGTGGGATAATATTACAATCGTAGAATAATAAGGTGAATGATATGAAATTGTTGGTCTTTGGAAGTAGGGGTTATAAATTAACTGTACAAGATATTACGGATGTGCTTATAGATACGGACTATCTTAGAAAAGTGTCTGAGATTGTTTCTGGTGGTGCTGATGGACCAGATTCGGTAGCTATAGATTGGGCTAGAAATTCAAATTGTGAATATAAGATATTCTATCCTGATTGGGCTAATCTGGGAATGAGGGCTGGGTTAGTAAGAAACGATGAAATGGTGAATTACTGCGATTTCGGATTGGCATTCTGGGATGGTAAAAGCCGTGGAACGAAGTATACAATTGATAAGATGAGAAAAGCTGGTAAAGAATTAATCGTTATTCAGGATGATGTGTAATACAATCGATATCTAGAACATCTTTTCGATCAAAGAGTCAAATAATAAGGTGATTATATGAAAAAAGTAATATTATTAATACATAAGAAATTCAGACCAATATGTTTTCAATTAAGTTATAATAAAAAACTATGTAAGAAATGTCCATGGAAAAAGGAATGTAAAAATATCTGTCATAATATAAAGTATGGCGAGAAATTATGGGATAATTTAACCAACAATTCAAATAGTACATCAGCTATACCGCAACACGGATGGATGAAAGATGAATAGAATTGATTGGGATGAATGTCTATGAAAATCGAAGTGTTGTTTGTAACAGTACCAGCGTCATTAACCAGAATCGTAAAAAGTCCTGGTGGATGTGGTTTAACTACAGAAGATAAAGATTGTCGTGGATCTTTACATACTCATTGTACTGAATGCGGAAAGAAATTCAAAGAAGGAGATGATGTAATAGTATTTCATACCAATTGGACGGCAAGTTCATACAGTTGGCATGTCGAATGCTGTCCGAAAGAAATCCGAGTAAAACCAGTGGAAGCATAAGATGTTAGTTAATATTAAGGAATGGATTTAAAATGAATAGACCCACCTGGGATGAATATTTCGCAGAATTAACAGTTATTATAAGCAAACGCAGTACATGCATCAGACGACAGGTAGGTGCGCTGATTGTAAGAGATAATCAAATACTATCTACTGGTTATAACGGTGCGCCTAGTGGAATACCACATTGTACTGAAGAAACATGTATCAGATCACAGATGAAAATACCTTCTGGCGAAAGAACCGAACTATGTATGGGTGCACATGCGGAAACAAACGCAATAGCACAGGCAGCGAAGAACGGAGTGTCCATCAATAATGCTAAGATTTATATATCAGCTATGCCATGTAGTTCTTGCCTGAAGAGTATTATAAATTCGGGTATAAAAGAAATAGTGGTGATCGTGGGTGAGGGATTACTGCCTTATTACGACGATCTATCTCAAAAAATGATTGATTTATCAGGAATAAAAATTAGGGTGTATGAATATGTACCAACACGCAGATATTAGTAGCTTGAAAAACAAACTCATGAGGTGGAATGATCTCACTGAAGAGTTATGTGAAGAACTAAATTATCTGTTTAATGAAATAACTTTATATGATGAGGATAAAGAGTATATAAAGGAATTGATTTCTAAATATCAATGGGATAATATATCATTGAGTCCGTACTGTATAAAGAAATTGGATGGTGTTTTACAAGAACGAAAGGAAATTATTGAAGTAGAACCATTAACTCGAACTCCCGACAATTGTGAAAATGCCAGTTTAGATTGTTTGTTTGAAGATAGATGCTGCTCAGAATGTTCAAAATTTAAAGTCAGAAAATCGGGAGAAGTGCGACAATGACAGCCCCATGGATGAAACATCGATTTGACTATGAAGAACGTGAAAGGATGACTCAAATCGAGGATTGGATCGCTGAGCATGAGGATGAAATCGCTCCCAGAATCATCTATCTCGAATCGCTAATAAAGAATTTGACAGATTCATTGAACAACAATTTAAAGCAACAATCAAAGAGCGTCGCAATTCAGGCACAAGCCAGTAAAGACTCGGGAGAAGTGCGACAATGACAGGATGCAAAGGGGAAGATTGTCCATTCTATGTCGAGTTTTGGTCAGATGTTGACAAGATCGACGCGGGATGTTCACACCCAGAATTTGATGAGATGAAACACTCGATAAAATTCGGAAGATGCCCGTTCATGGATGAAGTCGCAATCCAGGCACAACAAGGACAGGTGAAGGAAAGAGCACGGTCAGATGGCGGTTGTTACATGGGAGAACCCGAGAACGAAGATAGAACGATGAGAACGTGCGACACGTGTAGATGGGACAAGCTCTTCCAAGGCACCAGGCACAACGGGGGCTTATGCGGTCACCCCGATGGCCCGTTCGTCTGCATCGACAGCGATTACAAATCATGGGAAAAGGACACCCATGAGGTGAAAGAATGACAACACACATTCTGTCCATGACCTACGCCCCCAAAATCGAGCGTGTCTTTTCCGGTGAGATAACCCAGACCATTCGTAGATGGTGGCCTGGGAAGATGCCGTTAGGCCGCGCCCAAGAATTACCCAGAAAACCCAGAATTTAGACAAAAACTTAGACATAAATCAAGGGGGAAAGTGAGAAAATGACCGAAAAAAGAATGATATGTACATTAGACCCTGATGTTATAGGTAGAAATTTATTTTGGAAACCAGTTGAACCTGCCCCGCCGAAAGATTGGCGGCCATTTTGTTTTACTTCGGCCTGTAAGCGCGGTGAAAGTCATGGTATAATGTCAATGGACAAGGAACCGTGTTTAAGCTGCCCTTACAGACTTCAGGCACAAAACGGACAGGTGAAAGAATGAAGATCAAGAATTTATTAATCCGTTTTTTGATGAATTTCGTTTATAAACCAATTTATCTGGATACGATAAAAGACGCTGACATAATCGAGGCGAAAAAACGACAGAAGAACGGATGATAGTAACCGATGAACTACTAACGGAATCAGCCAATAAAGCAGGTGATTTCAAGGCATTTTTACTTATTGTAAACGCAAAAGCTGAACCCGCCCCGCCGAAAGACTTTTTACCCATATGCAAATATTTGAAATTGTGTAAACAAGGAGTAAGTATGGGTTGGGAACCGTGTATAATGAGATGCCCTTATAGGGAGGAATGAATAAATATGACAGATGATGATTTAGAATGGAAGATTATTAGATTTTTTCTAATTCCCCCCGACTCAGTAAAGTGGGAATTGAGATGGTATGATAAGGATGGTAGATCAAAATATCATCCACACACTGGTAATATGAGTATGATAGAAACAGCTCCTCCAGAAGATTTATTATTAAGACTCATTAATATATATGAAGCCATGAAAAATGAAGCGTATATCGGAGCACGATACATGCTCAAAAGTCTTTTAGAAGATTTTGATATGATCAAACCGCAGATATAAACAAAAATTTATATACTAAAAAACGTATGGTGATACAATGTATGAAAAGGTATTGAAATTAGACGATGGTATATGTAGAATTCATATATCGTATGAAGATGGTTATCTATTATCTATAGATAAAAAGGATTTCAACGATCATCCAGTGATCGAAACGGTAATATCTAAAAGTGCTTTAGAAAGTGCATTAAATGAAAGCATTAAAAATTGGAACGATGCGAAAAAAAGATACGATTATACTGGTGATCTCAGAGATGTTGAGCATGTTATATATTTTGCTGCTCGAAGAGATACAATACAGTGGATCTTAAATCATAGTGGTGCAAAATTGTGTGATGACATCAGTAAAGAATTAAATGTGTTGGCTATTATAAGATTGATGGAATTAGATGGCAAGCAAGTAACATTCGAGTGTCTTCATGAATATTTTGAAAAGGATGTGGACAAAAACACACTGAATAAAATACTCGAAAAAAACTACGATCTTGGAATTATCGACAGATCCTGGCAGAGGATAAACGATAGGTGGAATAGAACATTCAATATATCTTCAGAAGCATCAGAATTGATAAATTCGTTGATCGAAAAAAAGAATTTGAAACTTGTTATATAAACACGGTGATTAAAAATGGAAGATTTAGAAATTTATTTGGAAAACAACAAACTGTATATAGAAAACAACGAAAAACATATAGCAGATATGGCTGAAAAACATTTTAAATATAAGACATCCAGATTCGATTGGATTGATCTGAAGATGGAACTACGTGCGACAAATCTGTTGATATATCAAAACAGGTTACTGTTTAAAGAATTAGATATGGATGAAGATGATTATCCAATTGATTGGTGAATCATATAATGATCGTATTCATGGCTGTAGGAACACTTTTAGTGCTCATTGGTACATTATTTAATGTAAGAAAGAATATTAAAGGTCAATACTTCTTCGCCGTGGCAAACATTTTTATTCTTTTCAATGCTTTGATAGAGAATACTGCAGATTATATCATATTGTATATTATTTTTACAATAAGTGGATTCTATGGTGTGTATTATTGGAGAAAGATTGAAAAGGAAAGTTGTATGGAAGAAAGTGTTAAATAGTATATGGTATATGTAGATGATGGTTGTTATGAAGTATAACAGAGTAAATAAGATAAGAGAGCTTGAAGACGAGATAGCTATGAATATGAAGGGTACTACCTGTGCTCCCAGACATGTGAAGGTGCGGTGCCGCCAGATCATTCAGGAAAACTACTGGAAGATCAGCAGACTTAAGAAGAACAAGTCTATCGATAATGTACCGTCCACTGTCTACTTTTCAAAGATGAAGTGATACTATGGATGACTACAGTTTTCTAATTCCCAATGAAGATAAATCGCTGATCTTAAGCGATTCATTCATGCATTTAGTAAGCGATATTGAAAATCTAGTCGATCTGGATTTTCCAGTAATGTTGAGGGGTCATGCTGGCGTGGGTAAGAACAAATCCATAGAATATATTGCATGTAAGCGAAATCAGCCATTAATGGCCGTGGATTGTTCTGGAGATATGACATCTTCCAGTCTATTGGGTAGAATATCTGTAGATTCCAATGGTAATATAGTGTGGGAAGATGGTATGCTCACCAAGGCCGTTGAGAAGGGTGTGTGGTTTGTTGGAAACGAGATCAATTCGGTAGACATGGATGTTCTTTTCGCACTACACGGCCTGTTAGATGGTGGATATATGGTGATTCCAAACAGAAGTAAAGTGGTCAAAGCACATCCCAATTTCAAAATGTTCATCACCATGAATTATGGATCATACTACGGTGTTAAACCCGTTAATCAGGCGTTTCTGGACCGTTTCGTAACGCTAGATGTGATAAACGATGAGGAAATAGATAAAAAGATCCTGAGTGAAATGGCATATTCCGAAGATGTAAAAACATCGGTTATGAATCTGGTAAATAAGATTCGTACACCCGATCAGAACAGGATGTTTAATATATCTCAGTATTTCGGCCACAGAACATTCAACAATATGAAGCGTTTGTCTACAAAATTCGATGTGGTGGACGCATTCAATATGGC
>Ga0265294_10010143_pt1 | contig 10758 bp, 12 predicted proteins | sample MunlanPumphouse3_FD_192504 | JGI IMG/M metagenome (GOLD analysis project Ga0265294, IMG submission 192504) | Groundwater microbial communities from a municipal landfill in Southern Ontario, Canada - Pumphouse #3 | ecosystem: Environmental > Aquatic > Deep subsurface > Groundwater | place...
AGATAACGCAGGCCGCGAAACCCGAACCAGTCCCAATCAAAAAACCGGAAAATCCCGTTACGATCAGGGAACATACTGAGTATATGAAAAATACCGGACGCAGCAGAGTTATTACGGAAGATGCGGGTCTTATCGGCGATTACTCGCTTCAGGAACTTAAGACCGTCCTCCCGAAACTTCATGATGATGCTGCGGGAATCATCGTGGATGCAGCCGTTGATCAGAAATTCATTGACCAGGCATTTGCAAAAGGGCTGAAGTATGTCGCAGCACACAAATTCGAAGGGATCGTCCGAAGACCAACGGGTCTCAGGTTGATCCCCTTCTGATTCAAAAACGTTTTTTATCAGCACAGAACCGGCCGATGATCTCCATATAATCCTCGGGCCGGTTCATCACATCGAGCGTATCGTTTGTTCCGACCATGCCGTAAAGACCACGACCCTGAACAAGTCCAAACTCCGGCAGGGGAAGCGGGAGGATCACATGCATCGGGATTTGGTCACCGTAATACGGATTGGAAACCCAGCCTTCTTTTTTCATGTAGTAGTATGCAGCTCCGTGCATCTCATTGATCTCGCCGTATTCACTGGAGAAGTCAGTGGAAACCAAATTTGCCATAATCAGTTCATCACACCCCGGGTTGATGGTCACATGCCCGTATCCTGGAGGGATGAGGACAGTGTCACCTGTATGGGCCGGAACAAGTATGACATCCGTGTGATCGCGTTTCTGTAAAAGATAGTAGGCGAATCCGGAAAGGACCTCATAAACCTCAGGATACGGGACCCCGGCGGCATTTGAGGGGTGGTAATGCCCTTTTGTTTTAGTGTATTCTCCGTTGATAACCCCAGCAGGAATCCGAGTGATATCGTATCTGAGATGGTGACGTTCCAGCCAGGTATGATCCCCATGCGTCTGATAGAGGTCCCGGTACATATAATACAGCGAAGTCTCAGGATCACGATTTGACGGGCGGACAGCAAACACATTCTCCATATCCTCCACGGTCCGAACAGAAGGGGTCGGAAGGGAACCGGGCCAGAACATTTTCATGGAATAATGATATGCAGTTCCTGCTATAAGGACATGATTATTTTCCTGAACAAACGGAGATACTTTTTATCGAGAGAGGACAATGGTATATCTATGCAGATCGCAATAACCCGTCTCGCGGAAAAAGGTACGAAAGATCAGGCATTATGCGAAAAATACGGCCATTCAGCCAGGATCGTCTCGCCGCTGCAAGCCGAACTGCGGGCAAATCTTGTTCAGACATTTGTTCTTGCAGCAAATGACGGAGATTTCGATGCAATATTCTTCACAAGTGCGTATCCGGCAAAACATATCGGCATCCTTCTTGACAGGGAGATCACGAAACGGTGCAGGGTGATTGCAATAGGACCGCAGACAGCAAAGATCCTGCATGACCAGGGTATTGCAGCAGAGACCCTGCCAACTTTTTACTCGCGGGACTTTGTGCCATACCTGGGGGAGTGGATCGAGGGAAAACGGATCGGGATCCCACGGGCTGACGTTCCAAACCCGGATCTGATCGAAGCAATCGAACAGGCAGGAGGAATGGCATTTGAGTACCGGTGCTATGGGCTTGTTCCGACCGGTGAATTACTTGATCTGGAGAGCGCGGACATCGTACTTTTCACCAGTGCAAACTCCTTTTCACAAGCACATCTGCCTGATCTTACCGGGATGATACCCGCAGCGATAGGAGAGATCACGGCAAAACGTATGCAGGATGGCGGCGTCACCCCGGTCGTGGTTGGGGACGGATCACTTGAAGGGACACTGACCGCCCTGAACGAATATCTGAAAACACAATAACAGAATATCCCTCTTTTTTCCTGTCTTCGGCGAGCTCAGACAAATAAGTCATGCGATGAACTGACAGATAAAAACTCAAAAAGAAAAGATGCATCGACCGGGACTCGAACCCGAGTTTAGGCGTTGGCAACGCCTAGTGATAACCACTACACTATCGATGCTAGTGTGCCCTATTCTATTACATAAATTCGTATAAAAAGATTTCTACCAGATAAGCCAGGCCCAGGAGCCCGCTATCAGACAGCAAAGGAAGAAACCGATGATCGCACACCCGTTGATCAGCGGCAGACCAGGTTGGGGTTTTCCGGTATTTACCGGCACCAGAAGGATCAAAAGACCGATAATCCCGCCGATAAGAGCCCCTAATGCCGGCAAATACAGACCGAAAACCGAGATAACCCCCTCGCCTCCGGCAAACACCTGAGCTGAGACCACAAGGATCGCCGGCATGATAACATCCCCCATACCGACCATATACGCGCCGCGTTCCCCTTTTGAATCACGGATGGAAAATCCGCTCTTTCGATATGAGTAACCTTTCGTCTTCGGAACAAGAAACATGATCGGCATCTTCTGACGAAGCACGCCGTCAGCGAGGGTCAGCATATGCTTCGAACGCTTCACCGCAATAAAATCATAGACCATCAGAAGAACCAGAAGGATCAGGACAGGTAAAAGAGAGAGCGAAACTCCAAAAATGGCTGCACATCCTGCCGCCACTACGATCCCGGCGAGATTGATCACATACCACTCAGGATAGAACCAAAGAAGAGCGATGATCCCGATCCCGCAAATCACACCCCCTACATCGGCCCAGATACCCAGTCCGAACTGAAGCAGAAGAGCCATCACCACATAATAGATAACTGCTGCCAAAGAAAAACCAATGATCATGCTGATTACCTGCTGTGCCTTCCATTTGATGAGGATAAGCAGAACGGCGGTAACAACCAGCATCGCGAAGATGAATAGAAAAGCATTCAGAACCGAGTCAGGATCCTCAAATGCACCTAAACCCGCCTCCATCACCGGACCAATAAGAAGGACCGCAAGAAGGCTGGTCACCGCCATCATCAGAATCAAACCGACATATGACGCCGCAGAACGCAGATTATATTCACTCATATATAGTTAAGTTAATATTAACCCTCACCTTAGTTAAACTATGAATGTTCGCGACATCATTCCAGAGATACTGCTCATCCTTCTGATGGCGGTATCCGCTATCGTGGTTGTCAGCAGATTATGGCAGGATGCCATTATTTCCATTGGAATTCTGCTGCTTATTCTTGCATTTGGCGGACTAATTCTGCAGGTATTGGTCCGTCTCCGCCGGCTGGAAGAGCAGGCAATTCAACGTGAGCGCATGCTGAGAAGCAATCTGGAGGATCTGGGCAGACAGCTGATCGCCAAGCAGGACCTCACCTCACAGACAGTCATCGAGGCAGTCGAAAGTATCAAGATGCGGATGTACCGTTAGATGGGTGTTGCCCTCCGGCCGCTTCTTGCGGAATATAAAGAGTCACCCGGCTGGGAAGGGCTCGGCGGGATTGCAGCAATCGACGGATTCAATGCTCTTTATCAATTCCTTTCAGGAATAAGGCAGGCGGACGGCGCTCCCCTTATGGACAGCGAGGGACGGACAACGTCCCATTTGAGCGGGTTGCTCTTTCGGAATGCGAACCTCATTGAGAAAAATATCACCCCCATATATGTTTTTGACGGGAAGCCGCCAGTGTTCAAAGCATCGACGCTGGCAAAGCGTCGTGAAGTACGAGAAAATGCCGCGGACTCATGGGAAAAGGCCCTCAAAGAGGGAGATGAAGAGAGTGCCAGAAAATTTGCGATGGCCTCATCGAAGGTCGACGCCTATATTATCGATTCAGCAAAGGAACTTCTGTCGGCTCTTGGGATTGCCTGGATACAGGCACCAGAAGAAGGAGAAGCTCAATCCTCATATATGGCATTAAACGGAGATGTGACGTATGCGGTATCTCAGGATTATGACTCACTCCTATTCGGAGCTCCGGATCTGGTTCGAAACATCACGATCTCGGGCAAAAAACGAATTCGGGGAAAGGTGCTCTCAGTATATCCAGAGCGGCTCAGGCTGGAAGCGGTCCTCTCAGGAATGAGCGTGACGCAGGAAGAACTAGTCCAGATAGCTCTCCTGATTGGAACGGATTATAACAGCGGGGTTTCGGGCGTCGGGCCAAAGACCGCGGTGAAAATCGTTGCGGAGGGTAAATTTTATGATCGGATCGACGAATCGGAGAATGCGGCAGAGCCTGATCAGCTGATCAGATACTTCCTTGATCCCCCGGTGGAACGATCATACCGGATCGAGAGCAGATCACCGGACCCGGATCTGGTCATCGACCTTTTGTGCGGGAAGCATGGGTTCACGAAAGAAAGAGTAGAGGCAGGACTGGAGCGACTTGGAGCGAAGAAGGGGCAGGCCACGCTGGACGCGTGGTTCTAATCATTTTTTTGGAGAAGAGAGAGACAGCTCGTTTTGACAGATGCGTTCCCTAGGCAATAAAAAAAAATATTAGAAAAGTATCAGGCTCTTTTGCCAACGATCACGACCGTTTTTTCAGTCAGATTAGCAAAAATACCATTTTCCAGAACACCCGGGACTGCATTGATAGCAGATTCGAGCTGAGCAGGATCATCCACTTTGCCAAACGCACAGTCAAAGATGTAATTTCCGTTGTCCGAGATCACCGGACCATCCTTTTTGACTCCGTTACGCATCACTGGCTCGCCGCCAAGTTCAGCAAGCTTCTTGCACACACTCCCGTAAGCAAACGGCAGGATCTCAATCGGCACGGCGGCATCCAGAACCGACACCTCTTTTGCCTGGTCAATCACCACGACAAACTGTTTTGCCGCATCGGCTACGATTTTTTCTCGGAGATGCGCAGCACCGCGCCCTTTGATCATCTGCTTCGAGGGGGTCACCTGATCCGCTCCGTCAATGGCAATGTCCAGCACCGGGTGCAGGGATAATGTCGTCACGGAAATGCCGTACTCCTCGGCACGCATTGCGGTCTGATGAGAGGTCGGGACGCCATAAATCCGCAGACCTTCCGACCTTATTCGTTCACCGAGACGTTCCATTGCGAAAAAAACCGTCGAGCCCGTTCCGAGCCCCACGATCATCCCATCCTTTACCATATCCGCCGCACGATACCCGGCGTTTCTTTTTGCTTCAACCACAGCATCCATTATGCACACAAATATGCGTGATATCCTAATAATGACTTTGGATAAGCATCTTCTCGATTGATTTATTATAGCAAAAAACCGTTATTAATTATGACAGATACGCTCCCGTCAGGAAAAAACCTGATATTCATCATTATTGTTGCATCCATTGCCTCTTTTATGTCATCCCTTGATGGAACGATCGTCAATATCGCCCTCCCAAGCATAGGGGAAGCATTCAATCTCAACACTTCCTCGGTTTCCTGGGTCAGTACCATATATCTCCTTGTTATGGCGGGATTGTTATTGATTGTCGGCAAACTTACCGATACTATCGGTCTCAAAAAAATATTTCTGGTAGGATTTGCCATTTTCGTCATCGGCTCATTTTCCTGCGGATTTTTTCCAGACTTCATGCACTCATTCAATCTCCTCCTGATTTCCCGGGTCGTCCAGGCAATAGGAGGTGTGATGATGATGGTAGTAGCGCCGGCCATGCTTTCCAAATTCATGCCTGGTGACAGGCGAGCAAAAGGCCTTTCTCTCGTGATGCTCTTTGCCGCCGTTGGGATGGCAATTGGTCCGACACTTGGGGGATATCTTACAGAGTATCTTTCCTGGAACTGGATCTTCTTCATCAACGTGCCGGTGGGTATTATTGCCATCATCCTCGGTCTGATTTTCATCCCGGAAAACAGACCGGATTCGTGCCCTCTCAAAAGATTTGATACTCAGGGAGCGGTTCTCATTTTTGTCGGCCTTGCTTCGCTGCTCTTCACATTTTCGGAAGGATTCTCACTTGGCTGGACCTCACCTCAAATCATCATCTCGACCCTCCTTGCCATAATCTGTATTAGTGTGTTCATTCGGCGGGAACGGCACTACGAAAACCCGCTGATTGACCTAGGAATGTTCAAAAGTAAAGCATTTGTTATCCTGAACATCATCTACGCACTGCTCTATTTCACTTTTGCCGGAGCAAACTATTTGCTTCCGTTCTACCTTGAGTATATACATGATTTCTCGACTTCAAATGCAGGACTTATCCTTTCAAGCCTCTCGTTCGGCATGATGATCACCGGCGTTTTATCTGGCCTGATCTATGCAAAACTGGTCGGGAAAATAAAATACATGGTTATGGTAGGAGTCGTTTTAGTCGGATTGGGATATTTCCTTCTCTCTCATCTGAGCCCAATCACAGGGCTGGGCGTCATCATCACCGCACTATCCCTGATTGGTCTCGGCCTTGGTGTGACGATCACGCCCCTTACCACACTGATCATGGGAGCGGCACCTTCATCCAAGCAGGGCATGGTATCAAGTCTGACCGGGCTGGAGCGCTATGCACCCATGACGATCGGTGTCGCAGTCTATAACCTGATCGTGATCGTCGGAATCGTCACTATCATTAAGAATTCGGGGATTATCGAGAAAAGCCCCGCAGATATCGGTGCATCCATCCTCTCTCTCGGCTTTAACATGGCATTCGTACTCTCTGTAATTCTCTCGGTTGTAATCCTGATTCTCTGCTTCTTCATCAAAGAAGAAAAAGCAGCAGAGGAATAAATCTTTTTTTCAAACAAGAATAAATAGTTGCAAATACAACCAAATTATTACGATGCAGCAAAACCCGTTACACAGAGGTTTCGGCCATAACATCATAGCTTTTGACAAGTATTTCAGAATCTATCTGAAAAATAACCTCAAAGGCCACAATCTCAATACTGCTGAAGGAATGGTCATCCTCTCACTCCTTGGTGAGGGAAGAAGAAACGAAGAAGAAATTTTCGAGAGTATCCATACCGGTGAGCCGGAAACAACCCAGGACCAACTAGTACACGAACTGCATTATGATAAAAGCGTTATGACGCGAACGATGCAGTCTCTTGAAGGTAAGGGATATGTTGTTCGCGCTGTAAACCCAAAGGACAGCAGATCCTTTGTGTTTGGTTTGACAAAAGCAGGTTCGGCATTCAAAGAAGTATTGATGACTATCATGACGGAATGGAACGCCACCGTGCTGGAGGGATTCACACCTGCGGAGATCGATTTGATGAATGATATGCTTGCAAGACTTGCGCAAAATGCTCAGGCAGCAGGTATCCGGGAGAACAAATGAACAAACACACTATCTTCGCAAAAAAAGCAGGTAAAGGTCTTGCATCATATTTGACCGACTGGAAAAATCTTCTAGCACATGCCCTTCTGGGATGTCTTCTGCTTTTGATCGCAATTATTGCGCCAGTCCCGATATGGGGGAAGTTTCTGCTGATCATCTGTCTGGTGACACTGAATATACTCAGGATGAGATGGTCAAAGGCACGAAAGGTGAAAAAAGCGGCGCAAAGATGATCTGAAAAACTCCTTTGTCAATTACTTATAAATGCACGTGGAGTTATGTAGTTAGTAAATATACCGGAGGCAGGATAATGACTTATGCAGTAATTTACTTTTCACGAACTGGAACCAGCAGGATGATTGCTGAAAAAATCGCGAAAAAACTCTCCGTCGAACCGGTAGAGGTGACCGACAACAGGGATTGGGATGGGACTCTTGGCTACATTCGTGCAGCACGATGTACAATGCAGAACAAGGATGTAGCCATACAGACCCGTGGTCAAATCGGAACGGTAGACGAATATATCGTGGTAACACCAATGTGGTGTGGAAAAATCACCCCGGCGATCCGGATACTTTTACAGGATCTTCCAAAGGACAAAGTCCACCTGATCGTTTCATCGGGAGGGGGGAACTTAAAAGAGCGGGACGGATATCTTTCCGTTCTGGACATCATGAAGAAGGAAAAAAACGAGGATCAGCAGATCGAATCCTTCTTCGGCGGCTTATCCCCGTAATCAATCATCTCTATTTTTATCCGGATATCAGCATCTGGAAGGCAATTACCAGCATCAGGATGAAAAATATCCGGCGAAGACAGACATCCGGGACATGGCCTGAGATCCTGACGGCAAAAATTACCATTGGTATCGCCGTGATGACGAGGATCGCCCACATCATGATGTCAATGTAGCCGACAAGATAAAATCCATATGTGGACAGATCAACTCCGGCAGAAAAACCGTTCACCAGATACGAGAGGATCCCCCCCAGAGTGATAAAAACAATCGCAGCCGAAGAAGTACCCGCCGCTTTTTTCATGGTGAACTTCCCCAAAAGCACCATCATTGGTACTAAGACAGTGCCGCCGCCAACACCCAGAAGACCGGACATGAACCCGGCAACCCCGCCAATACCCCCGGCAACCGGGATAGCCATCCCCTCGCCATTCCCGGAAGGAAGACAGGTCACCAGCCGGATGGCACCAAGAATAAGCATTACGCTAAAAAGAATCGTAAGGATCTGTACTGGGAGATACGTCGCGACCGTGCCGCCAATGAAACCGGTCACCGTGCCGCAAAGTCCCATAATCACGGCATCACGCCAAACCACATTTCTTTTTTTTGTGTGGCTGACTGCTCCTGTCAAAACGGTCGGGAACGCTGCTGCAAGACTGGTCCCAAACGCCACAAGAATAGCAATATCATTCGGCACACCAGACTGGCGGAGAACAAAAAACATCACCGGCGCATACAAAAATCCGCCGCCCACCCCCAGAAGACCGGACATGAACCCGGCAAGAAGACCGGTCACGATCAAAATACAGATGAAGACGGGGTCCATGATATCAGGGTATTATCTCGCAACCGTTATATCGCGTGTGGGCAAATGCTCCCACATAGAGGGAACCATCATCCAGCATTCTCCGGATACGAGGCAGATTTTCTGTAAGGGCATCATGCAGGTTCCTGACAGTATCGCAGACGAGTTTGTAATCATCACACCACGGACGAACAATATTCGAGTAAAGGCACCGACCTCCACAGAATCCGTATATATCGCAGGAGAGACATGGTTCCCGAACAGGGATCTCGGGAAGGGAGAGAGGATCAGCAGTACGGATCTCGCCCGCATAATAATCCGCCATCCCAACCATTATCGGACAGGGAGCTATCCGACCATTGGTCATCACACTGTAGTTCACATACCCCGAGCCGCATCTGAGTTTTGAGGAGCGGCCAAGGAGAAGATCCTCGGTCGTCGAAAGAAACGGATACCATTTTGGAACAACACCCGTTGTCTCGATTCGTGAGACCCACTCAGAAACGAGCCGTAGGATACCGGCATTATACCCTTCGCTCCACGAGGCAAACCGACGGCGGGAAAAGTCCCCGGTGAAATCTGCGTCCATCTGCCAATGGATAGAACTGAAAAATTGTGCAAGATGGGTCACCGCAGAAAAAATATCCGTGTCCTCGGCAACCGTCATACGGGCAATAAGCTCACCCGGGTATCCATTGGAACGGATCAGATCAACTGTGCCAAGCACAAGATCATACATTCCCTTCCCCCGGTGTCCATCGGTAAGTTCTCTGTCCCCATCGATGGAGATAAGAATCGTCTCGAACCGATTTGTGTACTCAGTCGGGAGTTTTCCTAGAAGTGTACCGTTCGTCTGGAGCATGAACCGTTTCACCGGTGCATGATCCATGATCTCCATCACCAGATCGGATCGGATGAGCGGCTCCCCCCCGATGAACGTGAGAACGGCATCCGGGTCTTTTGCGAGAAAAGTATAGAGGTCGACCAGGGGATAAGCCAAATCTTCGCAAATTGTTTCATCGATCGTCCCGGGAGAATGACCGGCAGGATCCTCCTCCTCAAACATCTTTCCCCTGCAGTACGAACAGCAGAGGTTACAGTCATCGGTCACGATTAGATGAAAAAACATGATCAGTTGACGGTCAGACCGTTCGCCTCGGCGATCTCAAGATAGGTGTCTGCGACATATTCAGCCTGTTTTCGGGTCATGCCATAGGTGTTGATCTTCCATACCTTGGTGGCTCCGGGAATAATGCCGGTGATACCCTTTTTGGAGAGAGCACTCGAGAGGTAAAAACCCCGCTTCTTGTGGGTTTGCGCGACCTGATCAAAGGAACCAGTGGTATCCACCCGGGTAAGTGTGTGTTTTCTCGGATACTCGGACAAAATCTTCGTCCCATCGATTGACCTGAGAGCCTCCACCACGATTCGGCTGTTGGCAAGCTCCTCATCGAAGTGGTCGACGCGGGCCTTCACCGTCGGGAATGAGGCAAGAAGTCCGACGATCGGAGCCCCCATCAGGGAACAGCCGAGAATGCCAACTTCTTTGATTCCGAATTTCCGTCCGGTGATATCGCCTTCCATCTGTGTCGTGCGGAAAACTTCATCTGCACGCTCCTCGGTCGCGGCAAGAATTCCCGACGGAGCGGGAGCAGCCATGCTTTTGTGGCCGGACCCAACGATGAAATCAACACCGAGCTCTTTGCCGTTCACCGGCATAATGCCAACGGTGTAGACTCCATTGCAGAGAACAGGGACGTCATACTGGTGAGCAACCTTGGCGATGCCTTTCACATCATGCATATTGCCGAACTGGTAATCCACATGGTCGATGAAGAGTAATTTTGGGGCAGTCCCAAACTCCCGGACAACATCTTCGATACGGTTCGCAGTATCCTCTGCGGTGATATGATTGTCGGCAGTTTGGGGGATCTCGCGAACGACCCCTTTCTGAAGTTCGACGGATAGATATGAAGTATAGTGGGCAAGCGCACCGATAAGGACCGGATCGCCTTTTTCCACATAGGTTCCGGCGACCTGCTGAAA
>Ga0265294_10010144_pt1 | contig 10758 bp, 7 predicted proteins | sample MunlanPumphouse3_FD_192504 | JGI IMG/M metagenome (GOLD analysis project Ga0265294, IMG submission 192504) | Groundwater microbial communities from a municipal landfill in Southern Ontario, Canada - Pumphouse #3 | ecosystem: Environmental > Aquatic > Deep subsurface > Groundwater | place...
TTAAACGCCTAAAGGCTCATTAACTTCAATAGTACACTCATTTTTTTCACTGCATTTAATATTTGCATCAAGATAAAAAATTCGGTGAATATCTTCATATTTTAACTCTTGTGCTAACATTCCCCAAGCTTCAGTAGCTCTTGAACCTGTTCCACAATAAAATACAATTTCTCCCTTTTCTGGTAAAGCATTTAGTAAAGCTTCCGGTTTTAATTTTTCTGCGTTAATATTTATAGCACCTTTAATGTGTCCTGCTTTATATTCATCTGCACCTCTAACATCAACAATTACAATATCTTTAGGAAATGAAGTATGGTTTTTTACAAACCAATCGCCATCAACTGTTCCAGTATCTTCACCTTTTTTCAAGAAAGTTGCTACTTCTTTCATAGGGACAACAACCTCTTTTTTTATAACAGCTGCTCCCGTTGATGGATAAGAAGCCTTTTTCCATGAAGGAAAACCAGAAGCTAATACTTTAACGTTTTGGTACCCCATTGAAATTAGATAATTAGCAACATTGTGTGATTTTGTACACTCATACCCTGCACAAAATGTAATAATTGGTGTCTTAACATTAGCTGGTAAAAAACCCGTAAACTCTTTAAATTTAGTATCTGGAATATTAATAGCCCCTAATACTGTCCCTTTTTCAAAAAGTGAAAACATTCTTGTGTCTATAAAAAGAGCTTTTCTGTTTTCATACATTGCATATGCAATTAAGAGTTCAATTTCATCGTAGTTTCTTTTACTCCACTGAGGCATTCCTGCTGCATATATTTTTATATTTTTATGCCCTTTTTTCATTAACATAAGAGCTAAATTTGGACTTTTTGCACAGTCGTATCCACCACAATAAAGAATAAGTTCTTTATCTTTTGAAACAGTGTTTAAAACACTCTCATAGAGTTCGTCAAATTTATTATCTGGAAGATAACGTGCCGAAGGAATATGACCTGCTTCATACAATTTTAAAGGTCTTGCATCTAAAATAATAGCTTTAGCTGCGTCTCTTGTGCCTTTTCCAACTGCGTTTTTCACATAATTGTAATCAACAACCTTTAAGTTGTTTTCCTTTACTAACTCTTTTACTTTTGTTGAAGCTTGAGCACTAAACTCCTCTAAACTTCCAGCGTTAAGATTTGCAATCATCATGCCAAATATCATCATGCTTAAAAGCAATAATTTTTTCATGTATGTTTTCCTTATATTTGAATAATCAAATCATATCAAATAAAATGTTCAAATACAAGTTTCTGTCATTTTATGACACAAAAGTGCTAAACAAGGGAAAGGTGTGAAAAATATATTTTTAGAACAAGTGAAATTATGATAGAATTAATGCATATAGAATAATTAATACTTATAAAACAATAGGAGAAAAAATTGAAATTACCTAGCATTAAAAAAGGCTTTGTTCTTATAATAGTATCACTATTTTTAGTTCTTAGTTCATATGCTGCAAGTTTTGAAATCTCAGGATTTATACAAAGCGATAACCAACAAAATATTGCAACTAAATACAACGGCTTCGTTGAGAAAATTTTTGTAAAAGAGGGCGATATTGTCAAAAAAGGTGAGAAACTTTTACAAATAGATTTAAAAGAGAACAGCTCTGCAAAAATACAAACGCAAATTGCAATGCAACAAGCAGAACTTTCCTACGCTATGAATAAAAATGATTTAGAAAAAGCGGTGTTAGATTTTAAAAGGTATCAAACATTATTTGAAAAGAAATCGGTTTCCAAAACCAATTATGAAGAGATACAACTTAAAAAAGAGAATTTAGAAAAATCACTTGAAATTGCAAAACAACAAATTGCACACTATAAAGAAAAACTACAAGAGATAGAGAAACAGTTTCAATATTTAAATATCAATGCACAAAACAAAGCACTGATTATTGCAAAGTATATTAATGAAGGTGAGTTAGCCATTGCTACAAAACCTCTTTTAGCGATTTGTGATATTGAAAATTTGGTGGTTTATTTAGAGATTTCAGAAAGTGATTTAAATGCGTTTAGAAACAACCCTGATATTGAAATTACTATTGAGTCTTTAGAATTAACGTTTAAACCAACAGAGATTACTATTTTACCATCAGCAAACACAGGAACGAATGCCTTTCGAGTTAAATTAGCATTTAAAAGTACAGATAACCAAATTTTACCAGGTATGTATGTAAAAGTGCGAGTAAAATAAAATCATGAAATATCAAGAGATTAAAGTTCATAACATTGGTGGATTTTTAAGTAAAAACTTTTTGCACAATCCATTGACCCCTGTTTTAGGGATTTTTATTTTAATTATTGGGTATTTTTCTTTACAAATGATGCCACGAGAAGAGAACCCTCAAATGGTAGTTAGTGGTGGAAATATTATTGTTTCCCTTCCAGGAGCAACGCCAGAAGAGATTAACAATGTTATAGTAAAACCCATTGAAAGAAAAATGAAAGAGGTTTTAGGGGTTGAACATATTTATGGAATTGCCCAAAGCGATGTAGGAATTATAAATGTTTCTTTTTTTATTGGAGAAGATAAAGAAGAATCCAATCTAAAAATGTACGACAAAATGATGCAAAATATGGATATTTTACCGCTAGGAGCAGGGCAACCATTAATTAAACCCTTGGATATTGATACTGATATTCCTATCTTTTCTATTGCTTTTTATGCTAAAGATAAAAGTATAGAGCAACCTTTTATTTATGAAAAAGTTAAACAAATTCAAAATAAGCTTAACCGTTTAGAGCATGTAGCCGTAACACAAATTATTGGAGGGCATAAAAAGCAGTTTAATATAATAGTAGATGGCAATCGTTTAAATCAGTACTCTTTGACTATTCAAGAGGTTGAAAAAGCACTCTCTTCGGTAGTAATAAAAACCAATGAAATTAAAAAAAGCAGTAACAATGAAATTAAAATTATTGGTATTGAAAATATTTTACAAAATATAAATGAAATTGAAAATATTTTAATCAATACCCCTAAAGGTATTGTTTATTTAAAAGATGTAGCAACTATAACAGAGAGTTTTGATATTCAAAACTATAAAGAAGCACAAATAAGTCTAAAAAACGATGAGCTGTATAGACAAGTAACGCTGAGCGTTTCAAAGCTAAAAGGCTCTAACTCAGTCCTTATTGCAGAAGATATTAAAGAGCAGCTAGAGGAGTTAAAAGAAGAACTTCATAAAGTGGGTATTTTTTACACCATAACAAGAAACGATGGTGAACGAGCAAATGATGCAGTAAATGAACTAATGTTCCACTTGCTTATTTCCGTAGCAATTATTATTTTACTGCTTATTTTTGTTTTAGGTTGGAAGGAAGCAGGTATTGTAATGTTTACTATTCCTGCAATTTTTGCCATTACTTTGTTTATTGCCTACATGGGTGACCAGACGCTTAACCGCATAACTTTATTTGCTTTTTTACTCTCCTTAGGATTATTAGTCGATGATGCTATTGTAGTTGTTGAAAATATTAATCGCCATTTTCACTTAAAAAGTTCAGAAGACAAAACCAATGAAGAGATTATGGTACACGCCACGGAAGAGATAGGTGCTTCTACAAACATTGCTACCTTTGCGATTATTTTAACCATGGTTCCTATGGCATTTGTAGGGCAAATGATGGGTGAGTTTATGCGCCCCATTCCTTTAAATGTGCCAGTTGCTATGTTTGCATCTTTAATAATTGCGTATATTTTTACCCCGTATATGGCAAATAAAATTTTAAAAAGAGGTTCTCATGATAAACATTAAGTCATTTGTCTCTTTGTGTATTAAAGACAAAAAAAATAAAAATATTGTTTTGCTTTCAACCTTGGCTCTTTTTTTAATTGCGGTGAGTTTTATTCCTTTAGGGTGGGTAAAAGCTAAAATGTTGCCCGATAAAAATGCCAATACTTTTACAGTATATGTTGATTTACCCAATGGAAGCTCAATAGCACAAACAAAAATTGTTACTCAAAAAGTGGTTCAAATTTTACAACAAGAAGAAGAGGTTATCGATATAGAGGTATTTTTAGGAACCTCTTCCCCTTTAGATTTTGCAGGACTACTTAAAGGCAGTAATGCAAAAAAAGGGGAACATTTCGCAGAAATTGTTGCAAACTTAACTAAAAAAGAAGACAGAAGCGAAGCCTCTTTTCTAATTGTCCAAAGAGTTCGAACGAATATTTTAGAAGTGATTAACCCCATTAGTCCAAATACCACCATTAAAATGGTTGAACCTCCTGCTGGTCCTCCTGTGTTAGCTGCTGTGGTGGCTGAAATTTATGGAGAAGATCAAAAAAGCATAGAAAAATTAGCTTACCGTGTAGGAGAAGTATTTAAAAACACCTCTGGTTTAGTCGATGTTGATGTCTTATCGGATGATTCGTATGAAGAGTATAAATTTATTCTAGATTATGAAAAAATTAAACGGTATGGGTTGGAAATTGATGCCATTACAGAACTTATTTCGGTGGCTTTTAATGGAAAAGTTGTGGCAACTAAAAATTCCAAAGAGTACAATTCTCAATTAGATGTTTTTCTCAGATTAGAGCAAAGACAAACCCCTATTAATGAAGCGTTGATGGTATTGAAAGTAAGAAACCAACAAGGAAATTTGATTGCTTTAAAAGATATGATAAAAGTAGAGCGTGTTCCCAATGAAAAAACTTTAAACTACAAAAATTTAAAAATGATGCTCAATGTAGTAGCACACACCGATTTAGTTTCGCAAATATATCCGTTACTAGAAGCTCGGAAAAAAATCAAAGAAGAGTTTGAAGATGAGTATGAAGTAAGCAATTCAAATCTTTTAAATCTTGATTTTAGACATAAAATAACCAATGAAAAACTAAAATTGGTTTGGGATGGTGAGCTTAAAGTTACTCTGGATACTTTCAGAGATTTAGGAGGTGCATTTATTGCAGCACTTATTCTAATTTTCCTTTTAATGGTGGTTTACTATAAAAACTTTGCCTTAAGTGGTATTGTTTTGCTTGCTAGTTTCTTATCAATCATAGGAGTGATTTTTGGACACTTTATTGTAAATATATTTACCACTCATACCTTTTTTCTAACAGCAACTTCATTAATTGGGTTTATTGCACTTATTGGAATTAGTTCAAGAAATGCACTGCTTTTAATTGACTTTACCAAGCAACAAATTAAAGAGGGCGTTCCTAAAAAAGAAGCAATCATTACAGCGGTTTATATTCGTTCAAAACCAATCTTTTTAACCGCAATGGCAATTATTTTAGCTTCAACGCTGCTTGCTAGTGATGTGGTCTTTGGAGGATTAGGAGTAGCGTTAATTTTTGGAACAGTAGCTGCTGTGATTGCTTCATTAATAGTAGTACCTGTTTTAATAGATAATTTAGATGAGAGCAAATTGATTTAGTGGTTAGTGATTGGTGACAGTTTGTTCTTATTATAAATCTTGCAACAATACCGACCGAAATAAATTTCGGTTTGCGTTTTGCTTATTTTGGAACTCGAAACTTGTTTCGAGCAAAAGTTGCAAGAAGTTTAGAAGCTACAACAACTGTAGGAAATCCTTAAATAAATTGAGTAAAGAAAGCTAATAATCTCATCAAATCAAAAGATTAATGACTTATTTCTTTCTTTCTCTTAAATTTAAAATTTTGTGTAAGAGTGTATAGCACTGGTAAATAAATAAGATTTAAAACCGTACCCCATGTTAGTCCAAATGCTAAGGCAATTGCTATTGGTTGGAAAATGGCTGCTTCTCCTGAGGGGAAAAATATTAGTGACATCATACCTGCTATTGTTGTAATAGTCGTTAGAAAAATAGGGCGAAGTCGTTTGGTGGCTCGTTGGAAAATCTCTTCCATATTTTTGGCTTTTTTCAAATAGGTCATCATAATAATTCCATCGTTAATCACAACGCCTGCAAGTCCAAGAGTACCAATCATGGAAGACATAGAGAGGTTTAAACCCATAATCTCATGCCCTATTAAAACACCAAAAAAAGAAAAAGGAATAACACTCATAACAATAAAAGTTTGCATAAAAGAGTTAAACAAATAAAGCATGGCTATCATAATTAAAACAATGGCTAAAGCAGATGCTAGAATCATATCGTTCATAAGCTCTGCTTTTTTTTCAGCTTCGCCTTTATAGGTGAGTTTTACACCATTGTCTTCAATGGTTTTTAAAGTAGGTTTTAAAAGTTCTAAAACTTCGGTTGAGGTAATAATATCAGGGTCAACATTGGCAACCACATAGAAGTTTTTTATTCCTTCATCTTTTAAAAGTTGTTCAAATGCTTGTATAATATTGAGTTCAACAATTTCATCAAGAGTTACATAAATGCCATTGTCTAAAGGAATTAAACTCTTTTTTAAACTCTCAAAACTGTCTTTTGTTTTGGATTTTATCTTAATATCTAACATCTCTTTTTCATCGAAAGAGACGGCTTTTTTCTTTAACAAATATAAGTTTGATAAATAAGAACCAATAAAAGATTCAGTAATTCCTAAACTTGCCCCATAGGAGTTGACTTTAATTTTAATTTCATCAATTCCAAATTTTAAAGAGTTTGCGGAAGATTTTATACCTTTTATTTTTTCTATTTCATTGTTTAAAAGCAATACAGAATCAATGGCTTTTTGGTTATCAGGCGTTACAATTCCTACTTTAATATCCGATTTTATAGGTCCTACTTTTCGCTCTAACACGGCAATTTCATCTAAATTGAATTTGGTTTTATAATCTTTTTCTAAAAGATAATTTTGTAATTTTGTAGCAATATCATCTGAAGCGGTATCTCGTATTCTTCCCTCATCATCGTAATAAAAACTCAAATAGGGCGTAACATATTTATCTAAAATATTCATAGCTTTAGTTTTTTCAAGTTCTACTGTCATATACATGGCATAAGGAAAGTTTTCACTGTTGTTTCCTACATCTCGCCTAAAACCTGCGACGGAGTCAATGTTTTTTATAAAAAACTCATCTTTGTATTGCAGTAAATCATTTTCAATACTGCCAACTATTGCAAAGGCTTCTTCCAGTGTGGTACTGGAGTGGGCTTTTAGGGTTATTTTTACATCGCTTGCATCGAATTTTGGAAACATTTGAAATTTTGAATTAACCAGTAAATAAAAAGTTAATAAAGGAACTAAAACAATAAAAATGGTCATAAAACTCTTTTTCCAACGCATAAAAAAGTGAATAATTTTATTGTAAAATGCATTGGCTTTTTCCCAAGAGGTTACTTTTGAACCAGCTTTTAAAATATGCGCTGCATGAATGGGTAAAAAGATAAACGATTCAAAAAGTGAAGCAATAACCAAAGCACTAAGAGCTATGGGAATAAGTTTCATAATTTCACCCATTGAGCCACTGATCATAAGTATGGGTAAAAATGAAAAAAGTGTAGTAAGAGAAGCTATGAAAACGGGTTTAACCATCTCACTTGCTCCTTTAAAAGCAGCTTCTTTAGGAGATAACCCCTCTTCAATGTGTTGTTGAATATTTTCACTTACGACAATAGCGTCATCAACTACTATTCCAATTGCTATTAAAACTCCTACAAGTGAAATCATGTTAATGGTGTAGCCTGAAAAATAGATATAAATAGAAGACAATACAAAAGAAGTGGGAATCCCAAGAGTGATAATAAAAGACATTCTAAAATTAATTAAAACCGCTATTAGAATAGTAATTAAAATAATTCCTAATAAAATATTTGAGCCCACTACATTTAAACGGTCTTTTATTTTTTCACTGTCGTCAGTTGATATTTCAATATTAATATCGGGATTATTACTTCGAATAGTGGGCAATTTATTTTTAATGTGCTCAACTATTTTAATGGCATCGGAAGTATCGGTTTGCTCAATGGCTAACGACAAAGCATTTTTGGCATTAAACGAATACATGGTCGAAGAGTCTTCATATTTTTTAGAAATAAGGGCAATATCTTTTACATAGAGTGTCTTTCCGGAGACTCGAATAAGGGTATTTCCAAAATCTTCAGCATTTTTTGCTCCATTTTGGGTAGAAATATAAAAATGTTTTTTAGGGTCTTCTATTTTTCCAATGGGAAATATGTATGACAATTTTGAAATAACATCAAAAACTTCACTTTTATTAAGTTGCAAAGCCTCTATTTTTTGTTCATCCAATAAAATTTCAAAAAATTTGTCTGAATCTCCAAAGATGGTAATTTCATTAATGCCCGAAATAGTTAAAAGTGTACTTTTTAACTCATCGGCAAAGGGTTTTAATTCATCTAAAGAGTATTTGTTTGAAGTGATTGAAACATTAACCAGTGCTCGACTTCTGTCTAATACATTAACAGAAGGCTCATCCATATCGGAGGGCAAATTGGTTTTAATTAAAGTAATAACATCTTTAATTTTATTGGCTTCTTGATATTTATTAACATGCTTTTTTAATTCCAAAATAATAGTAAAACGACCTGGACTAATTACTGTGGACATGGTGTCAATGCTGTCAATATTTTTGATTTTATCTTCAATTTCAGTAACGGCCATTTTGTCTAAAATATCAACACTAGCTCCTACATAAGAGCCTTTTATTGAAATCATATCAAGATCGAAGCTGGGAAAAATCTCTTTAGGGGTTTTGGTGTATGACCAAATCCCCATAGCAAAAATCAAGACAAAAAGAGTATAGTTAATACGGGTGTTTTCAATGAAAAACCTTAAGAGTTTGTCAAACATAGAAGTTCTTAAAAGGCTTATCTAAGCAGTTCTTCAAGCTGCTCTTTAGTAATATCTGTAGTATTGTATTTAACAATGAGCAGATTTTCATTTTCATTAATATACCACTCATCAATAAATCCTTTTTGGTTTAAACGCACGCAATTTGCTTTGTCAAAACTCTCCATAGGTATATAAGCGACTTGTTTTTTCATAGGGTTAGGCATAAACAAAATTAAAACAACCCACAATACACACACAATTGAAATAACAATAACAATGGAAGCTAAAGAGGCACTGTTAAAGAAAATTCCTCCTAGCACTCCTCCTAAAAAAGTTCCAAAATAACCAAAAGAGTTGAAAATACCTAAAACCATTCCTCTTTGGTGAACTTTTGCAAATTTAGTAGCCAATGATTGCATAATAGGTTCGTGCATATTAAATCCAATAAAAAATAGTACTACCCCAATGACAAAAACAAAATCACTTGAACTTAACCCAATGGTTAAATAAGAGATACCAAAAAGGATAATTCCAATTACAAGTACCTCTTTAAACATCCCTTTCTTCTCTGCTAAAATTACAGCAGGTCCCATAGATAAAACCCCTAAAATCATAGCTGGAACATAGACTTTATAAAGCTCTTTCATTTCCCAATCAAAGTTATTTAGTAATACCATTGGAATAATCATAAACGCAAAGGTCATTAACCCTTTTTGTAAAAAGTTAGTGATATTCATTCGTATTAAGTTGGTATCTTTAAGTACAGGCATAAAATGCAACGCATCGTTATAGGTGTGCGTAATTTTAGGAGGATTCGGAACTTTTTTTATAATTAAATAGATAGAAAAAAGAGCTAAAATGGTAGTAATATAAAAAAGCGTATCTACTCCTGAAAATGCAGCAATAATTGGACCTAAAAGCATGGCTAATGCAAAACTAAAAGCAATAGAAGCTCCCATAATTCCCATGGCTTTTGGTCGTTGTTCTTCTTTTACAACATCACTTATCATAGCCGTTACAACAGCACCTATGGCACCTGCACCTTGAAGTAATCGTCCTAATAACAGAGCTAAAATATCGACAGAAACGGCACAAATAAGCGAACCAATGGCAAAAAGAAGCAGCCCCATAATTATGGTGCCTTTTCTTCCCATTTTGTCACTTAAAATTCCAAAAGGAAGTTGAAAAATCATTTGTGTTAATGCATAACCACCAATAACAATTCCAACGAGTGCGGTGTTTGCTCCTTCTAGTGACATAGCATAGACAGAAATAACAGGAAGCACTAAAAATAGCCCAAAGAATCTTAAAGAGATAATCGAACATAAAGGTAAAATGGTTTTAATCATATGTAATCCTAAAGAAGTTAAAATAAGATTTTATTATATAATAAAATAGTTAATAAGCCATTAAGGAAATTTTTATGCGTATCGTTTTAGCCACAAGTAATCAAGGAAAAATCAAAGAGTTTAAAGAACTTATGCCCCAAGATGAGGTCTATGCATTTGAAGAATTAGTAGGTAAAATGTCCATAGAAGAGACAGGAAGCACCTTTGCACAAAATGCAGTTATAAAAGCCAAAGCCGTTTATGAAAAACTTAACGACTTTGGTGCATTTGTTATTTCAGATGACAGTGGCATTAGTGTGCCACTATTTAAGAATGAACCAGGCATTTATAGTGCCAGATATGCAAGTGTAAATGCTACGGATAAACAAAATAATAGCAAGCTTTTAAATAAACTAAAAGAGACAAATCTCTCCTTTACACCTGCTTTTTATACAGCATGTATTGCCATTGTATTTAAAGGTGAAGTTTATACGGTTCATGGTTGGATGCATGGAAAAATTATTGATGAAGAACGAGGTTCAAATGGGTTTGGGTATGACCCTATGTTTATTCCTAATGGGCACGATAAAACATTAGGTGAGTTAGAAAGCCACATTAAAAAAGCATTTTCTCACCGTAGTCAAGCGTTAGTTTTGGCTAAAAAAATATTAGATGTATTGGCAAAATAGATTAATAGTAAGAGTTAACCCTTATGGCGTATAGTTTTTTAAAAAGCGTTCAT
>Ga0265294_10010145_pt1 | contig 10757 bp, 8 predicted proteins | sample MunlanPumphouse3_FD_192504 | JGI IMG/M metagenome (GOLD analysis project Ga0265294, IMG submission 192504) | Groundwater microbial communities from a municipal landfill in Southern Ontario, Canada - Pumphouse #3 | ecosystem: Environmental > Aquatic > Deep subsurface > Groundwater | place...
TGCAGAAAAAATCTTCGACGTGCTAGACACTAAACCAGAAATCACCGATAAAGAAGACGCAATTGAACTAGATTCATTTTCCGGATCGATTGAATTTAGAGATGTTTGGTTTTCTTATATTCCAGATGAATGGGTTTTAAAGGGTATAAGTTTTAAAGTCAATCCTGGTGAAACCGTCGCATTTGTTGGATCCACAGGATCAGGTAAAACCACCATTTTGAGTTTAATGGTTCGTAACTATGATATTCAAAAAGGACAAATTTTAATTGATGGTATTGATTTAAAAGATATTAAACGATCATCACTTAGACGTTTTATTGGTCAGATGTTACAAGATGTATTCTTATTTAGCGGAACTATCGCTGAAAATATTACATTAAAAGACGAATCGATTACCCTTGCAGAAGTTAAACAAGCAAGCGAATATGTTGGAGCCAACACGTTTATCGAAAGATTACCAGATAATTATGAACATGTGGTGCTAGAACGTGGAAATAACTTTTCAAGTGGTCAAAGACAACTTATCTCATTTGCAAGAGCTTTAGTTTATAAACCAAGTTTAATGATCTTAGATGAAGCAACGGCGAATATTGATAGTGAAACAGAAGAACTTATTCAAGCATCGATGGAAAAGATGATGAATATATCGACGATGCTAATCGTTGCACACAGGTTATCAACCATACAGCATGCGGATCGTATTATCGTGATGCAAAAAGGCGAAATAAAAGAAAGTGGAAGTCATCAAGAGTTGCTTAAGACTAAAGGGATTTATCATAGTTTATATCAATTACAATATGAGGATAAATCTAGGGAATAACATAAGAGCCATTTGATGGCTCTTTTTTATTGACACTCTAGATACAGCATGCTATACTTAAATTAGAATTAAGGATAACCTTAAAAAAGGAGTGTTAAAATGCTAACTTGGTTTATGGGTTTAGATTTTTGGGTACAGGCATTAATTGCTACGCTCTTTACGTATTTGGTGACTGCGATAGGTGCATCACTCGTATTTTTCTTTAAACATGTCAATCGAAATATTTTTAACTTAATCTTGGGATTTGCATCAGGAGTGATGATCGCAGCCAGTTTTTGGTCACTTTTAGCTCCAGCCATTGTGATGGCAGATGAACAAGGAGTCACATCTTGGCTTGTGGTTGCGATTGGATTTGCATTGGGTGGTTTGTTTTTATATGCTGCAGATAAAATTGTTCCACATATGCACTTTGGTTTTAATCATGACAAGGAAGGTTTGCCTACCAAATTAAAACGAAATATTTTACTTGTGTTTTCAGTGACTCTGCATAACATTCCAGAAGGACTTGCAGTCGGTGTTGCTTTTGGTGCTTTAAAATATGTGACAGGAGATTTAACATCCGCAACACTTGGCGCGATTGGTCTTGCGATTGGTATTGGATTACAAAATTTTCCAGAAGGTGCTGCTGTATCCATTCCATTAAGACAAGAAGGGATGTCAATGAAAAAAGCTTTCTTTTGGGGACAATCTTCTGGATTTGTTGAACCCATTGCCGGCGTATTAGGAGCACTACTTGTTTTGCAAATGCAATCTATCTTACCCTATGCATTAGCTTTTGCTGCTGGTGCTATGATCTATGTCGTGGTTGAAGAGTTGATCCCAGAAGCACAACAGAAACAAACACCTAAAGGTGCCCATTATGCAACGTTTGGCCTCATGGTAGGTTTTATTATCATGATGATCTTAGATGTTGCATTAGGTTGAGGTGAAAATGAGAAATCGAGCGGAAGAAGATTATATTAAAGCGATTTATGAACTCACTGTTGAACGTAATATTGAATTAATTAAGACCAATGAATTATCAGAACGCTTTAATTATACTGATCAAAGCGTTAATGAGATGATTAAAAGGTTAGATGAGAAAAAATTGGTTGCTTTTTATCCATATCGTGGGGTTGAACTAACGCCAAAAGGTAAAAACATTGCGATTAAGATGATTCGTGCACATCGACTATGGGAAGTTTTTTTAACTAAAAAACTAGGGTTTTCATGGGAAAGTGTACATGAAGATGCTGAAGTGCTAGAACATGCTTCGAGTGATGAATTGTTATCCCGATTAGACGCCTTTTTAAGTTATCCTAAATATTGTCAGCATGGTAATCCTATTCCTACGCTTAATGGAAAGAGTGCACCAACATTTCATGAGACCATGACCGAATTAAACGTAGGTGATTATTTTGAAGTTGTTCGGGTTTTAGATATTAAAGAACTCTTACTTTATCTAAATGAGAAGCATATTAAACTTTATGATCATTTCAAAATTATAGAGAAAGATGATTTTAATCATTTAATAACCATTCAAAATGAAGATAAAAATTTTATATTGAGTTATAAAACTGGGAAAATGATATTTGTTAAAAAAATATAAAAATTGGGGGTGAGTTTATGCTAAAAGAGTTATTAAATAATCAAAACGAAAAACACATTAAAGCTTTTTTAGATGATCTTCACGCCCACGACTTATCCGAACTTTTTGAAGAATTAGACGATTCTGAAAAAGATCGGCTTTTTAGCATGCTTAGCGATGAAAAGCGCGCTGACTTAGTAAGCTATTTAGAAGTTGATGATGCTGCTTCATTGCTTTCTGAACTAAATATCGATGAACAAGTCGCATTAGTAGAAATGATGGAACCTGATGATGCAGTGGACATTATTCAAGAACTTGAAGACGAAGATCAAGAAGAATTACTTGCTCGATTAGGCGAAGATTCTGAAGTTAGTAGTTTAATTCATTATGACGATGATGAAACCGGCTCTGCGATGACTAATCAAGTCATTGTGGTTCATCCGAATATGGATGTAAAAGATGCGACTAAAATGGTTATTAAAGAAGCTCCAGAGGTGGAAACTATCTCAACTTTGTTTGTTACAGATGATCAACATCAATTTCTTGGAGTGGTTCCATTAAGAAAATTACTGAAAGCTAAAACGCCATGCTTGGTTACTGAGTTGATTCAAGAATCACCCTATGTCATTGATAAAGATCCAATCACACAGTCAATTTCTGCAATCAACAATTATACGATTTATGAAATGCCTGTTTTAAATGAAAAGCATGAACTTGTGGGTATGATCACTCTAGATGATGCTCTTGATATTTATCAAGAAGAAGCACAAGAAGATTTTGAAAAACTTGCTGCATTACCGGATACTGATGAAGAACATCACTTTGTTAAAGCAGCACTCCATAGAGTGCCCTGGTTAATTTTTTTATTAGCTTTATCGATACCAATTTCACTTGTAACTTCTCTATTTGAACATGTTTTAGCGACAGTTGCAATTTTAATCATTTTTCAACCTTTGATTCTAGATTCAGCAGGAAATGTTGCGACTCAAACTTTAGCTGTTACTTTAAAGATGTTATCTACTAAAGAAGAAGGAATGCTTAAAAACTCTGTGAGAGAGATTTTAACAGGAATGATTAATGGATTAGTTATTGGCTTACTTGCTGTCGTTATGACCATTATTTTTGCATGGATTAATCCTTCATTATCAAGTAATCCTTATTCGGTTAGTTTAGTGGTTGGTTTATCTTTATGGTTAACAATCATCATTTCTCCAGTGATTGCTATCATGATACCTGTGACACTCGATAAATTAAACGTAGACCCAGCGATTGCATCAGGACCTTTTATTACAACACTTATCGATGTCGCTGCATTGTTTATTTATTTTGGATTAGCAGTTATCTTACTTGGAGGTTTATAAGATGAAAAATATCAATTTTAAACATTCAGATGAATCAATTGCTAAATCATTAAAAACGAAACATGCCTTTGATATTTCACTTTATTTTTCTCAATTTGATATTGATGAGAAAAAAAGATTAATTTTCTTAATCGATCAACAAAAATTATCCGATATGTTTGTTTTGCTTGATATAGAAAGCCAATGGGAAGTTTTAGAGTTATTATCAGATCATCGGAAGAAAGCTTTACTTAGAAACTTAGAAAGTGATGATTTAAAAGAGTTTATTGCATCTCTTGATGAAGATAAAAAGCAGTTTGTGATTAGTCTTTTATCATCTGTTAAAGCAAAAACGGTCAAGTTACTTTTAGAGTATGAAGAGGATTCTGCAGCTTCAATCATGTCAACAGATTTCATTACGATTAATGAATCCATGACGATAAAAGAAGCGACGAACAAACTTGTAACAACATCAAAAGATCAAGATTATATTGATTCGATTTATGTTTTAGATGATGATAGAAAATTAATCGGAGTTGTGGATTTAAAAGATTTAATTATTGCAAGAAGTAACCAAAGTTTATCAAAAATCATGATGGATGATTACCATTATGTTTATGAAGATGATACGATTGAAACAGCAATTCAAACCGTAAAAGATTATGATAGAAATGCGATTCCAGTCATCGATTCAGATCATCACATGTTGGGAATTGTCACTGCTGATGATATTTTTGATGAAATGATCGAAGATATTGAATTTGATTATCAACGTATGGCTTTACTTGATAATCATGAATCAACATCAACAGCTTTAACGCGTTCAAAACAACGACTTCCTTGGCTACTTTTAGCTGTGGTTCTTAACCTAATCATTGCAAGTTTTTTATCGATTTTTGAAGCGACTATTATTGAAGTGATCGCACTTGTTCTTTTTCAGCCACTAATTTTAGGGATGGCAGGAAATATTGGAACACAAGCTTTAGCGGTGACAATTTTAACATTTCATAAAGAAGACTATGACCATAAAAAAATGCCTAAGACGCATGTACTTAGAGAGTTTTTAATTGGTTTATTAAATAGTGCTTTATTAGGTATTGCAGCTTATCTTATAGTGTACCTTTTTTTATCCATCATTCCTACGGGTTCTCAATCGGCTTTAAGCATGGCTTTTGTTGTTGGAGTTTCAACGTTTTTTAGTATGTTAATTTCTGCATCGATGGGTGTTCTAGTACCAATCTTTTTAAATCGTGTCAATATAGATCCAGCAACTGCATCTGGACCAATTATGACCACTATCAATGATTTAGTTTCACTAGTCATTTATTTTGGAATAGCCACCATAATCTTTCTATAAAAGACTAGATTATGTTATACTAAAACTACTTAAACTTATGCAAAGGAAGTTAATATATAATGGAAAAATATTTACAAACTTATCAAGATACTAGACGTAAAATTATTGCCTATAATTACATGGGATTTTTATTTTCTTGGGATCAAGAAACAGAGGCACCAAGCGCTTCTCATGAATTTCGTAGTGAACAATTCCAAGTCATTGTTGAAGAAGCTTATAAGCTATCATCAGACCCAGCCTACATGGAAGCAATTGAAAAACTTTATGAAAATTTGAATTTATTAGAACATGATTTACAAGTTGAAATTAAAAAGCAATACAAAGATTTACGTTGGGTAAAGAAAATACCTAAGGACGAATTTATTGATTATCAAGTTCTTACACAAAATGGATCGAATGTTTGGCAAGTTGCAAAAATGAATAATGATTTTCTTGCATTTCAACCGACTCTAGAAAAAATCGTTGAGTACTTACGTAAGTTTGTCAAATACTTTGAAACAGATACACTTAAAGGCTACGATGTACTCTTGGATATGTATGAAGAGGGTATGGGAATTAACGAATATGATGCCTTTTTTAACAAACTTAGAGAAGATTTAGTTCCATTTGTTTTAGAAGTAACGAAAAATAAACCTATAAAGTTTTCAAGAAAACTTACACATAGCGTTTTTCCAAGTGAACAACAACGTGAATTTTCTCATTACTTAATGGATGTATTTCACTATGATAAAACTAAAGGATTGTTAAAAGAAAGTGCACATCCATTCACAAATGGTGTTGCATCCGTAGACACTAGAATTACAACACATTTTCACGAAGATAATTTGGTTTCATCCATATTTTCAACCATTCACGAAATGGGACATGGTATTTATGAGATGCAAAATGATCCTAAGTATGACAAAACATTTTTACACGGTGGAACAAGCATGGGGATCCATGAATCACAGTCAAGAATGTATGAAAATATGTTGGGACGTGCGAAAGAGTTTTGGGAAGTCCATTATTCTAAGTTAGTAGAAATATTTCCAAAACAATTAAAAAATGTTACAGTAGATGAATTTGTTCAATACATTAACACAGCTAAACGATCATTAATTCGTATTGAAGCAGATGAATTAACATATTCACTCCATATTATGGTGAGATATGAACTTGAAAAATTGTTGATCAATGGGAAATTAAAAGTAAAAGATCTTCCAAAAAAATGGAAACAACTCATGGGTGAATATGTTGGAATTAGACCAAAAAATGATGCAGAAGGTGTCTTGCAAGATATTCATTGGTCAGGTGGATCTTTAGGGTATTTTCCAACTTATGCACTTGGATCGGCTTATGCTGCTCAAATTTATCATGCGATGAATCAAGATATCAATGTCAAAGAAGCAATTCAAAACAATCAAATGGATAAAATTAATGCTTGGTCAAAAGAACATATTCACAAATATGCAAGTTCGAAGACACCAAAAGAATTGATGTTAATAGCAACTAAAGAGCCATTTAACCCTATGTATTATGTGAATTACCTCAAAGAAAAATTTAGTAAGTAAAAAGGATAATCTATGTATTCATTACGCTCTCTTTATCAAATTGGCTTTGGACCGTCATCATCACACACGATGGGTCCAGCAAAAGCAGCCAGTCGTGTGAAAGCTATGAGTGATGACTTAGACCAATATGAAGTAACACTTTATAATTCGTTAGCCCTAACGGGTACAGGTCATTTAACCCAAGAAGCTATTAGAGAGTCACTCGCACCGAGTGCTGTGACTTTTTTTACGTCTATAGATCCATTGAAACACCCTAACACGTTAATAATCAAAGGATTTAAAAAGAGTGAACTAGTCATCGAAAAAGAAGTGATGAGTGTCGGTGGTGGAAGAATTGTCTTTAAAGATGAAGAAGACAAAGAACCGATTATTTATCCACACACAACATTTAAAGCGATTAAAACATATTGTAGAACACATCATTTATCACTCGCTGATTATGTTTTCCAATTTGAAGGTGAAGGTATTCATGACTTTTTAAAAGAAATATGGGAAGCCATGAAAGACGCAATTCATAGAGGAGTTTCAACAGAAGGTGTTTTACCAGGACCATTAAAAATGAAAAGAAAAGCACCTAAATTGTTTAATCAAGATCAACAAAAAGAAGTTCCTGAAATCACTGAACCTAGACTAGTTAGTAGTTACGCATTCGCAGTGAGTGAAGAAAATGCAAGTGGAGGTATCATTGTCACAGCACCGACTTGCGGTGCTTGTGGGGTCCTACCCTCTGTCTTATACTATATGCATGAAAAACATGAAGTAGTGACTGAAGAAAGAGTGATTAGAGGACTAGCTGTCGCTGGACTTATTGGGAATTTAATTAAACATAATGCATCTATTAGTGGCGCCGTAGCAGGTTGCCAAGCTGAAATAGGCAGTGCATGTTCAATGGCCGCTGCAGCGCATGCAACACTCTTTAATTTATCGATGGATCAAGTAGAATATGCTGCAGAGATTGCGATGGAACATCACTTAGGTTTAACTTGTGATCCAATTAATGGATATGTCCAAATCCCATGTATCGAAAGAAATGCAGTCGCAGCACTTCGTGCGATTGATGCATGTGGTCTCGCTTACTTTTTAACTGATTCAAGAAAGATTTCATTAGATATGGTCATCAAGACCATGTATCAAACAGGGCTAGATATGCACACATCTTATAAAGAAACATCCCAAGGTGGCCTTGCACGTCATTATGAGGAGGACGAAGATGTTAACTGTTGGTAATAGAATAAAAGGATTGTCAGTTGATTTGGATTATCAAGGTCAAGGGGTCATTAAACATGACGGATATGTGATTTTTGTCAAAGGTTTATTAGATCAAGAAGAAGCGTTAGTAGAAATTACGAAACTAAGAAAAAAATTTGGTGAAGCAAAAATCATCGAAATAATCAAAAAAAGTATTGATCGTCGAGACGATGTTGAATCGATTCTAGGAAGTTGTGACATGGTTCATATGACTGAACAAAAACAACTTTTATGGCAAAAGAGAATAACTGAAGAAACACTTAAAAAAATCACTGGCTTAGATTTAACTGTTGAAGATGTCATCACTGATCATAAAGCTAGACATTATCGTAACAAATCTGTTTTTCATGTCATGGAAGACAAACTATTAAAACTTGGACTATACCAAAAAGACTTCTATAAACTAGTTAAGGTTGATTCATTTTCATTAGCAGATGAAAAGACAAATGAAGTATTAAAATTGCTAAATGATTCAAATATAATCATCGATTCAAAAATTTTAAAGTATGTCGTATGTCGAACAAATCCAAAAGGTGAAATACTTGTTACATTAGTCGCAAAATCTTCTGATTTTTTAGGTCTAGAAAAAATCATGAATGTATTAAAGACTGTAAAGAATATCGTTGGTTTAACTTTAAATATGATGGATGATCAGACATCGATTCTTGGAAGTAAGTCCTATACTATGTTTGGTGAAAATCGCATTAATGAGCCATTAGGCGGTATAGATATATTCTTGGATGATCGTTCTTTCTATCAAATCAATCCACCTGTCATAGAGAAAGCTTATGCACTCATGAAAGCACACATGAAAGATAATTTAAGCGTCATCGATAGTTATAGTGGTGTTGGTTCAATCGGATTTTTTTTGGCAGAAAAAGCTAAAAAGGTGGTTATGATTGAATCCAATGAAGAAGCAATCGATAACGCAAATCTCACTAAAAGTCGTTATGCGTATCACCATATAGATGTCGTTTTAGGACGTGCGGAAGAAGTGATTGATCAATATGATGCTGACATTTTAATCGTAGATCCACCAAGAAATGGATTGTTACCAGAGTTTATTGATAAGATTTTATTAAAAGAATATCAACAAATATTTTATCTTTCTTGTGATGCGAAAACACTTGCTCGTGATTTAGTTTCACTTCATGATAAATATCATATTGAATCCGTTTATCCCCTAAAAATGTTTTATCAAACGTCATCTTTAGAAACACTCGTATTCTTAAATAAAAAAACTCAAGAAAATTGAGTTTTTTTTATAGCTTTACAAATGGATTAAACTTTTGCTCATGACCAATGGTTGAATGTCTACCATGTCCTGGATAAATGACCGTTTCTTTTGGAAATGTTTGATAAATGTGTTTGATCGTTTTATAGAGTATTTCACTATTTGCTCTGGGGATATCTGTTCTTCCAATACTTTGGTAAAAAAGTGTGTCACCAGTAAATAAAACATGATCAACATAAAGTAATGTTCCACCTTCTGAATGGCCAGGAGCATCGTACACTAGAAATGTGTGATCAATTGCTTGAAATTGATAACCCTCACCAACCCAAATATCAACGGGTATTGGATAACCAAAACGATTAAGTGGGAAATCTCCCATAAATTCGATATCCTTAATAGGTGCCATCACTAAAACGTCAAAATGATTTTTCATCTGTCTCACACCACCAACATGATCATGATGTCCGTGTGTAATGTAGATTAGATCAACTATTAAATTCTCACTTTCAATATATTCAACAACTTCATTTGACTCATATCCAGGATCTATGATGATGGCGTGTCCATGATTTGATAGAACATAGCAATTACTTCTAAGCAATCCAAGAGAAAATCTTTTAATTTCCATATTATCACCAAGTGTCATTATAGCATAAAGCGTTTTCAAATCGTTAAACAAGAATTCGTCATTTAAAATGCGTATAATTAAGATGTCAGGAGTGATACAATGTCTATCAAACAAAGTTATATAGAACTAATTGGAAATACACCTATGCTTAGAATTAATCGTTATGAAGAAAAGATGAACAGTAAAGCTGAAATCATTTTGAAACTAGAGAACTTTAATCCAATGAGTAGTGTCAAAGATAGACTGGCTTTTGCTTTGATTGAATCTTTTGAAACAAAAGGGCTAATTAAAGAGGATACAGTCTTCGTTGAACCGACAAGTGGTAATACAGGCATTGGACTTGCTTTTATATGTGCCGCTAAAGGATATAAATTGATCTTAATTATGCCTGAGACAGTTTCTAAAGAACGTGCACAAATTGCTAGAGCTTTAGGTGCAACCGTCATTTTAACAGAAGGATCACTTGGTATGAAAGGTTCAATTCAAAAAGCAAAAGAGTTGATTGAAAAAAATCCAAATTATGTGATGCCGATGCAATTTGAAAATCTTGCAAACCCTGAGATTCATAGAAAAACAACAGCATTAGAAATTCTTAAAGATACAGAATCAAACTTAGACTATTTTGTTGCCGGAGTCGGGACCGGAGGAACAATTACAGGAACCGGTGAAATACTTAAAAAACATATTCCTTCGATAAAAATCATCGCTGTTGAACCTGCAGGTTCACCCATGATTTCTAAAGGAACATCAGGACCACATAAAATCCAAGGAATTGGTGCTGGATTTATTCCAACTGTATTAAATCAAGCAATGATTGATGAAGTTATGACAATCACAGATGATGAAGCATTTGAAACCACAAGATTACTTGCTAAAACAGAAGGCGTCTTAGTTGGCATGTCATCAGGTGCAGCACTAAGTGCTGCTACAAAATTAGCTTTAAAAGAAGAAAACAAAGGAAAGAGGATTGTTGTGATTATGGCAGATACCGGAGAACGGTACATGTCCACAAC
>Ga0265294_10010146_pt1 | contig 10757 bp, 10 predicted proteins | sample MunlanPumphouse3_FD_192504 | JGI IMG/M metagenome (GOLD analysis project Ga0265294, IMG submission 192504) | Groundwater microbial communities from a municipal landfill in Southern Ontario, Canada - Pumphouse #3 | ecosystem: Environmental > Aquatic > Deep subsurface > Groundwater | place...
GGGGGCGGCCACATCCACGGCTACTTCACCGAGGCACTGCTCGGTGCTCTTGGATGGGATGAAGAGACACAAAGCCTTGCACCTGACAAGTCATCATTGAGCATGGACAATCTGTATCGTTACATCATGGAGAATCAACGTATAAAACTTACAGGGACCTATCAGGCATTTTATCAGCACCCTACCATCAGCGGAGGACCTTTGGATTTGGTCCTCCGTCAGGAAGTGAACTGACCCTCGCGAATAGCAACAATCTCATCGCGGATGATGGCAGCCCGTTCAAACTCAAGATTCTTGGCAGCTTCGAGCATCTCCTTCTCCAAGGCCTTGATGTACTTCTTGCGGTCATTGGCATTGAGCAGGTTGTAACCGCCCTTGAGAATGGCAAGATCCTGCTTCTGGATCTCCTTCGTCTCCTCCCGTTCCCGCTCGATGATGTCCTGAACAGCCTTGACGATGGTTGTCGGAGTAATACCGTGCTCCTCATTGTAGGCTGACTGGATGGCCCGTCTTCGATTCGTCTCACCGATTGCCTCTTCCATCGCAGAACTCATGCGGTCGGCGTACATAATAACTCTTCCCTCGGAATTTCGGGCCGCCCGTCCGATGATTTGAATCAAGGATGTGGTCGATCGCAGGAATCCAATCTTGTCCGCATCGAGAATGGCGATCAGAGAAACCTCAGGCAGGTCCAATCCTTCCCTGAGTAGGTTGATGCCCACCAGGACGTCAAACACTCCGAGTCGGAGGTCCCTGAGGATCTCCACCCTTTCGATGGTATCGATTTCCGAATGCAAGTATCGGACTTTCAAGCCCAGGGAGGCGAAGTAATCGGTCAAATCCTCACTCATCTTCTTTGTCAGGGTTGTGACCAAAACACGCTGCTTCTTGACTATTACTTTACGGATCTCTCCATACAGATTCTCCATCTGCCCTTCGGTGGGACGAACATCAATCTCTGGGTCGAGCAACCCGGTGGGTCTGATAACCTGCTCGACGATTCTTGCACTCTGGGCAAGTTCACTCTTTCCGGGTGTCGCAGAGACATAGATGCGCTGCTGCACCACCTTTTCAAACTCGGCAGCCTTCAGGGGCCTGTTGTCCAGTGCGGAGGGCAGTCTGAAACCGTAGTTGACTAAATTGAGCTTTCGCGATCTGTCTCCCTCATACATAGCTCCGACCTGCGGAAGGGTGACATGCGACTCGTCGATGAAGGTGATAAAATCCGGGGGAAAGTAATCCAGCAGCACAGCAGGACGTTCTCCCGCCTTGCGGTCGGACAAGGGACGGGAGTAATTCTCGATACCCGAACAGTAGCCGATTTCCTCCAGCATCTCCAGATCATACTCAACCCTGGTCTTGATCCGTTCCGCTTCGAGAGGCTTTCCCATACTGTTGAAATACTCAACCTGGTCCTCCATCTCACTGCGAATACGCCCGATGGCCGCCCTGACCTGTTCCGGCGGCATGACAAACTGCTTTGCAGGGTAGAGGGTATAACTGTCCACCATCTCCTGCTTCTCCCCTGAAACGGGATCGAACCATTGGATGGAGGCTATCTCATCCCAATCCACACTGATTCTCACCGCATTCTCCAGATAGGATGGACATATTTCAATGATATCGCCTTTCACGCGGAAAGCACCTCGCTTAAGAATGGCATCGTTGCGCTCATACTGCATTCTCACCAGCTTCTCAAGCACATCACGATGTTCGAACTGGTCGCCTGTATTGAAGGTATGCACCATATCGCGAACGGAAACGGGGTTGGCCAGACCAAAAATACAGGAGACCGTCGCCACTACAATGACATCGCGACGCTCCATCAAGGAGAAGGAGGCCGAGAGCCTGAGCCGGTCGATCTCCTGGTTGATGTCGGCATCCTTCTCTATGTAGAGATCCTTGCCAGGAACATACGCTTCCGGCTGATAATAATCATAGGTTGAGACGAAGTACTCGACTGCATTCTCCGGAAAGAACGATTTGAACTCCCGATAGAGCTGGGCGGCCAAAGTCTTATTGTGGGAAAGCACCAACGTTGGACGCTGCACCTGTTCGATGATCTTGGCCATCGTATAGGTCTTGCCGCTTCCTGTGACACCCTTGAGGGTCTGAAAGAAGTCTCCCTGTTCCAGGCCTTTACTCAAAGCCTCGATGGCCTGAGCCTGGTCTCCTGAAGGATCGTATGAGGAAACTACCTTGAAGCGCTTGTTCTGATACGAGACATCACCATGAATATTGGTGACCGACTCCCCTCCCCACCGTTCATCTACTCTGACTTCTTCCATATTATCGTACCAATGCGCTTACATGCTGCGCTGTTCGTTCAATGAGTTCGACCTGCATCTGTTTTGACTCACCCTTGCGATTCACCGTTACGCTCACCTTCTGGCCGCTTTTGAGCGGCAACAGGGCGAGGTAGAGGTCGTTCAGGTCTTCCACTACTTCACCGTTGACAGCGGTTATTATATCACCGCCCAGATATATCACACTTGAGCCGTATTGGACCATCTGATTTCCCCCTCTCAAGCCGGCCTTGTCGGCAAACCCTCCACTGACCACCTGGCTGACAAGAACACCCTTCTCAACCGAAAGCTTTGCGTATGCCACCAATTGGGGGGAAAGTTGGACAGCCGCCAAGTCGAGCCAGCCGCGGCTTACCTTGCCCAGCTTGATTAAATCGGGAATGACGGCGATGGCCGTATCAATGGGAATTGCAAAGTTTAAACCTTGTGAGCTGCCGGTGGTTGAATAGATGGTGCTGTTGATCCCTATGACCTCACCCCGTCCATTGAGCAGCGGTCCGCCGCTGTTTCCCGGGTTTATCGAGGCGTCTGTCTGGATGGCATTCATGATGATCTTTCCATCACTGGTACGAACGGGTCTGTTCAATCCGCTGACCACCCCGACGGTCAACGTTCGGTCGTACCCGAAAGGATTGCCGATGGCAATGACCTTCTGCCCGATCTTGAGTTCCTCACTGGTACCCAAGGTGATGGGTTTGAGCACTACATCCTTCTCAACATTGATTTTAATAACTGCCAAGTCATCCTCGCTGTCGATACCGACCAGTTTAGCCGGGTAGCTGCGGTTGTTATACAGACCCACCTTCAAACTGGCAGCCTTCTCGACAACATGGGCATTGGTAAGGATGTATCCATCGGTAGAGAGGATGATTCCACTACCGGTGCCTTTCGCTGGAAGAACATCCATGAATGCATTGACCTGCGCCTCGGCGATCGTCGTGATATGGACCACACTCTTGTTTACATTCTCATAGACGCTGATGGTCTGCTTTTCGTCTGCGCTGTAGACCCATGAACGCTCATCGCCTTCGAAGATGAGAAGGCCTTCCTCGCCATGGAAGATATTTGCCACAGGAACTCCCGATAAAGAGAGAAGCCCTTCCACCCCCTGATTCTCCACAACCCCTTTCAAGACCTCGGCAAGGTCTTTCTTGCGCTTGTCCTCACTGATGGAGTTTGTCCATCGAATCAGGATGTAGGCAAAGACTATACTAGCCGTTCCAATAAGAATGGCCAGCAGTATTCTAATGACTCTCATGCGTGTAGTTCGGAGCATGTCCCTAGTGTACTTCCAAAGGGGGAGCTAGGCAACTACAGGCTGGACAGGAGCGTCTGAACTTCCTCTTTTGTCGGCGGGTCACACCCTCGGCGTGAGCAGTTTATTGCACTTGCAGCGCTCGCCCAACGCAAGGCATCCTTGATCAAGTGCTCATCCAGCTCACCAAGTGTTGGCAGAGCCCCATCCGAGCCGAAGCAATCGCGCTCATGCAAATACGAGAGCAGTGCACCGCTGAAAGTGTCGCCTGCCCCGACGGTATCGATGACTGGCAGATCGATGATCGGCATACTGACTTCTCCACCCTCGGCAGTGAACCATATGCTGCCTCCCCTGCCCAACGTCAAGATTATATGCGCACTGTATTCGGCGGCAAGTTTCCTGGCAAGTTTTTTGACATCCTGGTGAGGATGGAGATAGGCAAGGTCCTCGTCGCTGAGCTTTATCAATGAGGCGAGGGAGAATGCCTCTTGCATGCGCTCAAGATATGCCTGTCGATCGTCGATCACCGCCGGTCGCACATTGGGGTCGAGGAATATGATGGGACGAGGTTCGTACTCCTTCAAGGCTGCCAGGATGGCATGACAACCCGGCTCAAGAGCCAGGACGAGAGAGCCGATATGAACCACCCTGAGGTCGGTGTGCTCTTGCATGACTGCAAGAAGCTCGTCCTTGTCCAAGGAGACCGGAGCCGAGTTTTTCCAATAAAAAGCGTAGGAGGCCTTCTTCTGTTCATCCAACGAAGCAAAGGCCAACAGAGAAGGTTGCTTTGCCGCACAGAGAGCGGGATCGAACATCACTTGGTTGTCAACCAGATGCTCCAAGATCCTCATGCCGAACATATCGTTGGACAGCTTCCCGATGAAGCCGACGGGAGAACCTTGCAAGGAAGCTGCTGTAGCAGCATTGAGGCCGCACCCGCCTACGTGCGAATCGAAACTGACCGTTGCAAGCTTCGACGGCTTGGAAATAAAATCTATCAAGGCTTCCCCGATGACACCTATCATACCATTCTCTCCTATAGGTAGCGTTTCTTCTCCTGCCCGATGACTCCGGCAAAGATTTGCACATACTGCTTGGCAGGGCTCATTGAAATCTTAGGCAGTAATACCTCCTCGATCTGGAAAAAGCCCACATCGCTGGACATTTGTACATCGATGAGAATCGGAGGCCCCTCACCCTTGCTGATGGTCACTTTCTCGATGGAGTTCGCCGAATACTTGTGAATGTCCCCGGTCTTCGGACTCGTGTTGATGCTCATCGGAATGCGGGCCCTCCCCTTTTCCATATCACAGCCATCGGCGACCAGCAACAGGCCTGCTTCCAAGGAGTGGATTTTTCTATTCGCCATATGACCCAACACCCCTTCAGTCGCTATCGACATTATTGCAATGCGACGACTCAGTGAGGAGGGAAGTACGACTTGCAGCAGGCGGTCCATGATCGGCCTGGCAATGACCAGTCCTGTCAACTCGTGTTCGGACCTGCCGACGCTCATCCCCAAGTCATGAAGAAAGGCTGCAAGCAACAAAGCGCACAGGCTGTCCTCGTGGCTTCCTGCCTCTTCGATCTCCAATGACGTCTTGACTCCATCCTGTTTCAACAACGACAACATCTTCACGACATTCACCGCCACTTGGCGCATATGCACCGGGCCGTGGTCGTTGTAGTTCAGTCGCTTGATCGAGACACTGTTCGCGTAGTCCTGAATAGCCTCGATCTCCGGGTCGCTTATCAAGAGCTTCGCCAGCGCATGGCTGTCCGATCCCTCTGTAAGCAAGGATAGCAGGTGTCGTTCCAGATGATGCTCTTTTGGTGACTTCATACCATAAGACTACAACAACTTCCGAACAACGGAAAGAGTCAGTGGATAAAATGAGACAAACTGCCTATACTACAGCAATGAGACGAATCACAATGCGAGACTTTCGCTGGATGGGTAGACCCTTGGTCTGGGAAAAGGACTATCGAAGCGTGAAACTGGAAGTGCAAGCGCACATGGGATTGCCGTACGGCCCCCTGCTGTTGGCGGTAAGCGATGAATCATTCGACTTTGAGGCGACAGTGAACGTCCCCCAGAAGGGTGGGTTTGCCGGCCTGTGCGTCTATCATCTGGACTCGACGTATGCAGCAGTCGGCCTTAACCGTGAAGCGATGGAAATCCATACGACCATTGCAGGTTCTCACAACAGGAGCATCATCGCCCGAACTTTTGAATGTGAAGAGGTTACCTGGCTTCTGAGACGCAGCTTGTCTCATCTGGACATAGGGTATCGACGTGGTGAGGATGATGCTATCTGGGTCAGCAGCTTCCAGCTTCCGGGCCTCGAGAAATCCATCAGCTTCGGCCCTTACTTTGCCAACGAAACCGATCATCCCATGCCAGGCTGGATGCATTCAATACGGTACACCAAAGAGGCTTGAACTGTACTGGTTCAAGCAGTGCGCTTATGCTACTATGAGCTATCTCCAAACGAGCCCCTTTGGAAGGGCATAAGGAAGGATTTTTTTATGGACGAACGGACTGAAGAGAAGACACCCCTCAATTTTCTGGAACGCATCATCGAGGATGACCTGGCCAACGGCCGGGTCCCCGACAACACCATAGTCACCCGGTTCCCCCCCGAGCCGAACGGGTACCTGCATATAGGGCATATCAAATCGATCTGCCTGAATTTCGGTCTTGCAGAAAAATATAAAGGCCGCTGCCATCTCAGGCTCGATGACACCAATCCTGAAAAAGAGGACATCGAGTACATCCAGTCCATCATGCGCGATATTCGCTGGCTGGGCTTCGATTGGGGCGAATATGAGTACCATGCCTCCGACTACTACCAGCAGCTCTATGAAATCGCCGTACGTTTGATCGAGGAGGGCAAAGCCTTTGTCGACAACTTGACGGCCGAGGAGATGAAAGAGTATCGCGGGACGTTGACCGAGGGGGGGAAAAACAGCCCCTGGCGGGACAGGAGCATTGAAGAGAATCTCAGGCTCTTTGAGGAGATGCGCCAGGGCAAGCACCCTGAAGGCTCGTTGGTCCTGAGGGCGAAGATTGACATGTCCAGCCCGAACATCAATATGCGCGACCCGGTGCTCTATCGGATAAAGTTTGCTTCCCATCCCCGAACAGGCGATACGTGGTGCATCTACCCGATGTATGACTTCACCCATCCCATCAGTGATGCCATCGAGGGAATCACCCACTCGATCTGCACCCTTGAGTTCGAGGACCATCGGCCTGCCTACGATTGGGCCACAGCCATCGACGGCATCGACCATACCCCTCATCAGTATGAGTTCGCACGTTTGAACATCAACTATCTGGTGATGAGCAAGCGGCGTCTGCTCAACTTGGTGAAGCTCGGCATTGTCGACGGGTGGGACGACCCACGCATGCCCACCATTAGCGGTATACGCAGACGAGGGTATTCTCCTGAATCAATGAAGGACTTTGTAAGCCGTATCGGAGTCGCCAAGGTGGAGGGCGTAGTCGACTACTCGCTGCTGGAATTCTGTGTCCGTGAGGACCTCAACAAGCGCTCAGAGCGGTTGATGGTTGTACTCGATCCCGTAAGGTTGGTCATTGACAACTATCCCGAGGGTAAGGTTGAGTATTTCGAGGCTGTAAACAATCCCGAAGACCCCGATAGCGCCACCCATCAGATTCCCTTTTCTCGTGAATTGTTCATCGAGAAGGAAGACTTCATGGAAGTTCCATCAAAAGGATACCACCGCTTGTTCATAGGAGGAGAAATCCGCCTCAAGTATGCCTACTACGTCACCGCGCACTCGGTGGTCAAGGACGAAGAGGGCAACATCGTCGAAGTACACTGCACCTACGATCCCGAATCCAGGGGAGGAACGACGCCCGATAACCGCAAGGTGAAAGGAACCAGCCACTGGGTCAGTGCCACCGAAGGCGTCACCATCGAGGCCCGCCTCTATGACAAGCTCTTCCAAACCGAATATCCAGGAGCGGCAACCGGAAACTATCTGGATGATCTAAACCCCGATTCCTTGAAAATTGTGACCAATGCAAAGGCTGAACCCGAGATTCTCAATGCCAAAGTCGGTGATTACCTGCAGTTCATCAGAAACGGATATTTCTGCAAGGACAACCACAGTGAAGGATTGGTTTTCAACCGAACCGTAACGTTGAAGGACTCCTGGGCCAAGCTCAAGCAAAAAATGGGAATGTAGGATACATGATACGGGGGACGGTGTTCGTCCCCCTGCCTGCAGGGAGAGACTATGGATTACTTCTTTGACCAGCACTTCCACGTCATGCATATATCCCATCCGAATCTCATCAGCTTTTTCTCATCGTTGGACACCGGCATTCCCGATCTCATCACCAGCGGAGCACTCTCTCCCAGTTATATTCTCACGACCAAGAATAGAAAAGGCCCGGTGCTGCTCAACCGTCTTACCAATACACTGACCACCTTCGAGCAGACCATCGGGCAGACCCTGGTGATGATGGAGGATGACTTGAGAGGGGTGTTTACCTCCCATGAGGAAGGAGCACCCAGACCCGAGCTGCCCTACATCAGGGAAGGGAAACTGCACATGAGGGGCCGCGCCTATGACAAAATGGCGATGTGTCCGCTTCTCATGGATTTCTCCAGCAACCAAATCCGTAAGGAGACGTTGTACTATCCCACACCCAAGGAACAGAAAATCCTCGATTATGTTCAGGATACGCTGCAAGGCTTTGAATATTATCGCAAAGAACGCCCCGACGGCCTCTTCGAGTTCTTTCCGTTTCTAGGAATCAACCCCCCGGTCCACTCCCTCTCCTTCATCAAGGAGTTGTTGGAAACATATCTTCCAATTGATCCCAAGGGGAAGAAAAACAGGCAGTTCTACGGTATCAAGTTCTACCCCCCTCTTGGGTATGACCCGTGGCCTTCCGATGAAAAAGAGCGCGAAAAAGTTCTGTACATCTATGAATTCTGCAATCAAAACGACATCCCCATCATGACGCACTGTGATGACCAAGGTTTTCGCGGAGTTCCTGCCAAGGAAGCATGGAAGTACACCGCTCCGTCGGCCTACAAGCCGGTGCTCGCCCGCTTTCCGATGCTTCGCATCGATTTTGCCCATTACGGATGGCAATATACACCACTGCAGAAAAATCCGCTTACGGTGATCTCAGGCCTGACCAGCAAAGTCCCCGATTCCACCTGGTTCTATGAGATTACCGAGCTGATGCTGCTCTACCCCAATATCTATGCCGATGTATCCTTCAGCGGCAGTAATCATGACTTCTATACGCTATTGGTCAACTACCTCAATTCATTGGATGAGGAACAGAGGAAGATTATTCTCAGCCGCTCGCTGTTCGGTACCGACTTCTCAGTGAATCTGATGAAGGTGGAAAGCTACACCTCCTACTACCGGATGTTTGAACAATCACCGCTTTCCGATGACCAAGTGCATGCAATGGTTTGTGAAAATCCACTCCGTTTCATGAATTTCGGGCGTTAAAAAGGCAGGCCTGAAGCCTGCCTCTGTAGCGCTACGATGCCTACGCTTAGTAATTCTTGGCAACAATCTCGAAATAGGCCTGAGGATGAGCGCAAACAGGGCACATGCCGGGAGCCTTCTTGCCGATTACAATGTGACCGCAGTTGGAGCACTTCCAAATCTGGTCGCCCTCACGGCTGAAGACCAAGGAACCTTCGACATTCTTCAGAAGGTCGAGATAGCGCTGCTCGTGGTGCTTCTCAATGGCTGCAACCATTTCAAAGAGGGTGGCAATCTTATTGAATCCTTCCTCACGGGCTTCTTTTGCGAAACCAGCATACATCTCGGTCCACTCGTAATGCTCACCGGCAGCAGCATCCTTGAGGTTGGTAGCGGTATCATGAATCTCCCCACCTTCCTGCAGAAGCTTGTACCAAATCTTGGCATGTTCCTTTTCGTTGAAAGCAGTCTCTTCAAACAGATTGGCGATCTGCACATATCCTTCTTTCTTGGCCTGGGAAGCATAATACGTGTACTTGTTACGAGCCATGGATTCCCCTGCAAATGCGGTGTTCAGATTGGCTTCCGTCTTTGATCCTTTCAATTCCATACCTTACTCCTTCACTGCCTCACAGCAGCATGCTTTTTTTGACAATCGGGACAAACCCCGTTGAACACTATCTCGTAAGATTCCAGGACATATCCAAAGGTTTCCACATTCTTGGCACAGAGGTTGATGTCATCGAACACCTCAATATCGCTGACCTGTTTGCAATCCGTGCATTGGATATGGTAATGATTGCCCAAGGTACGGTCGAAATGATCAGGTCCGCCGAGAACGCGGATGCGTTTTACCTTTCCTTCATCAACGAGCATATTTAGGTTTCGATATACTGTCGCGCGACTGATGGAAGGATGCTTCAGCACAATGTTCTCATAAATTTGCTCGGCATTGGGATGGTTTGTAGCAGTAGTAACCGCTTCCCACACCAAGCCTTTCTGTATTGTCTGTCGCTTTTCTTTCATGGAATTTCCTAAATGATATAGAATCTCAATAATCATGATAGTCCAAGCTAAACCCAGTGTCAACAAGATACCGGAAAATCAGGACTTCCAAAAGGAACCCCAGGAAATCCTGGGGCTCTGCGAAGCAGGACAGCATTACTTGTCCTTGTTCTTTCCTTCATCATCGAGCCAGAAGAATGAATCATTCTCATTCTCGCCCCGGGTCCTGGTTTCACGGAATTTGTCAAAACCGTACGGTTTGGGGGAAGATTTACGTTCACGCTTCACCCTGCCTTCCGTGCCAGCCTCATCACGAGGGGCGGAGAATGCCGGACGGTCTTCGCGACTTCTGAACGAAGGACGCTCGCTTCTGTCACCGTAGGGTCTTCTCTCTCCATAGGAGGAGCGATCACCTGAGGGTCTTCTGTCGTCACGGTCACGGAACGAGGGCCGCTCGGGCCTGTCGCCGAACGGTCTTCTCTCACCGTAGGCGGGACGATCGCCTGAGGGCCTTCTGTCGTCACGATCACCAAACGGTCTTCTTTCGTCACGATCAGGGAATGAAGGTCGTTCTGGCCTGTCGCCGAACGGTCTTCTCTCACCGTAGGCGGGACGATCACCTGAGGGTCTTCTGTCGTCGCGGTCACGGAACGAGGGACGCTCGCTTCTGTCGCCGAACGGTCTTCTCTCACCGTAGGCGG
>Ga0265294_10010147_pt1 | contig 10756 bp, 11 predicted proteins | sample MunlanPumphouse3_FD_192504 | JGI IMG/M metagenome (GOLD analysis project Ga0265294, IMG submission 192504) | Groundwater microbial communities from a municipal landfill in Southern Ontario, Canada - Pumphouse #3 | ecosystem: Environmental > Aquatic > Deep subsurface > Groundwater | place...
TTCTTTGATGTTGGTGTCATCTTGAGCGATGATAATCACTTCGCCTTTTGTGCGATCGGCGTTGACTTTTTTAACACCTTTTATTTTTCTAACTACATCATTGATGTGTGCTTCGCACATTCCACAGCTCATTCCTTCGACTTTTAAAATAATTTTGTTCATAAATTTTACCTCTTTTTAAACAATCGCGACTTCCATAGCCATCATCAGGACAAAGCCAATCATGAATGACCACATCGAATAATGGGAATAACCATTTTGTCGTGCTTCAGGCATGATTTCATCGAGAGTGACATAAAGCATGGCTCCGGCAGCTAAAGCCAACAGCCAAGGTGTTACCACCACTAGTTGGGCCAAGAATAAAGCTGCAATAGCGAATATAGGTTCCACCAATCCGGAAAAAGCACCGAACAAAAAAGCTTTCCACTTTTTCATTCCATCCCCAAACATGGGAATAGATATTGCCGCACCTTCGGGGATGTTTTGTACAGAAATACCTATAGCAAGTGATAGGGCAGAAGCACTAGCGGCAGCCGCTAATACAGGATCGGCTCTTAAAGCGATAGCAAGGCCACAAGCAAAACCAACCGATAGACCTTCGGGAATGTTATGAATAGTAACAGCGAGAAAGAAACGTATGTTTTGGCTAATAGCTCGATTTGGTAAACCTTCTTCAGTGTTGGTTAACTTGTGAAAGTGAGGGATAATTTTATCTAAAGCAAATAATAGTAACCCACCAAAGATAAAGCCAGCTAAAGGTGGCAAAAAAGCCCAGTCAGCATAATATTTATGGCTTTCTGAAATTGCGGGAAGAATGAGTCCAAAGAATGCGACGGAAATCATGATTCCTCCAGCAAAACCTAAGATAATCGAACGAATCTTGGGAGTCAGGTCTTTTTTAAAGAAGAAGACCAATCCAGCTCCAAGAATGGTTGATACAAAAATCAAAGATATCGCAATTATTGATATAAGAATTGGATCGTGCATAATAGTTATTCCATTATTTTCAGTTTATCACGAACTAACAAAATGTACTCCTATGATTTCTTTGCTTTTTTCTCAATGAAGAGGGTAGAAGCGCTCAAAACGACAAAGACACTGCTGAAAGTCATGGCTAACGCAGCAATCATAGGGTCGAGGGAAATTTGGAAACTTGGATATAAAGCACCCATCGCTATTGGGATTGAAACCACATTATAGAAAAAGGCCCAGAAGAGATTCATTTTGATATTGCGCATTGTTCTTTTACTCAATTTATAGGCTCGATAGGCATCAAATAAATCATCTTTAACCAAAACCAGATCAGAAGATTTGATTGCGATATCACTGCCCGCTCCAATTGCCATAGATACATCAGCGACTTCTAAAGCGACAGCATCATTGATGCCATCCCCCACCATTAAAGTCATGCCGTCTTTTTGATAAGAGCGGATGATTTCCGCTTTTTGATCGGGTAAAACTTCGGCAATTATCTCATCAATATGAAGTAGCTTATTCATCTCGTGGGCGTTTTCTTTATTGTCGCCTGTCAACATCACGGTTTTTATCCCTTCTTTTTGAAAGGCTTTAATCGCTTGAATGCTCGAATCTTTGACAGAATCGTTAATCAAAACATATCCCAATATTTCTTTCTCGCTAGCGAGAATTACACAGGAAGAATGGCTAGTCTCATAGTTAAAGTCTAGACCTGTTGCTTCTTTGATATATGCAGCATTACCGGCATAAAGTGTTTGATTTTGGTATTTACCTTTTAATCCTTTTCCAGGAACAGTAATCACTTCATCAAATTTAACGATAGGGATTAGTTCTTCTTCAGAATGTCGAATGATTGCTTTAGCTAATGGGTGGGAGGAAGCTTTTTCCATACCATATAGCAAAGGGGCAAATCGATTATTAAAACTCACGAATTGAGTAACCATTAAATCTCCTTTGGTCAAGGTTCCGGTTTTATCCATAACAATGGTTTTAATTTTGCTGAGATTTTCAAGAGCTTCCGCATTATGAATTAAAATGTGATTTTTGGCCGCCATTCCGGTAGATATCATAATCGCAATTGGAGTCGCTAAGCCAAGAGCACAAGGACAAGATATTACTAAAACTGGGATAGCAAAGCTAATTGCTTGCTCAAAACTTTTTGAGAAGATCCACCACACAACAAGGGTGATTAATGATAATCCTAAAACGATGGGGACAAAGATTAAACTCACTTTATCAACCACTTTAGCGATTGGAGCCTTTGAAGAAGAGGCTTCGCTGACCATTTCTACAATTCTCGCAATAGTTGAATTAGCGGATGTAGAAGTCGCCTCATATAAAATAAATCCATCTAGATTTGTCACACCACTCAAGATATTGTCACCTTCTTGATGAAAAACAGGGAGACTTTCTCCAGTGAGCGACGATTCATTAAAACTACCATGGCCTTGTTTAATTATTCCATCGACTGGAGCGTTATATCCAGCCATCAATTTGATGGTGTCTCCCACTTGAATATCTTTAATATCAATAATCATTTCTTTCTCGCCTTTAACAATAATGGCGGTGTCGCCTTGTAGCTTTAATAGATCGCTTATTGCGTTGCTTGTTTTACGTTTCGATTTAAATTCGATGTATTTTCCTAATGAAACAAGGGTGAGAATTGTGCCGGCACCATCAAAATATAATTGTTCGAGAAAATGATGGACCATTTCAGGCTGATTTCTTGTCGTTGAAATAATAATCATTACTGAAGAGTAGATGGAATATAGAATTGAGGCGGTTGAACCAAGAGCGACAAGAGAATCCATGTTTGGTTTTAAACGGAATAATTTGTTAAAGCCACTTGTGAAATAGCGAAAATTCAATATGACGATGGGGATTAATAATATAAATTGAGCGATAGAGAGATACATACCACCATGCGCATCAGTTAAGAAAGGTGGAAGTGGTAGATTAATCATAGGGCCCATTGCAACGTAAAGTAAGAAAACTAACAGGACTAAAGAAATTATCAAAGATTTACCTTTGTTTTTCTCTTGAGTTCGATAATCAATTTTTTGAAATGGCACTGCTTGATAGCCGGCCCGTTTGACGGCATCCATGATTGTTTTATCGCTCACAACATCACTTTCGTATTCCAAAGTATTGCTGATTAAATTAACAACAACATTATCTACTCCATGAATTTTATTTACCGAGTGTTCGACATGAGCTTGGCAAGCGCTGCAGGTCATCCCTTTAACTAAAAATTTGTGCTTCTTTTTCATATGCGGAGTAATTTTAACATGCTTGGTTAGTTCTAACAAACTTTATGCTTGACTTATGTCATATCAACATTGTATAACATATAAAGTTAGTCCCCTCTAACTAGATAAAAGAAACGACAAATCAGTATTAAAGGTTGCCACCTAATAAGTATATAAGGAGAACGGATATGCAAAAAAAACTAAATGAGTTCGCAATCGGCGAATATGGAATCGTAATTAATGTCCTTGGCGAAGGCAAAATCCGTCGTCGCCTTTTTGACATGGGAATCACTCCAGGAGCCGAAATATATTTAAGAAAAAAAGCTCCTTTTGGAGACCCTCTTGAAATACATGTACGTGGTTATGAATTAACACTAAGAAAAACAGAAGCCCAATTCATTGTTTGTGAAATGGGGGTGAAGAAAATATGAAAAGATTCGCTTTAGCGGGAAACCCAAACTGTGGTAAAACTACTCTTTTCAATTCTCTCACTGGATCTTCGGCTTATGTAGGGAACTGGCCAGGAGTGACTGTCGAAAAAAAGGAAGGTAAATACAAGAAATGTAAAGAACCTATTTCTATTGTTGACTTACCAGGTATTTATTCCTTGTCTCCATATACTTCAGAGGAAGTTATTTCACGTAATTTTATTATTGATGAAAAACCAGATTGCGTCATAAATGTTGTTGATTCCACTAATTTAGAAAGAAATCTTTATTTGACGACCCAATTATTAGAGATTGATGTCCCAGTTATCATCGCTTTAAATATGATGGATGCCGTTAGAAAAAGTGGAGATAGTATAGATCCACTACTTTTAGAAAAAGAGGTGGGTGTTCCCGTTGTTTGCATTTCAGCTTCTAAAGAAGAAGGGCTTGATGAATTAATGGACCGTGCCTATGAAGAATCACTTAAAAAGCGAGAAGCAACAAGCGTTCTTTTAAACTCTAATCTCAGTCACTTGATCAACGATATTGAGCTTTCCTTCAAGGGTTTAAAAGTTGATAATCCATTATTCCATGCAATTAAGTTAGTCGAAAATGACGAAATTGAAATTAAAAATCACCCCCAATTGTTAGGCGTTGTCGATGAATTCAAAAAATACTTTAAAGATGAAACATTTGGCTCAGATTTGGAGGCAATTGTCGCTGATAGTAGATATAAGCATATTACAAGCAACTTTTCAAAGGCCAAAAAAAAGAATAATAATGAGATGGCAAAAACATTCTCAACATCTGACAAGATTGACCGGGTCCTAACGAATAAATGGCTCGGTATTCCTATTTTCTTGCTACTTTTATTTTTTATTTTTCATATGACTTTCAGTGAAAATCTATTCTTCTTAGGAGGATTATTCACTAACATCGCACCTAGTTTCGAAGGAACCTTTTTTGAAGGTTTGTTTTGGACTTCAAGTGGAATAAATTCAATTGGAGTTGTGTTCGCAAATTTGTTAGGAAGCACCACTTCTTGGCTTACTGATGTTGTTCAAGGTTGGCTATCGACATCTCCTCAATGGGTTTCTGGCTTAATAACCAATGGAATGCTAGGTGGAGTATTCGCTGTTTTATCATTCCTTCCACAAATACTTTTACTCTTCTTATTCTTTTCTATATTAGAGGATTCTGGATACATGGCCCGTGTGGCGTTTATTCTCGATCGCCTTTTCCGTCGATTTGGATTAACGGGGCGTTCTTTGATGCCTATGATTATGGGTTTTGGGTGTTCCATTCCAGCCATGATTAATACTCGGACCTTATCAAATGATAATGAAAAAATTGCGACGATTCGGGTTATACCTTTCTTTTCTTGTGGGGCGAAATTACCAATTTTGACCGCGGTGGCAGGTGGTATTATTCAACAATTTGGAATTGGAAACGCCGATATCATTACCTTTAGTATGTATCTGCTTGGAATGGGTGTGGCGATTGTTTCAATTCTTTTGATGAGAGCTACGATAATGCGTGGGGCCGTTCCTCCTTTCATCATGGAACTTCCTGCTTATCATCTCCCCCAATTCAAAGCTCTAATGATTCACCTTTGGGATAAAGCCAAACACTTTTTAAAAAAAGCTTTTACTGTTATTCTTGCCTTTACCATTATCATTTGGTTCTTCTCTCATTTTTCTTTCAGTTGGCAATACCTTGAAGATGTCGATATCGATAAGTCAATTCTCGCGGGATTAGGTCAGTTAGTAACTCCACTATTTACTCCGTTAGGATTTGGATCTCAGCTTAGTTCTTTTAGTTGGGTTTTTGTTGTCGCAGCGTTTTCGGGATTAATCGCCAAAGAAAATGTTATTTCTACTTTTGGCGTTTTAGGTGCTTGTGTTGCTGGATCTATTATTGACGTTGGGGGTGATGGCGGAATCGCGGCTGTTGCCACAATGATTCAAGGGACTGGAATTACGATTCCCGCTTTAATATCCTTCATCGCTTTTAACTTGTTAACGATTCCTTGTTTTGCGGCTGTCGTAACTGCAAAGGCAGAATTACCTAAGAATAAATTTGTTGGCACATTAGTTTTCTGGCTAGCCACTTCATACATCGTTTCGAGCATGATTTATTTAATTGGTTCTTGGTGGTGGACAAGTTTCATATTCCTCGGTGCTTTTGGTATTGGAGTTTTTGCCATTTATTTGGTTAATAAACATCGAGACAATAAACAAAGGACGGCCAAATAATATGGACCTATTTTTGGAGTTGCTTGTCATCATTTTTTGCATCGCAATTGTGGGTGGTGTTTTTGGCACTTGGCTTTATAAAAAAATCAAACATAAACCAACGGGAGATTGCTCTTCTTGCACACTTTTAGCAAACAAGAAAAAATTGCTAAAAGCTTATCGGAAGAAATATAAAACAAAATAATAGAGCAATTTTAAAGAAAATAGTCGCTTTTTAGCGGCTTTTTTCATTATAAATAATTAAATTTCGATAACGAGTAATTTTTTTATCTTTAGTTAGTTTGCTCAGCAAGCGAGAAAGCGTTTCTCTCTTCAAAAAGACCTCTTTTGCTAAAGAAGTGACATTGGAGAAATTGAGGCGATTGTTATTCAAAAAAAGGTAATAAAGAAACCTTTCTTCCGCGGTAGAAAATGAGAGCAATTTGATTGTTGCATTCAAGCGTTTACCGAAGTCAGATTGGACTTGTAAATACGAAGTCAAAAATGACTCATTTTGTCTTAATAAAGTTAGCAAAGACTGGCGTGTAATAAAGGCAACTTTTGAAGGTTTAATAACAATAATGTTTCCTCGATAATGGGGGTCACTCGAGAATATGAGATTGTTTCCAAAGACATCATTTTCTTTTAAGAGGTTATAAACAATTTCTTCACCATGGTAGGTATAAGAAGAGATAACTACCTCTCCTTTTATGATTAGACCAAGTTCCTGACATTCTTCATTTTCGTGAAATATAATTTGACCACGAGAGAAATTTTCAAAGCGGAAAAATTTCTTTTCTGAGTCTTTAATCAAGTCTAATAAGCAAGTCTTTATCTTGAAATCTTCTGTGAGCATAATCACACATTATTATATACTATTTTGATAAAATAACTAACGAGGAAATTAATATGAAAAACAAAATTGCCCTGTTAGCAATGACCAGCATGATTCTCACCGGATGCGGTAATGCTAGTCATATTCTCCCTTTTAAAATATTGACACCAAATGGAGCCCCCGCTGTTGCTTTTTACAACTATGCCACTGACGTCAATTTCGAAACTAACGGAACTCCCACTAATATCGTTGCTCAGATGATCGAAAACTCTGAGTACGATCTAATTGTTATCGACACAACAAGTGGAATCAGCGCGATTAAAAATGGCGCGCCTTACAAACTGGCCTCCACCATTACTCTTGGAAACTTTTTCATCGCCGCCACAGGAAATGATATTAACGAAGAAATGAATGATGGTGATACTATTGTCTTATTCGGAACAGCTGGTGCTGTCCCAAGCAAAATATTCCACTATCTTTATGGAAATGAATTGGATTCAGGAATTGAATATGTCACTAATGTTGCTAACGCAGCTTCCGCTCTTGTAACGGGAAGCAATGTTGCAACAGGAAGCGCTGTTGATTATGTTTTCATCGCTCAACCAGTTCTTTATAAAGCATTGCAAAACAACACAGACGCTTATATCTATGTCGATGTCCAAGAAGCCTATGCGACAAAAAGTGATGGATTACCACTTATGCAAGCTTCAATTTTTATTAAAAATTCTGCTGATAAAAACGATGTTAACTCTCTACTATCAACTTTAAAAAGCGATATTGAAGAGGGGATTGATGTTCCCGATAAAATCAAAAATGGGATTGATTTATTAAGTGATTCCGAATTAGCCATCTCCCGTTTTGGCGTTGATAGCACCACTATTCAGGCAGTTATGGAAGATAATGGACTTGGATTAGGATATTTAAATGCTTTAGAAAATAAAGACGCCGTTGATGCATATATTAACTTGTTCGGAATGGAGAATACACTTGAAGAAATTTATTACCAATAAATATTTTCTTTACAGTTTAGGCGTCGTCGCTTTTCTTCTTTTATGGTGGTTAGTTTCCATTATAATTAATGAGCCCATAGCGATTTTTCCTGATCCAATCAGAACCATTGGCTATTCATTTTCTATCTTAGGTAAGAGCTATTTTTACCTTAGCTTAGGGTATTCTTTATTCAAATTATTTATCGGCTTTCTTATTGCTTTTGCCGTTGGGCTTTTCTTTGGAACTATCGCTGGAAATTCACCTTCATTTCAGAAATTTTTCTCCCCAATTATGACTGTTTTAAAAGCCATTCCTACTGTCGCGGTGGTCTTCTTGTTTCTCGTTTTAGTTAAAGCAAACAATTTACCGATATTGACAGTTATATTACTTGTCTTTCCAATTATTTATGAGGCGACCAGCAATGGGATTAAAAATATCGATAGCAATATCATTGAAGCTATGAAATTAGATTGCCGTTCGACTCTTAGAGGTACATTTCAAATAAAGCTGCCTCTCGCCATGCCGTATGTTCTTGTAGGAGTAGCTTCTTCTTTTGCTTTATCAATTAAAATAGAAATTATGGCGGAGGCTCTTTCTGGATTTACTGGTTATGGCCTTGGAGTAGCGATTAGATACGCCCAAGAAAACAATCCTGGCAATATGGTCCCAGTCTTTGCCTATTCCTTTTTAGCAATTCTGGTCATGCTGATTATTTCTTTGGGAGCAAATCTTATTAAGGGAACATTAAAAAAGAGGCTTTAGACCTCTTCTTCTTATTTAATGATAATTACTCTTTTGGAGTTTATTTTTTTTCAGTCTTTGGAAGCACTTCAGCATCAACGATTGGTAAATCTTTACCATTATCTTTAATTTGAGCTAAGCGAGCGGCACGACGTGTCTCCTTTTCGGCTTGGCGATCATTTTTCTTCGCGTATAAAACTAATACAAGAGATAAGGTGACCGCGGCGATGGATAAGATAATTGCCCCCCAGTAGAAATAACCAAGGCCAAACAATTTCTCAATTGTGGCATCCGCTAAAGCAAGATCACTACCAACTGGTAAAAAGCGAGCAAATAAGCCTAGTATGATATAAGTGAGTCCCCAAAGGGCGACACCAATGGTGACAATGTAGGCAACTAATTCAAAAATTGAAATCTTTAATTGGTTTTTCTTTTTCATAAGAACATTAATCTCCTTTGTTAATTATGCTTCGGTAGCTTTACCGTTGACTGCTGCTTCTTTGCGAGATAAATCAACCATTTCTTGGAAAGCCTTTTTAAATGCTTCTTTCCAAAGTGGTTCAACTTTTCCAACATGTTCATTTAAGCGTTTATTAATTGCTTCAAAAATGTCTTTGAAAGGTTTGTTTTCGCGACGTTCACGACGTCCTTCACACATCTCGATAGTAGCGTTGACTTCATCTAATAAATCAAGTGTCTCGTTGTCAGTTGCGTGTATATGAGCGCGTGAGAATCTGGCAAATCCAGCAAGTTTCATAAGTTCATTTTGAACGATGAAGTTGGATTGAGGGGTTGGTTGACCTTTTGATTCCGCCATCGTTTTTTGGAATTCAGCAAATGAAGCTTCATAATCTCTTAAGACAAGCATGGCTAAGATGCTGCGATAGAGGCGATCATCTAAAGCTACTAAATCAGTAATAATTGATTCGCTTTCATTTTTCGTTTTTGCGAAATTCAAATATCCGTAAAGGATATCGCGAATGGATTCGCTAATTCCCGTCACATAATCAAAGATTTTGATATGTTGGGTGTGATCGACACGAATTTTTCCACTCTCTTCCGCCACTAAAATAGTGCTGTTAGAACTATAGATATCATCTAAAAATTCTTTGAGTTTTTCTTTAATTTTGTCGCCTTGTTCTGGATTGTTCTTTAGAAAGCTTCCTAATGGGGCGCTCTCTTCGAGTCCTTTAAAAAGCACGGTGCTTCTTTGTTCGTAGAGAACTTTTTCATGCTCGCGGTTAATGCAATATTCTAGGGTATCTCTTAATTGTAAGAGGTAGTGATAGATATTGAAGATGTATTGACTAGTTTTGTTCATTATTGTTGTCTCCTTTCAATAACATCTTCTCGAGTTTATAGACCCGAGAAACAGTGTGCTTTGCATATTTCCTCACACTCGTGTAGGCATGCCGCATACAATAACTGTTTTCATAAAATTCGGTAAACATGGAAATGTCATTTCCGGAATCACCGACGACATAGACATCTTCCTTTTTAAAGCCCATGGCTTCAGTATAGTATTTTAAACCCATTCCTTTATTACATCCATAGGGAGTAATTTCAATTACCTTGGTTGTCCAAGAAAATTCAAGCATTGAGTATTTGCTTCTAAATTGTTTGTTGAGTTCTTTGGTAAATTTGTTCTTGCTGTGACCTAATCCAAAGAAAATCATGATTTTGTAAACTCGCCCATTGTTCAATTGCTCAAGGAATTTTTCATTTGAAACGATAAATGGTTCCTCTCGTTTAAATTGGAAAAACTTCCAAATTCGATAGAAGAATAAGAAGAAATTTCCTACTTCACGATTAGCATTAATGATACATGGATAACCTTTTGTTGTCATCATGTATGACAATGGCTTGAGGTCATCATTAATAATCGTTAAAATTTCCGCTAAAGTCTTGTTTGGTATCGCCACATCGCGGAGAAGATTACCATCAGCGTATATTTCAGCGGAAGAACAAGCGACAACATCAAATGGTCTTTTGATTTCATCTTTTAACTTGTCGACAAACTCGTGACTTCGTGAAGTGACCACTATTAAACGATTTCCGCTATCGATCCATCTTTGCAAAAACTTTATATTCTTCTTTGGAATACAAGTTTTTATTTGGCCAGGATAGAAGAGAGTTCCATCTAAATCAGTCGCTAATAGTTTCGCCATATCCAGTGTGATTATTATACACACAAGTAGGCGCAAAGCGCACGAAAACTTTAGAGAGAAATCGGAAACAAATAAAAAGTGGAAATGATTCCACCTTTTAAAACTCGAAATTGCTTACTTATTTGACAGGGTTCTC
>Ga0265294_10010150_pt1 | contig 10753 bp, 10 predicted proteins | sample MunlanPumphouse3_FD_192504 | JGI IMG/M metagenome (GOLD analysis project Ga0265294, IMG submission 192504) | Groundwater microbial communities from a municipal landfill in Southern Ontario, Canada - Pumphouse #3 | ecosystem: Environmental > Aquatic > Deep subsurface > Groundwater | place...
ATAATCGCCGTCACTAAAAGTGGTAAAACCGCACGCAATATGTCGAAATTCAGACCGAAAGAACCGATTATTGCCCCAACACATTCTCGTAAGACCTATCATCAATTGGCATTAAACTGGGGTGTATACTCCATTGAAGTACCAATCATGAGTACGACAGATGAAATGTTCAGGGAAGCAATCAAAGCAGCGAAAGCGATGAACTATATTGTCAATGGTGATGTTGTTGTCGTCTCTGCTGGTGTGCCGCTGGGAATGGTTGGTGGAACCAATTTGGTTAAGGTTCAAGTTGTTGGTGATGAATAAAATAATAGGACTTAACGTCAGTTTGTTAAGTCTTTTTTTTAAGATGTTATCAGATATTTTATTAACATTGCCATATTCTTATGGTATAATATGACTAGATTTTGATCTTTTAGGAGGAGTATATGGATTTTATTGCTGGTATTGATATTGGGGGGACAGAAATAAAAGTGGGAAAGTTTAGCGATGGAAAGCTACTATCTACGAAATTATTGAAAACGGACATTAGCAATTATGGAAGCAATATTATGAATGATATCTTTATTGCAATTGATGAATTAAGCGAACAAGATACTTTGATTGGAATCGGTATTGGGGTTCCTGGACCAGTAACAAATGGGTTTGTGCTAGGAGCACAAAACATAGGTTGGGAAAAAGTTGACCTTACAAAAAAAGTGACAAGCCGTTATCCTCATGTAAAGGTAGCTATTTTAAACGATGCCAATGCGGCAACCTTTGGGGAACTTGCTTATGGAAGCGCAAAAGGCTACCATAGTGTTGTTATGCTTACCCTAGGTACTGGTGTTGGTGGAGGTATTGTCATGAACGATCAGTTGCTTGAAGGAGCATCGGGTTCTGCAGGTGAGGTTGGTCATATTAGAGTTAAAGAAGATAATCCTCGTCATTGTACTTGTGGTTTGTTTGGCTGTTTAGAACAATATGCCAGTGCAACAGGGGTTGTAAAAACAGCATATGAACTACGAAAAGAGAAAGATACACGCCTCAATAAACACAACTTGACTTGTAAGGAAGTCTTCGACTTCGCTCAAGCAGGGGATGAAATCAGTCAAATGGTTGTGGAACAAATGACCGATTACCTTGCTAGTGGTTGTGCCACAATAGCAAATATCATCAACCCCGAGGTGATTATTCTCGGCGGTGGCGTGAGCAAGGCTGGAGAATATTTACGTGCAAAGGTCGCCAGTAAATTTCAAAAATTATGTTTTTACGCGGTAAAAGATACCAAATTTATCCTGGCAACCTTAGGAAATGATGCAGGTATTTACGGAGCAATGCATGCAGCAAGGATGCTATGATGAAAATAAGAAGATATGTTGAAGAGAATTACGATGGTAATTGCTATAGTATCATCAACGACCAGCAAGCAATTATCATCGATCCTGCTGTTGATCGGTTGAAACTACAACTGGATAAAACAACAAAAATTGTGGCTGTGATATTAACTCACGCCCATTTTGACCATTTTATCGCCCTTGAAAGTTATTTAGATGAGGACATTCCGATTTATCTACATCCATATGCGGTCAATAAACTTGCCAATCCCTTAAAAAACTTTTCTTGCTTTTGCACACCCAAGGTGGCAATTAAAGTTCCTGAGCGTTTTGTGAGATTGACTGCCGATAAGCAAGAATTGTCGTTAGCCAATCTTCATTTAAAAATAATGCATACGAGTGGACATAGTAACTGTTCCCAGTGTATTATCATAGATGATGTTATTTTTACTGGTGATACCTTATTTAAAGATTGTGTTGGGCGGACTGATTTACCGACTGGTGATAGCAAAAGCTTAAGACAATCGCTCACAAGGCTCTATGATTTATGTTGTAACTATACGATCTATCCCGGTCATGGGGAAGCAACAACCTTAGAAGCAGAAAAAATGACAAATCTCTATCTTAAAGGAGAACAAGATGTTTAAAATAATGGAAGAAAAAGTATTAAATAAAGATGTGAAACTATTTCGAATTGAAGCAAGTAAGATTGCGAAAATGTGCTTACCAGGGCAATTTGTTATTGTCCATGCTACCGAAGAAGCCGAACGCATTCCTTTGACCATCGCTGATTACTCGCGAACTGAAGGTTGGATTACTATTATCTTCCAACTGGTGGGATCAGCAACGATGAAATTAGCGCAATTGACAGTAGGAGAGGCGATTCGTGATGTGGTCGGACCCCTAGGTAGGCCAAGTAATCTCGACAATCTAACCAAGGTTTGCGTCATTGGTGGTGGTGTTGGTTGTGCCATTGCCCTACCAGTTGCCAGAGGCCTGTTTGAAAAAAATGTCGATGTAGAAACGATTATCGGATTTCGTAATCGCGATTTAATGATCCTAGAAGAGGAATTGAAACAATATAGCAATCATCTTCATGTCATGACCGATGATGGTAGTGCTGGTGAAAAAGGGTTGGTTACCCAAAAACTAGAAGAATTAATTCAGAATGGTCATCAATTTGATGAAGTCATTGCCATCGGTCCTTTGATTATGATGAAGTTTGTCGCCTTATTAACGAAAAAATACAAGATTAAAACTGTTGTCAGTATGAATCCAATTATGATTGATGGGACTGGTATGTGCGGATGTTGTCGCGTGAGCGTTGGTGGGAAAACGAAATTTGCTTGTGTGGATGGCCCTGATTTTGATGCTCACGAAATTGACTTTGATGAAGCGATGATGCGCAACAAAATGTATGTTCCTGAAGAAACAGAAAAACGCGAACAAACATGTAATTTATTCAAAGGAGTTACCCATGAATAGCAAACACGAAATGCGATTATTAGAGATCGCTAAACGCCTAACTACATTCGAAGAAGTTGCTTTGGGATATAACGAAGAGGAAGCATACTTAGAATCATTGCGTTGCTTAAATTGTAAAACAAAACCATGTGTGAGTGCGTGTCCTGTGGCGATTGATATTCCTCGCTTTATTATGAAAATTAAAGAAAAGGATATTACTAGCGCTCATCATATCATTACGGAAGCAAACTTGCTGCCTGGTGTTTGTGGACGCGTGTGCCCACAAGAATCCCAATGTGAATCTACCTGTGTTCGGGCCATCAAAGGAGAAGCAGTTGCCATCGGTCGCTTAGAACGCTATGTTGCTGACAATTATCAAGGAGAAGCACACCCACAGGTAGCTAAAAAGGACTATCAGGTGGCGATCATTGGTTCAGGACCTGCTGGTTTGGCTTGTGCTGGTGTATTAATTGAAAAAGGGTACACTGTAACAATCTATGAAGCAATGCATGAAAATGGTGGTGTTTTGGTCTATGGTATCCCTGAATTTCGATTACCAAAACGAATTGTAAAAGCCGAAATAGAAACGCTAAAACAAATGGGTGTCAAGTTTGAGAATAATGTCGTTGTTGGAAAAACAGTATTACTAGAAGACTTAAAACAAGAAAATGATGCTATCTTTATCGGTACAGGAGCAGGCTTACCAAAGTTTATGAATATTCCTGGAGAAAACTATAATGGTGTGTTAAGCGCCAATGAATTTCTGACAAGAATGAATTTAATGAAAGCTTATCAAGAGAAATACGATACTCCGTTAAAAAAGATGACAAATGTTGCGGTTGTGGGTGGTGGTAATGTCGCTATGGATGCGGCCAGAAGCGCACGCCGTATGGGGGCTCATGTGTATTTAATCTATCGTCGTGGCTTTCAAGAAATGCCAGCGCGACTAGAAGAAATCCATCACGCCCAAGAAGAGGGTATTATCTTTAAAAATCTAACCAATCCAGTCGCAATCACAGCGAACAACGAAGGACGTGTCACAAACATTATTTGCCAGGAAATGGTTCTTGGTGAACCAGATGCCAGCGGTAGAAGACGTCCGATGGCCAAAGAAGGGTCTGAAGTTGTTTTTGATGTGGATACGGTTATTATGGCAATTGGTAATTATCCCAATCCATTATTACGGACCTCAACTTCACTTGTAGAATATGACAAATATAATTGTTTAGTCGTTGATGAAAATAACAAAACAACTTGTGATGGCATTTATGGCGGTGGTGATGTGGTTACCGGTGCTGCAACTGTCATTCTTGCAATGGGAGCTGGTAAAAAAGCAGCCTATGCCATCGATTTGTATTTGCAAAACGGAAAGGAACGATAATGGAACAAGAATGGCTTGCCAGTCCTCTAAAACTGAGAGAATATTTATATACATTACAAGATGAAAACTATCGCGAGTTCAATGCAAAGTTAGTAAAAAGCGATACGGATATCATACTAGGGATTCAAATTCCTAAATTAAGAATGATTGCTAAGCGCTTAGCAAAGTTTGACTGTCACCAAATTCTTACCTTTCCAACCATCACCTTTGAAGAAAAGGCAATCAAAGGCTTTATTATCGGATATCATAACTATACCATCCAAGAAACAATTGCTTATTTGCGAAACTTTGTTCAGGAAGTGAATAACTGGGCAATCTGCGATACCACTGCTAGTTCTTTGATAATCTTTAAAAAAGAACAAGCGGCTGGATTTCAGTTTATTAAAGAGTGCTTAAACTCAGAGCAAGAATTCATCATTCGATATGGATTGATTTTATTACTAGCTCATTATATGAACGAGCAGTATATCGAACCCATCCTAGAAATATGTACGAGTATAAAAAGCGATTATTACTATGTGAATATGGCTTTGGCGTGGTTGATCTCGGTGGCATTTGTATATCACCCTGAACAAACATATCCGCTCTTTCATGGTAAACTAGGGAAATTTGTTCATAATAAGAGTATTAGTAAAATAAGAGAATCCTATCGCGTGAAGCAAATAGACAAAGATCATTTGCAAACATTAAGAAGGAAATAAAACAAAAAAATCACACAATAGGCTTCATCAGATGATGGTGAAGCCTTTTATTTTTTTGAAGAAATTAGCACTAAACACTTGACAGTGCTAATCAAATAGTGTATAATATTAGCAAATGCAAAAGTAGAGTGCTAATGGAGGGGTGAAAATGATTTCCAAGCGACAAAGAATGGTGTTAAAAGCGATTGTTGAAGAATATGTAAAGACTGCTGAACCAGTAGGATCGAAAATTCTAACATTGCGACCTGAATTTAAGTTAAATGTATCACCCGCAACAATTCGTAACGATATGGTTTTGTTAGAAGAATTGGGATTAATCGTAAAAACGCATTCTTCCAGTGGCCGTGTTCCTTCTGAAGAAGGTTATCGCTTGTATGTTCGCGAGATTATCGAGCAAGAAGACCAAAAAGAAGCATTTCCGATGATCGATGAAATCATTGATCGGGATTTGATTAGTCGCGAACAAGCAATCAAAGAAAGTATGTCATTGGTGACAGAATTAACCAACTATGCTTCGATTGTGATGGGCTCAGCTAGTTATAATGCGAGGATTAAAAAACTACAATTTGTATCATTACATGGCCGCTATGCGGTAATCTTAATGATTACGGACCGAGGTTATGTAGAGAGTAAAAAGATTATTGTTCCTGAAGATATTAGCATTCATGATATTGAGAAAGTCATTGAATTCCTAAACGATGTTTTAGAAGATTGTCCCATTTCTGATATTGATGAAGTGGTTAGAGAAAAATTATCGTCAGAATCGATCAACAATTATGTTGAGTATTATGATGAATTGGTAGGGGCGTTTGTAAAAACCTTTACTGAGATGGCAAAAGACAAGTATTTTTTAACTGGTCAGAATAAAATTTTGAGTCAACCAGAGTTTCAAAATGTTTCAAAAATTAAAGAATTGCTAATTGCAATCGAACAAAAAGAAATATTTAAGGTGATAAGGGCAAGTGAAACGGGAATTACTGTCCGTATCGGTAGTGAAAACCAAATCAAAGCAATGCAAGATTGTACTGTCATTACGATTCCTTATGAAATTACCGAAGGGGAATATGGAGCGATTGCGGTTTTTGGACCAACGCGAATGGAGTATCAAAAGATTATTCCATTATTGGAGTACATCGCGAAAAACATCAAAAAAATTATTTAAGAAATTTACATAGAATAGAAAAACAAAAAATGATGAATGAAGAAAGGAATTATTATCAAAACCAAAGCTTTGCTATGGGGAAGGATAATATCAATTGTTATGAATAATAGATATCGAGAAGAAGAAAAGCTAGAAAAAAACGAAGCGGAAACAACAGAAGAAAAAATCCCTACTGTAGAAGGGGAAGAAGTCAATCCCCCTAATATGGAAGAGATATTAGCGGAGAATAAGAAACTGAAAGACCAATATTTACGAGTATTAGCAGATGCAGAGAATTTTAAGCGTCGTATTGATGAAGAACGAATCAGAGAGCGTAAATATGGAAGTCAAAAAGTAATGGAAAAATTAGTTAGTGCCTTGGACATCTTTGACCAAGCTGTTAATATTAAAACAGATGATGAAAAACTAAAAAACTTTTTAGCGGGATTTATGATGATTAATAATAGTTTGAAACAACTTGTTGAAGAAGAAGGGGTGAAGCCCATTAAAGCATTGAATGAGCCATTTGACCCCCGTTATCATCATGCCGTTGAAACCGACTGGGATGAAACAGTGGCAGAAAATATGATTTTACAAGAATTACAAAGAGGATACACGTTTAAAGATCGGGTTTTACGGGCCTCTTTAGTGAAAGTAAACAAGAAACCAGATCAAAAGACAAAAGACAATTCATAGGAGGAAATAAATATGTCAAAAATTATAGGTATCGATTTAGGTACAACAAATTCATGTGTAGCCGTCATGGAAGGACAAACGGCAACCGTTATTACCAACGCTGATGGCGATCGCACAACGCCTTCTGTAGTCGCTTTTAAAGATGGTGAAATTTTAGTTGGAGCCATTGCCAAACGACAAGCGATTACCAACCCAAACACCGTGTCTTCGATCAAACGAATGATGGGCTCTAACGAAAAAATAGAAGTGAATAATAAAAAATATACGCCACAAGAGATTTCAGCAATGATCTTACAAAACTTAAAAGCCACAGCGGAAAGCTATTTGGGAGAAAAAGTAACCGATGCTGTGATTACTGTACCTGCATATTTCAATGATGCTCAACGTCAAGCAACCAAAGACGCTGGTAAAATTGCTGGATTAAATGTAAAACGAATTATCAATGAACCAACAGCGGCAGCGTTAGCTTATGGTATTGATAAGACAGACAAAGAACATACGATTTTAGTCTATGACTTAGGAGGCGGTACCTTTGATGTTTCGATTTTAAATTTAGCCGATGGTACCTTTGAAGTTATCGCAACAGCCGGTAATAACCGTCTAGGTGGAGATGACTTTGATCAAGTTGTGATCGATTATATGGTTGCTGAGTTCAAGAAACAAGAAGGTATTGATCTAAGTAAAGATAAAATGGCATTACAACGTTTAAAAGATGCCGCTGAGAAAGCAAAGAAAGAATTAAGCGGAACTGTGAAAGCAGAAATCAGTTTACCATTTATTTCGATGAGCGATCATGGTCCAGTGCATTTAAATATGAACTTAACACGTGCGAAATTCGATGAATTAACTGCATTCCTTGTTGAAAAGACAGTCGGTCCTGTTCGTCAAGCTTTAAAAGATGCGAAGATGACACCAAAAGATATCGATCAAGTCTTGCTTGTTGGTGGTTCAACAAGAATTCCTGCCGTTCAAGATATCGTTAAACGCGAATTAATCAAGGATCCAAATAAAGGTGTTAACCCTGATGAAGTTGTAGCAATGGGTGCTGCCATTCAAGGTGGTGTTCTATCCGGTGATGTAAAAGACGTCTTATTGTTAGACGTTACGCCATTATCATTAGGTATTGAGACTTTAGGTGGTGTATTCACAAAATTAATCGAGCGTAACACGACGATTCCTACTTCTAAATCACAAGTATTCTCAACGGCAGCGGATAATCAACCAGCTGTTGACATTCATGTATTGCAAGGAGAACGTCCAATGGCAACGGATAATAAAACATTAGGTCGCTTCCAATTAGGTGATATTCCTCTTGCCCCACGTGGAATTCCTCAAATTGAAGTTTCATTTGACATTGATGCCAATGGAATAGTAAATGTAAGTGCTAAAGATTTGGGCACTGGCAAGAGTCAATCTGTGACCATTCAAAGTGGTTCTGGTTTGAGCGAGGCAGAAATTAAGAAAATGGTGAAAGAAGCAGAAGAAAACGCTGAAAGTGATAAACTACGTAAAGAAGAAGCGGATTTAAAGAACGAATGCGAACAAATTATTTTCGCTGCTAAGAAATCAGTGAAAGATTTAGGCGATGATGTTACGGAACAAGAAAAACAAGATATTGAAACAAAATCAAAAGAGTTAGAAGAAGCCCTAAAAGGTAGCGACTTAGAAGCGATTAAGAAAAAGAAAGAAGATTTATTAAAGATTAGTCAGAATGTCGCCATGCGCGCATATCAAAAAGCACAAAAAGAAAGCGGCACTCCGGATTCATCAACAAATGGTAGCTCACAAGCGAGTGATGACGCTGTTGATGCTGAATACGAAGATTCAAACAATTAGTACCAAGAGAGGTTAATTTATGGCCAAAAGAGATTATTATGATGTGCTAGGCGTTTCTAAAACTGCAACGGATGATGAAATAAAAAAAGCGTATCGTAACCTTGCGAAAAAGTATCATCCAGATGTTAGCACTGAACCTAACGCTGAAGAAAAATTTAAAGAAATTCAAGAAGCTTACGAAGTGTTAAGTGATCAGCAAAAACGAGAACAATATAATCAATTTGGTCATGAAGGCCCTAGTATGGGGCAAGGATTTGGCGGTTTTGATTTTGGTGGTTTTGGTGGTGGCTTTGAAGATATCCTATCATCAATGTTTGGTGGAGGACGTCGTTCCTCTTCATCCAGTGCGAACGCTCGGGGTAATGATTTACGAACCACTGTTACGGTTACCTTCGAGGAAGCCGCATTTGGAACGGAAAAGGAATTGTCCATTAATAAATATGAAACATGTCCAACCTGTAGTGGGTTAGGAGCAGAGTCAAAAAGCGATATTGAAGTATGTCCAAAATGTCGAGGGCGGGGACGCATCGTTCAGGAGCAATCGACGTTATTTGGCCGTATTCAAACCGAAACGGCTTGTCCTAATTGCGGTGGACGCGGTAAAATAATTAAGAAAAAATGCTCAACATGTAATGGCGAAGGTCGCGTTAAGAAGTTAGCTAAAATTAAAGTTAAAATACCAGCAGGTATTGAAGATGGTCAAGGCTTAAAACTATCGGGATATGGAGAAGCAGGACCAAGTGGCGGTATTAGCGGCGACTTATATATCAATATCGTTGTAAAAGCTCACGAGATTTTCCAACGCGATGGTCTAAACATCTATATGGATATGCCTATTACCTTTTCTCAAGCCGCGTTAGGCGCAATGATTACGATACCAACCTTGTATGGTGATGTTGACATGAAAATCCCGGCTGGCACGCAAACGGGAACAAAGTTCAAATTAGCCAACAAAGGGATTACGAGTCAACGTAGTGGCAATACGGGAAGTCAATATGTGACGATAACTGTGGTAACGCCAACAAGATTGAATTCCGAACAAAAAGACTTATTTATTAAGCTATCTCGAACAAATGAAAAAACAGAAACCGTTTTTGATAAGATTAAAAAATTCTTTAAGAGCAACTAATGTTGCTCTTTTATTATGAAAAATAAGAAAAGTGTGGTATAATAATAAAAAATATAGGAGTAACTATGCAACGATACTTTATCCAAACAAATGCCATTCAGGGCAGTAAGATCATCATTACTGGTCAAGATTATCATCATATCAAAAATGTAATGCGAATGAAACTAGGCAATCAAGTGATGGTTTGTACTGAAAAAGGACAATCCTATCTAGCTGAGATTATCGCTTATACCGATACGGAGGTTTTGCTATCGACCATCAACCAATTACAAGAACAAGTAGAACTTCCGGTAATGGTGACGATTGCCCAGGGAATGGTCCGTCGTGAAAAAACAGAGGAAGTCATTCGCCGAATTAGCGAACTGGGAGCCAGTAGTTATGTTTCGGTGATGATGGAACGTTCGATAGTGAAGATCAAAGAAAACGATAATAAAAAAATAACTCGCTACCAAATGATTGCGAAAGAAGCAAGCGAACAAGCACATCGTACGAAAATCATGACCGTGATGGAGCCGATGCTGTTTACCGATTTCCTTCACCAAATCAAACAGTATGATTTATGTTTGGTTGCCTATGAAGAACAAGGACGAGCCAACGATCGTAGTTTGCCACGTGTATTAAAGGGCTTTACAGGAAAAACCATTTTGATCGTCATCGGTCCTGAAGGTGGCTTTGGGGCAGCAGAAATCAAAGCATTGGCAACAACAGCCACATTGGTCGGCTTAGGACCACGAATTTTACGTACTGAAACAGCACCACTCTATCTTATGAGTGCGATTAGTTATTACTATGAATTAGGAGAAACCAATGAGAATTAATTATTGTTCCTTAGGTTGCAAAGTCAATCTTTATGAAACAGAAGCAATCATCAATGATTTTATAGAAAAAGGCTATGAATTGGTCGATTTCAATGAAACAAGTGATGTATCTATCATCAATACTTGCACGGTAACAGCAATGGCAGATGCGAAAAGCAGGAAAATGATTCGTCAAGCGACGAAAAAAAATCCCAACACAATTGTTGCGGTAATGGGATGCTTTTCGCAGTTAAACGCCGAAGTTGTGAAAGCCATTCCTGGCGTAGACATC
>Ga0265294_10010151_pt1 | contig 10753 bp, 9 predicted proteins | sample MunlanPumphouse3_FD_192504 | JGI IMG/M metagenome (GOLD analysis project Ga0265294, IMG submission 192504) | Groundwater microbial communities from a municipal landfill in Southern Ontario, Canada - Pumphouse #3 | ecosystem: Environmental > Aquatic > Deep subsurface > Groundwater | place...
AGTCATTACTAAATTCCATATTATCCTCACTTTCTTGATTTACTCCTATTTACCCAATAAAGCACATCTATTACTCATATAAGCATATATTTTTCTTATTTGAGAAGTTAGAAACGCTAATTACTGAATAGATTAAACACTAAAATCTATTATATCCTAAAAGCAAAAACTAATTTTCATTCTTAAGTAAAGCCGCCATTCTCAAATTGAGTTAATGCGCATAGGTATTTCATCATAATCGTCAACCCAAAGAATTTTTACACCTAATGAATCAAAATAAGATTGCTGAATTAGTTTATATTTGTTTCTCATCACATCAATTTCCGTCCCTTTGCCTTTAAATTGAGGGAGTTTTAAGAACCCATAAATACTATTTGTAAAATCTTTAGTTTTCCTATCTCTTAGTCTTTCTTTCATATTAGAATCTGTAAAAGAAATTCCAACAAAAAACACATTATAATTATTAAAAATATAATCTTGCGTCGTATTACAAAAATTATTCTTATCCAGCATATTTTCATAATACTCTTTATCTGTAAAAACAAAGTTTTCAACCATTGTTTTACCATCATAATCACATGGAATGTATCCATGAACATGATTTACCAAGCATTTTCCAATACTAACTTGTGATTTAAATACTTCCTTTGAGCTTGATTTGTAAGCATTATTATGATTCAATTCAAGAATGCAATCAAAATTATAATTAATTATTTGATCAATATTATTTCTAATAATACAATCGTTTATAGACTTTAATAGTGCATTGTTTGCATCTTTAGGGTTATCAAATGACATATATAAAACATTTTTGATTGCTTTAAAATAATCTAGTTTACTAAACCCAGGCGTATTGGCATAACTATGGTAAATTGCATCTAATGCTGAATTTTTTTCAAAATTTGAAAATATTTGATAATTTAGTTTCGACGTAATCATCATATTCTTATAGGGTGAATCTTTAGAATATACTACATTATATAGCAAGTCATATCCGAGTGCAGAAGATAATTGATTCCAATCGCTTATATTCGAATTTATCGAACACCCCGCACCTAAGGCAAATGATATATTACCAGAAATACTCTTTAACTCATCATAAAAATCATCAATTATTATACTATTATCATCCCCAATATAATCCTCAAAATCTTTAAAGAAATTATAGATTTCGGAATTATGAGTCATATCATCCCTATCGATTATAGTTAAATTACTGTGACCTTCAATATGCTTAACACTTTGTCCGCTTTTTTTACCCCACATGAACACTATTAGGTGTGACGACTCTTCGTTATCAATACTTTTGTATAACTGATCTATCATTTTACTATTGACTCTGCCATACTTAATCTCTATATAGATTTTATTTGCATAAATAGTATCCATATTAAACTGATTAAGTTTTATAGATTTTTCAATAAAAGCATCATATCTCCGTATTTTAGAATCATTAAATTTTTCTATGTATTCAGTTCTTAAATTTTGGTTATCTAATTGTAATACCTTTATAACAACCTTTTCAAACGCTATACCTTTAATAAGACGATCTTTAATTTCAAAACTCATACTTAACCCCTCCGCATTACTTTCCCATATTCACTCATAAAAGCATAGCCATTACTTATCTAGATATACTATTTTCGTATTTAAGACATCAATAACAGTGATTATTGAATTGAAAAATCATTCGTCTTTTTTATCTGATTCCAAACTACAGAAATCATACTCTCCAGGGTGACACCAATGAGGTATTTCAACTTGTAAATCAATTGATGTATCCTTGGTTGGAATTATCATTTTATCGACAACTCCATCTCCATACCACGTTTCAATTACAGCTTCGTGAACAAACCAATCTCCAAATATACTATCACACCCAGAACAGCCAAATGACATATATGAGTTGTTTATGGTATGACTGTATCGTTCTTTTATTGTTGCCATATTCAATCTTATATTATTCTTAGCATAGGAAAGTACTTTATCTTTAATTTGTGGATGAAATATTATTTTTTCAGAATCCCACATTTCTATATCCCCATCAAAAAGTTTTGCATTACATGGAGAAATATAGTTTCCAATATAGTATATATGATTCTTCAATTTGCATTTCCAGCAATCAAACTCTATAAATCTAACTTCAATTTCATGTGGACTTAATATCGTACTAAATCTAATCTTATCTTGAAGAAAATCTCTCAAAAACATATCTAATGGTAGTTTTTTTCTATCTTTTAGTGATACTGTTAATTGATCATTGTTATTGTTGAGTTTAAATAAAGGCAATTGTTCTAATTCTTCGCTTTGTTTTGGTTCTTTTTCAAATAACCAACAACCAACAACAACATCTCTTTTATATTTGTCTTGTCGCTCAAGTGTTCTCTTAAGAGATTGTGTACTAGTTTGAATTTCAAAAGCGTACATTCGGTTGTTTGCTAAAACCAAAACATCGGCACGCCAATCTTTGCCTTTATACTCTTCTCTTACCTCATATCCTAATTCTCTGCAGATTTGAGCGACTTCATATTTAACTTTGTCGTGAAAACTTGGATTAAAAATTAACTCCAAAACAATTTCTCCTTCATACTTAAGATAGTAAGGTTGTGGCAAGGATCTACCCAAATTATTATTTCTTTTTCTTGTTTACTATAAGAAAAATCCTACTATACCATCTTCTTTTTATGTATGTAAACAAATTTATAGTTTCCCATATCTTTCAATCAACTCACGAGCCATGGTTTTAATTTCGCTTCCACTAAGATTTCCGGAATTTTTGTGTTTATCTAAATCATTCATTTTGGTTATTTCAATCAACCACTTCTCATGATATTGCCTAGACTTAATATATTGAGATTTTCTTGAACTGATTGACTTATCAGAAAGTTTTTCAGACCAATTATTATGTGTTCTATCAATTTCAAGATGGTATTTATATGATACTAACCACCAAGCAGCAATCTTGCTTAGTAGTTCGCCACCTTCAAAATTAAAATCATGTCCTTTAGCCATTAATGCTTCCCCTCCCTAAGAATAATTTACCTTACTCATATTGGTGTGATGTTTTCCTATTTGAGCATTCATAAACCACTATTATTGAATAGATAAATCAAGTACTAGATTTCCTTATTATATGTTTATACTCAGCACAATTTCAGAACCTATGCATTTACATTCGTGTATTTTGCAAATATGGGATATTGAATAGAATTACATATTGAGTTCCAAATTAACTATTTTGAATACTTTTTGAAAGCTTCAGAAAAATCAGCTTTTGAATCATCTATTATAGATTGTCTTCTAGATTTAAGTTCTTGTAGCTTATTTAGGAGATTTGAATAAACAATATTTTGTGCAATGTTTTCCACTTTAACAGTTTCTGTAATATTATCAAACTCTACATCATCATTAGTTATCACCATATGAGTAATGCAATAAAATTCATAAAAAAATTAAACTGGTTAGTTTTTACCCTCATAATCCCTTTTGGTTATTCTTATATACTTCTAAGGGAACTCCACAGAAAGTTGGTAACAGTGCCTAACTGGTTAATTTTAACCATGTTGGTAATAATAAGAGAAACTGAGGTAAAATAAAGCTGTTGTTTTAGTCATTTGAATCTTCAGTTTTATATTTTGAAGCCATAGTATTAAAGTTTTTTTCGATATCGTTAACTATTTTATTTTTATTTTCAATTAAATTGTTGATTTTTTTGGATAAATTATCATATATTATTTTTTCTGCCTTATTGACAATTTCAACATTCTCGCACGGCTCACATAATTCAATATCGTCACGTTTCAATATATACAAGATAAGATTTTTTACATCCTTAGAACTAATGTTGGTAATAGGTTCTTTAACTATTTCCCCTTCGTTTTTTTTGTGATAATAAGCCTTTTTATTTTCAACGATTAAAGCTTTCATAAATTTCACCCCTTTTATCATATGCTTCATCTCCACCCTCCATCATTTCAATATATATTTGCCTTGTGCTCATTTCCTCGCCAGAAATTGACTTTAACAAATCGTCATTAAAATGACCATAGTATTGCTTATATACTGTTTCTTCCTTTTCATCATCATAATAATCAGTGTAAATTAAATTTTGAGGTTCTAGTAACACGCCTAAGCTATTATTATGTGTAGAAATAACAACAATTGTATCTTTCGCAATTTCCTTTATAATCTTTAACAGCTCTAAATTTATGTATAAATTATCAAATGAAGGTTCTATTTCATCAATTAATAAAATATCTGACTTCTTAGCTTCTTTCAAATGATGAAGAAGATTTAATTCAGCCCTTTCTCCACCTGAAAGTCCGGTTCCTTTTATATTAGACACTTTATTTTCTACTCTAAAAAACAATCGATATAATTGAAAAGAATTTTTATCTATTTCAGCGTTTGCCATAATTTCTTTCAAGTAAATAAATGGTTGTTCTATTAATTTTTTGTTATTGCTTGCCACTTTTTTAGAAAAATGTTTTTGAGGAGAATATTTAGTTGAACTTAATAATTCATCAATATTTTGGTTTTTGGTTATGTAAGTTTTTTGGAAAAATTTATCATAGAAATTATCTTCATAAATTATTAAATCTTTATCAAATGATTTTATAAAATTTTCAAATAAAATAGTTTCAGTTAATATTTTAAAATGATTAATCAAATTATATGATGTAATGGCCGTATGACTAGACTCCCCTTGTAATTCTTCGGATATAGACTTAGACCATTTATTTGCTAACTCTACAGCTTTGTTTTCTAAAAGTTCTTCATGATATATCAATAACAATTCATCAAATAAATTGTTTAAATGTGATAATTCGATATGCTTTTTAACTAATTCCTTATGTTTTTCTGTACTTTTTAATTTATAAATTGCATCTATTAAATTAAGTGTTTCATCAGAATTAATTCCCAAATCATCGGGCTCATTAAATAATATGCAACTAGAATAAATATCAGCTAATTCTTGGTCAGATGCATGTTTAAGAAGACTACTAACATATGATTCAAGTTCTGTTTCTGCTTTATCATAATCTAATCCTGCAACATGTTTTATATATTCTTCCATCTCCTCCATAAAACTATTTGTCATCTCGTTTGCATTACTTTCAAGAATGTTTAAAATTTTATCTTCGTTACTTTCATTAGTGATTTGAAATTGCTTAATGTATTTAACCAGGTTGTTTGAATACTTAACTTGGGATGATTTGTTAATACTTTCTAACAAATAGGTTTTTCCTGAAGATCGTCTACCTATAGCAACATTTAAACCATCGACGATTTTAACATTTTCATTTAAAGCATAGAAAAACGAGGTCTCTTTATCTTTATTAAGGTAAATCCTATCTTTTGATTGAAAACATAACTTCATTTTATTAATAGATAATTCATCTTTGTTTAAATCTATGTATGTATATCTATTTGGAAAAATCTTCTTCTCCTGTTCGCTAATTTTCGAATCATCACTAACTTTCATAGGTCTAAAATCGCTAAACAATAAAGGAGTTAACGCTTTATCATTTTTTTGAGCTCTAATAAATTTTTTATAATTTGCCACTTCTCCCCATTTAATAGAAGGATCTAATGCTGTAATTTTATCTAAAGTTAGGTCTCTTTTATCCTTATCATAATGTGGGATTATTAAATACTGGTCTAAATTTATGAAGACATTATTCAATTCTTCCCTATTAATATCTTTTCTCTCATTATCAGAATCAAAAAATTGCGTTATTTTTAAACACTTATCAAAAAATTGGTTTACTGAATTTTCATTATTGTCTGCAATCACTAAAATATGACCGCCGAGATAATCTATCTCAATTCCTGGAAGAACAATACAATTATCAAAATTACTGACTATTTCATAATACTGTTCCTTATCAAATAAATTATGATTAGTAATTGCTATAACATCTAAGTCGTTAGTTTCAACAAATTCTTTTAAAACATCCATATCGAAAATAAAATCTGCATCTTTCTTAGTGCTTTTAGTATGTATATGCAAATCTATTTTTATCAAATTCATCCCCTCCTTTTAAATTTAAAAATGCTTCCTATTTTAACCAAATCAATGTCCTAAATTATAGTTTTAATATTTATAAAAATTTACAAGCATTATAAAAACAATTAAATTTAATATGATATTATTTAATGATTAATTACTTATTATATCCCCTTATAAAATCTGCTTGATATTGTTGTGGTACCAAAGATAATCCAACATTATAACTTGGTGGCCAAACTCTTGCTGTTCTTCCTCTCGAATTCTGGGGAATAGGATTAAACCCGTGATTATGTATTAAATCCATAATAAAGTCATTACAATTAACCCTATATAAAATTCTTCCCCTTCCTGCAGTAAATCTACTTGTGATTGGATTCAAAAATTTACCAGGCGAACTATAAATGTAAATTCTTCCTTCTTTAGCCCACGCACCTGATAACTGATTGTATTCAATTCTCAACTGTGAATAATTCTCTTTTGTAAGCATTCCAATAGTTTCATAAACTTCATTTAAATTGTTAAATGTAATAAATTTTCTTGTTCCATAAACTAATTTTGCCATGTTTTTCATCTCCTTTTATATATTTTTTATTTAAGCAAATTAATTTGTCTTATCACTTCTTCATAGTTATATAATTCAATTTGTGAGAAAATATCTGTTCTATATCCGGTATCCGTGACTACTAAAAAGTTGTTAAAATCATATACTCCCAAATTGTTTTCTATCGAAAATTTAATTGTTCCCAATTTTGCTATTAAACATATCTTTTGAAACTCTTTATCTACTACCGAAAAATTCCCAAGAGGATGAGCTTGATTTCTATGCTGGTTTGGGGTGAGATTAATTAAATTTTCTTCAAAATATGATATTTCTGGAAACTCTGTTTTAGGAAATATATGATGTGTTTCGGTAGCTGGGTTGTCATCTCCCTCAACTTCACTCAAACCAAAATTGTAATATTGATTAACTCTTTTAACATTCTTAATCGCTTTATCCATTTGGTATTGAATAAACCTAGCTCTTGATGGGCTCGGAGTTTCGTGTTCTTTTCTGGTTATACCCTTTGGCTTACTTTGATATATATCCCTAAAATTATCTCGATTGTACATGAGCATGTCATATGTAATTATGTCTTTAGACAGTCTTCCTCTTTCGGTGCCGTATGAACTCTTGTCATAAGCAAGTGGATTAATTACCTTAGTAAAGATCCTAAAGACTTCTGTTTCATTATTAATTGGTGTATATTCAATTGTAAAATCTCTAAAGCCAAATTTAACCTTTTCATATGAATTTTTATCTTGTTTATCAAAAAACTCTTCAAAAAGTGAATAAATACCAGAATCTCTTAAAACTTTCTCAATATATTTGACTAAAAAAAATAACGCATTTCTTTCTCCAAAAGCAATTTCTTGTAATAACCCTTTATCTGCTATTGAATAAAAGTTTCTGTTACCTTTTTTTATCTTTGTCAGTATACCAGCATATGAGAGCATTTCCATAGGTTGTTGAAAAAACTTATCATATTCGTTTTTAGCCGCTTTTGATTTTGGACTTGGCTTTTTAAATATATCTTCCACATTTACAACCGTATAATTATTATGCCAAATATCCATTGAACTAAATATATCCTTATTTTTATCATCACTTGTATATTCTAAAATACAATCAGCTATTATAGTGACGACATCTGGGGTGCATTTTTGATCAATCCACCGTGCATTGTTAGTTTTTCTGATATCATAATCCTTAGAATTTAAAAAATCATCTAGATATTGTCCCCTAATTAAATTCATAAAATCTTACTCCTTTCTGATTCCATAAAAATATACACTATTATTATCTACATTTAATGTTCTTGTTTGATAATTACGAGCTATTTGCATATATTCTCGATATTCATTAGAAGCAAAGAAATTCATTTCTTCTTTAGTTAGTTTTTTATTAAATTTTGGAATTAAAATAGCGACAGATCCATTAACAATAGTGCCTTTTGGTTTTTTCATCACTCTAGTTTTATAAGTCATATTTGGAGTCAAATAAACATTTTCTTTATCTATATATTTAGATACAGAAAAGAAATTTAATGCTGTTCTATCAATATAAGCATCATAATTTTCTATATCAATAATTTTTCCATCATCAGTAATATTTCTTGATTTGATAACTCTTACTTTATCATTTGTAGTAGCTTTCATATTAGCATTTGTAAGTTGTCTGTCCCTAAACACTTCAAAAACATTAAGTTCTAAATTATTAACAAAATTATCAAAATAATCATTCCTATAAATAATCCAATATGGGAACTTATTTGATGTAACATATGATTGGTTTTGTATTTTTGAAATGTCCATTGGTAACGAAGAAACTAGTGTTTTATTAGGTTTCTTTGTAGTGTCAATAGACAAACATATTGTCTCTACTAATACACCCCTAAATCCATATTCTCCAAAGTCAACAATATTATTAATTCTAAATTGAGATATATAATCTCTAGTTTCATTAAACTCAGTAGTATTTAATAAATTTTTGGGCATTATCATAACTACATAATCGGCATTTTTTAAACTTTTTTCAAGAAAGTATGAAGAAAGATTTTTTGATTTATAATTAACAAAATCATTTGTAACTTCTTTTTTCTTAATGGTCATTTTACTAAATGGCGGATTTCCTATGATTAAATCATATCTATAATCCATTTCATGCTTTAAAAAATCATTCACTATATAATTTAATCTTACATTATCACCCAAATCATATAGCTTAACCATAAATTCTAAAATATCAGTCGCTTCTTCACTTAAATCAATACAGTCAACAATTATTTCATCGACATGTGAATATTTTTTTGCTATCAATGGTAAAAATGAACCTACTCCAACTGATGGTTCTAATACACTAATTTTCTTATAATTTTCAAATTCTGGCAATATAGAATAAATGTTGTGCAATAACATTTTATCTGTATAATAAGCAGAATTTTTCTCTCTTGCAGCATTTGAGTATTCAGCAATCATAGATAATGTATTTACAGTATAAATTTCTTGGTTTTCTTTAAGAAATCGCATTAAGTTGTAATGCTCAAATAAATTTTTATCTTTAATAAGTTTCATAACATCTTTATGTTTAAGTGACTTTCTACTTAATGCATTTTTTATATTTTGAGCAACTTGAAAAAATACCCCTGTAGGTACTGCCTCTCCAAGTGATTGCCTAATATTGATTTCTTGTGTTTTTAACTTTTTAATTTTTTCATTCTGTGTTAGTTTATTTAACTCAGTTAAATCTTCTTTAAACCATTTGAATTCACTAGGAACAGACATCATTAGCATTACTTCACGAATACTAAAAACTCTATCATCTTCTGGGTGAACAGTACCCTGACTTGCTAACTGATCATTTCTTGTATGTATGCAAGGAGCTACTTTATCCCAATATTGTCTTGTATATTTATCACCATTTTTATTTTTGTTAGGAACTATAACACCGTCCTTTATTTGGTGTGGTCGTTTTTTAGGGTCAGTATTATCAAAAGCAGATTCACCCTCTTTTAAATCACTAATCCAGCAGCACATCCTCTTATCATAACTTCTAAAAGAATGTAAAAAGTCATCTTTTGAAAATTCTCCCATGGTCTTTAATCTTGGTAAGTGCCCTATTACTTCACTTAATGTTTTTTCATCAGTATATGCTGGAAATAACTCTTCAGGCGAAAATTCATTAGCATGTTTTTTTGATACTCCAATAACTAATGTTCTTGTTCTGCTTGAATTTGCTCCATAATTTTTAAAATTTATTACTTTTGATTGAATCGTATAATCATTAGATAAATATTTATCAATTGCGTCACCGATTGACATTATTTGATCATCTTTATCCATACAAGCAGTTTTCAGAAAAGCCGCTACATTTTCAAACATAAATACCTTTGGTTTAATTTCATCCACTAAATAGATAGATTCCATAACCAAAGAATTTCTATTAATCTCATTTTTACTTTTTTTATGGTTTGCAACAGACATACCTTGACAAGGTGGAGTTGCAATTAAAACATCTGGCTCAGCTACACCATGTTTTTCTTGCCAAAATATGACTTCTCTTTTAATCTCATTTTTTGTCTCGTTTAAAGTAATATCACCACTAATATAACCTGTTTCATATTTACACTTATCATTAATTTTCTGTATATCTAATCTTCTTGGTATTAGTTCGTTTGTAGCGATACATTCAAATCCATTTTGCTTAAAACCAAAACAGCCAACACCGGCTCCACTAAACAAACTTATATAAGTTAAAGGTGTCTCTAAACAAGATTCTTTTGTTATGTCATACTTTTTCATTTGATGCTCTCCAATCTATTATGTAAAATATTCTAAACTGTTTATACAATCATATCTTATCATGTTTTAGAATCTTTCTCTACGTATAAGTAAAATTAATTTATTAATTTTTATAAATTCTTTTTTATGGTTCCTCTGTAAGTTCGACTCCCTACCGCATAAAGAATTTTCATAGAGTTCGACTTCCTACCATGAAATGGTATAAAATGCATAAAAAACTGCTTTAGATATGTAATTTTATCTATAGCAGTTTCTATTTTAGTCTTTATTTTTGGCTTTATAAAGCCATTTTTAATAACTTACTAATCAAAGATAAGTTTGGAGGCCCCGACCGGACTTGAACCGACGATGCGGCAGTTGCAGTGCCGAGCCTTACCACTTGGCTACAGGGCCTTATTTGAC
>Ga0265294_10010155_pt1 | contig 10749 bp, 9 predicted proteins | sample MunlanPumphouse3_FD_192504 | JGI IMG/M metagenome (GOLD analysis project Ga0265294, IMG submission 192504) | Groundwater microbial communities from a municipal landfill in Southern Ontario, Canada - Pumphouse #3 | ecosystem: Environmental > Aquatic > Deep subsurface > Groundwater | place...
GGTATATGCACCGGAAACATGATCAGCACAGTTCTCAGCAGCGACACCTAGTTTTGCAGCGTCAACAGAGGCACAAACAGATGCGAGGTGAATAAAAGGAGTACCGATAATAACATCGCAATTAACTTTTTTAGAAGCCAATATTTCATTCAGTTCGGTTGCCAAAGCAACGCCTTCCTGCAGGGTCTTGTTCATTTTCCAGTTACCTGCAACAATGTTTTTTCTCATTATGATTTTGTTTTACAATTAATAAACCTATGTGATATTTATTTGTTTTTTTATTTTTTTCAAATGGAAATGGAAACGATATCCTCTGTGTAACAAAAAGAATAAAAGAACAGGTATCATGAAAAGGATAAAAGAGTTAAATATAACCCTAAAAGTACTGACTTTTCCGACTTTTCCCCAAGACAATTCATCTAAAGGTTGTTTCGCCTTAGAAAAATCAGGGATGTCTCTGGAACCCCATTTCTGGAGCACAACCCCATCTTTCAACAAAATTATACCTGGATTGGATCGAATCATCGTCTGTAAAGTACGCTCATCCACTGAGCAATATTCAATGTCTGAATCATATTCGTAATTCCATTCATCAGTCACATCAATACCTGAACTAGTCAAACCATAAAATTTATACCCATGATTATCGGCATATTGTCGAGCAGATTCTATGTTTACATTGGCACTCCTATTTGAGGTTTCCAGATTGGGACTTACCAAAAGGAAAGTGTATGAGGTATCATTGAGAACATCTTCGGTAATATCACCCATCATCGGATGTTCCAATACAAAGTCATGAATGGGTGGGGTATAGCCCTTACGTATCTGAACCTCTTTCCTGTCAACAAAAGTCCATGAAACATCATTCAAAGGAGCTTCTTCGACCGAGAATTCTTGCTGAACACCATTTTTCTCATAAATGAACCGAGTATCAAAAGAATCAAGCGGTGCCCCGTCCGGAACAGACATAAAATCGGCAAGACGATTTCCTATCTGATAGGGTCGAAAATCTAGCAAAGGAAGATGAAAATAAGAAAAAGTGGATAATAAAACGGGGAAAATCAGGCACCAGTAGGCTGTCCACCTCGCCGTATACCATCCAAGAAGCTTATAACACAACCCACTCCAATGAAAGACAGGAAAAGCCAAAAGCAACAAAACAATATTTTTATAAAAAGTCTGCCAATTAGTCAGGATCAAGGCATCACCGAAACAACCACAATCCGAAACCGGATTCTTGATGGCCAAATAAAGCGTAAAAGGCGTCATCACCAATAAAAACATCAAAGAAAGCGTGCTGATCAGTTTTTTCCAGATACCCAATATCAAAGAAGTTCCCAGAAAAAATTCGAAAGCAGCGAGTAGAACAGCAAAAATCCAAGACAGATCAGAAAAAAAAGTTAAATGGAATGCCTCTATATAATCTGAAATCTTGTATGCAGAACCGGAAGGGTCAATCGCTTTGACAAAACCGGAAAAAACAAAACACATACCCAGAAGAATCCTCGAAATGTTAATCGTTATTTTTTTTGTATCCATCGATATACTTGACTACCTAATCATTAACTTCATCAAAATCCATACGTATCAAACCAAAAATGGCATAATTTATCATATCCAGATAATTGGCATCAATGCCTTCTGATATCAACGTCTGGCCTTGAATATCTTCAATTTGTTTGGTCCTGTACAATTTCATCAGGATCAAGTCTGTATATGAAGGAATTCGCATGCTTCTCCAAGCCTCATCGTAATCGTGATTTTTATTCATCATGAGATTTCTGGCTTGATTGATTTTTTGGTCGTACCTTTCGATTGCCTGTTCCGTTGTCAGGTCCACTTGCTCCGTATAACCCAGCTCAAGTTGAATCAATCCAATTACACCATAATTGACGATGGCAACAAATTCAGGGTGGATGCCTTCGTCAACCTTGGCGTTACCCTTTACCTCCAAACTCCTAATACGATTGGCTTTGATGAAAATCTGATCAGTCACTGACTGTGGACGAAGGATGCGCCAAGCTGCTCCATAGTCGTGAAGTTTCTTGGAAAAAACCGAACGGCATTGAGCGACCACGGCATCAAATTGCATATTGGTATTGGCCATAAAATCTGCTGGTGTTAGGCCACAAAAGTAGTAAAAAAGGAATTGAAAATCAAGACAAACGTAAACGTTGTCCGGGATGAATTTTCGATGAAGATTTGATATTGTTCAATAAGCAAAGCTTCTTGACAGTAAGGCCGGAATTCTTGGCAATTGTATAAAGTGCATCACCTTTGCGAACTCTATAATATTTAATCTGAGCGTATGAATCTTTTTTATAGTTTCCACTACCCTTGTCATCCGAAGATAGTCTAACGCCTCCATAATAACCACCGGAATAGCAAATTCTTTCCTCAAATGTCTTGCTCTTGTTAACATGGTAAACCTTCTTCAATGGAACATAGTCTTCAAAGCTAAACAATTTGGCAGGATTAATCGGGTTACCATAAATACGGGTTTCAAAATGTAGGTGGGGACCTGTAGAATGGCCTGTGCTACCACCTAAAGCGATGGGATCGCCTGCTTTGATTTCCTGATTGGGACCCACGAGAAATTTGGACAAATGACCGTAAATCGTCTCCAAACCACCATGATGGCGCAATACAACAAAATAGCCATAACCACCACGATTATAACGACGGACGCGAACCCTGCCGGAAAATGCAGCACGGATAGTATCTCCTGTATGGACTTTTAAATCTATTCCATTATGAAACCTACGGTGACGCGAGCCGAAAGGAGAAGTGACATATCCGAGGCAAGGAGGATAATATTCTGAAACATCAATAGCAAAACTATCTTTCATATGAAGTATATCCATCCCGTAAGGATTGACCTTGGTGTCGCTCCAGTTTCCATAAAGTCCTTCGTAAACATCACCTGTTTCAACTTCTTCCTCTTCCATCAACTGACGAGTGATTACGGAATCAAGCGCGGCATGTTTTTTGTCGTATTTGATATTGACAGTATAATTATTCTGTCCGTAAACGCAAGTGAGACTAATGGAAATAAGAAGAATCAAGGTTTTGTAAAAATGCATAGATATTGTTTTCGGGGATAAAAAAAATAAAAAATATCGTTTCAACATTCCAAATATAAAAAAACATTTTGGAAAAACCTGAGACGTTAAGATTTTTTTCAAAAAAAAATTAACTGATTACTCCCCAATTTACCTTCTTGGCAAACAATTTGCTGAGCTGTTTATTCAGAACAAGATGCTCTGGAAGAGACAATTCAGGGTCTTTTTCAAGAATTGACCGGGCGATGGTTCGCACATATTCTATCAATGGTCCGTCTTTGGCCAAATTTGCAATTTTTAAATCAAATGCAACCCCACTTTGTTGTGTTCCTTCCAAATCACCCGGCCCCCGAAGCTTCAAATCAGCTTCGGCAATTTCAAATCCATCGTTACTGGAAGTCAGTATATTTATTCGTTTTCGACTTTCTTCAGATAATTTATAGGAAGTGACCAGAATACAATATGACTGATCCGAACCTCGTCCTACCCGTCCCCGCAACTGGTGTAACTGCGAAAGCCCGAAACGTTCTGCGCTCTCTATCATCATGACAGAAGCATTGGGTACATTCACACCAACCTCAATAACCGTCGTCGCAACAAGTATCCTGGCATCTCTTTTTACAAAGGCCTGCATATTCGCATCCTTTTCCGTCGACTTCATTTTACCGTGTACCATGGCGACTTTTACTTCCGGAAAGACCTCCATAATATGTTTGAACCCATCTTCCAGATTCTTGTAATCAGACTTCTCAGACTCACTGATGAGAGGATAAACCATATAAATCTGCCTCCCGGCTCTAAGTTGTTCCCTCATAAAGTCATAGAGTGGGCCACGTCTGTTGTCAAAACGGTGCACAGTCTGGATTGGCTTTCTGCCCGGAGGCAACTCATCAATGACTGAAACGTCCAAATCTCCGTAAAATGTCATGGCTAAGGTACGTGGTATAGGCGTAGCTGTCATGACCAATACATGCGGAGGCATCTCATTTTTACGCCACATCCTGGAACGTTGTTCCACCCCAAAACGATGTTGCTCGTCAATGACCACAAGTCCTAGATTTCTGAACTGTACCTTATCTTCTATCAATGCATGAGTACCTATAAGAATTTGAATTTCACCTGACAACAAACCATGATGGATAGGCACTCGGTCTTTGGCTTTGACAGATCCGGTCAATAAGGCGACATTGATGTCCATATCTTGCAAAAAAGAAGCAATGGTTTCATAATGTTGATTGGCCAGAATTTCAGTCGGGGCCATGATGCAGGACTGAAAACCATTGTCGGCAGCCATAAGCATAGACATCAGGGCAACCAAGGTTTTTCCGCTACCCACGTCTCCTTGCAACAGCCGGTTCATCTGTCTTGGCTTGGCCATATCATTTCTGATCTCTTTCAAAACCCGTTTCTGGGCTCCAGTCAATTCAAAAGGTAAATATTTATAAAAAAAAGTATTGAAATATGCTCCGATTCGCTCAAAAGGATATCCTTTATATTTTTTTTCCCGTTCCAGTGTATAGCGCAAGATATGTAGCTGAAGATAAAAAAGCTCTTCAAAAGTAAGCCTGTAACGTGCCTGTTTCAAAGTTTTGGCATCCGTTGGTTGATGCATTTGCAACAATGAATCATGCAGGCGGATCAGATGGTATCGTTTGATCATGTCCGGCGGAAGCGTTTCAGGTATGGCTTCATGAATGCTGCGGATCAGATTGCCCTGAATGGTTTGAATAGCCTTGGAATTCAGATAATGCGACTTCATCTTCTCCGTCGTATTATAGAAAGGTTGCAAGGCCATGGTAGGTGTGGTTTGTGCATTCTGAATAGGATCGACATCGGGATGAGCGATGGAAATCTGATGTCCGTAAACAGATGGCTTGCCAAAAACGATGTAATCCACACCAGGCTTGTACTTGTCCACCACATATTTCAATCCTTTGAACCAAACGAGTTCAAGGATGCCTGTTCCATCCGTAAAATTGGCAGAAAGCCGTTTGACTCTTCCAGTTCCAACCATCTGGAATGACTGAAAACGTCCGATCACCTGGATGTAGGGAAGATTGGAAGTTAATTCACTAATCTTATAGAATTTGGACCTGTCGACATATTTATAGGGGAAATAATAGAGCATCTGTTCCTGATTGAAGATTTGAAGCTCTTTCTTCAGGATTTCCGCCCGTGCACTTCCTACACCAGGTATATAAGTCAGTTCTTTACTCGACAGATCCAACACTTCTTTATTTTACGGGGTTAAACTTATTGATTTGCTCGGCCATAAGCAGGTCAAGGGTCGTTGTTATCTTGATATTGTCAGGCAAGCCTTCAACCAGCTCTACCTGATAACCGGCGGCTTCAACCACGGAAGCGTCATCGGTGAAACGTTCCTGATAAGACTGAAGATAAGCCTTTTTCAACAACTCCATACGAAAAGCCTGTGGAGTCTGCACGGAACAGTACGTTTCACGACGAACGGAAAAGCTGGTTTCGCCATCCATTTTTCGGATACTTTCCGTGAGTTGAGTCACGGGAACGGCAGCCCCATTTTTTTTTGCCGTAGCATAGCAGCGTTCTATCAAATCAGTATTGATGAAGGGCCTGACACCGTCATGCACAGCAACCAAACCTTCCTTTCCTGTCAAAGCCAAGCCGTTTTTGACGGATTCAAAACGGGTATCGCCACCATCGGCTATCTGACAAGGTAACTTAAAATCGTATTTGATGCAGAGTTCATTCCAATAGCCTTGCTGGGACTCAGGCAAGACTATGATCAGGTTGATTTCAGGGTCAGCTTGGTAAAAAGCTTGCAGCGTATGCATCAAAAGGGGTTTACCGGACAACAAAAGAAACTGCTTGGGAACAGCCGATCCCATTCTAATACCTTTGCCTCCTGCCACAATGATGGCATATCTCAACTCCTTTTTCATCTTCTTGTTGATTTATCAGATTTTCACATTCTCAAACACAGCCTGTATCTCGGTATCTACCTGATACAGTTTTTGTTTACAGGCTTGAAGCAGTTCGGCAGCCCGTTTTACTTTCTGACTCATTTCGTCCACGTCAAGGTTGTTCTTTTCCAGTGAAGCCAGAATTTGCTCCACTTCCTGCATGGCGGCATTGTATAAAAACTTTTTTTCAGCCATTTTTTATCTCAGTTTTATCTATGGTACTGTATATTTTTCCATCGCGTAGATGGGTGCATATCTCGAATCCCACCGACAGGTCATGAATGGATTTCACAATCTTGCCGTTATGCAAAGTAAGTGAAAAACCTCTTTGAATCAAGATATCCGGAGAAAAACCGGTCAACGTCTTTTCCATCATCTCCGTTTGATGTTTGAGCTGGCCGATGCCGGAGGATGCACGAAACTGCAAATTGGAATACTGCATTTCTATCCATTGGCTTTTCTTCAACACGACACGTTTGGAAGTATTCAAAAGGTCGGCTTCACGTCGTTCTATCAGAAGTTCTGCGGTATGAATCCTTTCACGAATATTCAGTCTCAAGCGGTCAGAATTGTTTTTCAACTGTTGCAGGCGTGTCTCCAGGATTTTTTGTGTCGTCACTTTCAATTTTTCCGCATCCGTATCCAACCTGAAAGCCTCTTGTGACAGGGAACTCAATAGGAACTCTGCAGCCGCTGTGGGCGTTTTCACGGAAGTATTGGAAACCCTGTCCAGTACGGTGGAATCCCTGTCATGGCCAATTCCTGAAAGAATGGGTAACGGATATTGAGCACAATAATAGCATAAATCATACCGATCAAAGCAATTCAGATCTGCCGATGCACCACCTCCCCTGATAATGACCACCAAATCAAACCCGACCCCTGTTTCAACAATCTGGTTCAGTGCGTTAATAATGGATATTTCGGCTGATTCTCCTTGCATGATGGCTGGGAAAAAGGCTGTATAAAAAACAAAACCATAGGCATTGTTATGCAACTGATCCATAAAATCCTCATATCCCGCCGCCGTGGGCGAAGAGACGATAGCCAGACGTTGGGGCAATAAAGGCCAGGGCAATTCCTTGTTCAAGTCGATAACCCCGTCAGCTGTCAGTTGGCGAATGATTTCCTGTCTGCGCAAGCTCAAATCACCCATCGTGTAAGCCGGGTCGATATTTCGGATGACCAGATTGAAGCCATAAAGTTCATGGAATTCCACGGAGACTTCCACCAGTACTTTTTGTCCAGCCTGCAAAAAAGTTCCCGTTTGTTCTTCAAAAAAAGGTTTCATACTGCCCCAGATGTTCGCCCAGATGGTTGCTCTAGCCTTGGCACAGATAGCATCAGACCCTTCTCTTTTCTGTATCAACTCTATATAACAATGACCGGAATAATGTTCCTTACATTCACTGACTTCTGCACGAATCCAATACATATCCGTAAATTCTTTTCGAATTTCGTTTCTGACCATCTGATTCAGTTCCAAAAGGGTAATTGCCTCCATTATTTATTGATCAATATTTTACAACAATGCTTGAAAGATCCGGAAACTATAATATCAACCAAATAGACAGCATTGGGTAAATGTGAAACATCAAGATACGAAAATGCTCCGTCAAATTTCTTTTTCATCATTTTTTGTCCAAGGGTATTATAAATGGTCACTTCTAAAGGTTCGTCCGATATATGGGATTCCGAAAAGTACAATTTGTCTTTTGCAGGGTTCGGATAACAGTAATAATTGGCTTTGTCGTTTTTTTCAAAAGGGACGCGCAGAGCAAGCATAATTTCCCTGGCATTGGGAATACCATATCCATAAAGGGTATCAGGATATTCTGCACGGTCTCCGCTTTCTTTGATATATTGCCTTAATTCATTGGCCTTCAAGTTTGGCCAGTTACCCCATATACAGGCAGCCAATCCTGTCACCAATGGCGTCGAGAAAGAGGTTCCACTACCTTTTGTCAGGATTCCGGCACCGTTCAGGATGTAATCGTTTGAGCCACATGCCATTAAATCAGGCTTAATGCGCCCATCTGAAGTAGGTCCGACAGAACTGAAAGCACTTTTTGAAAAATCAGATTGAACGGAACCGATCGTCAGAACGTTCTCTGCATCTGACGGGAAAGATATCTTTTTCCAGACTTTATTACCTTCATTTCCGGCACTGAAAATCAACAACATACCCTTTGTTGCCGCAATGTTTGCCGCACGGGTAATGAATGCGGTCTTCCCGTCCAATTGATCTATCTGATAGGATAATTCAGCCATGTCATACGTAAAATAGCCTAAAGAAGTAGAAATGATATCGACACCGATACTATCTGCAAATTCAGCTGCCGCTATCCAATAATCTTCTTCAATCGGATATTCGGAAAGAACATCTTCAGAACGCAACAAACAGTAGTCTGCTTCTGGTGCAGAGCCTACAAAATAATATTCTTCATTGGCCGCCAAAACGGACAATACAGATGTTCCATGGGCGTGCCCTTGATAAATGTTTGAAGGAGGATAGATAAAATCTTTAGCAGCCACCAAAGACAGGTCTTTGAACCAGGACATGGTATCAACGCCATAGAAGCCGGCATCCACCACCGCAATGATCTTACCTGCCCCTTTATGACCTGCACTATGTAAATCCATCAGATTCAACATATTAATTTGCAAATCCGCTTTTCCGTAATATTTGGATGAGTCCACTTCCACTCTTAAATCTTTAGCAGCCAAATTACTTTTTAGAATTTTTGAGGTTGACGGATTACGCCATACCAACTGAACCGATTTGACAAAAGGCAAGGACACAAGCGTGTTTATGCACAAAGAATCGGGCGCAGAAACGACTGCCGTATTCATCCAGCGGGATTGTGTGACGATGGTGAAACCTTGATCACGTATCGACTTCAAATAGTTTTCAGAAACCGGATAATCTGTAGAATCCAAATCAATATCCTGAGCCATACGACGTTTCAGCGATATCTGTGATAGTGCGGGTATGATATTGAGGGTCGCAGAATTAAGCTGAAAAGCTGGAATGGAAAATGAATAAGCAGAGGACTGGGTAATTTGCTTATCCTTCAGGTAAACACGAAAACGCATCAGATCTTCGCCAGCCTGTATCAAACCAGGTAGTAACAAAGCAAAAAATAGCAGCGTTCTCTTTTTCATCAAATCAGGAAACTTTACACGTTCTGTAACATTTAAAAAGACCGGCAGGTCATGACAAATGTACAAAAAATCCAATCAAAGCAAGATGCAATTATCTGGACAAATAACGCTTCAATCAGTTTAAGAATCTGGTCAATGATTGGAGTTCCGAGTAATTAGAACAACGGCAGAAGCGGATATCCCTTCTCCCCGGCCAGTATATCCGAGTTTTTCTGTGGTGGTGGCCTTGATGGAAACGGCATCAGGGTCTATACCCATCAAATGGGCAAGACAAGACTGCATCTCCGGAATGAAAGGGTTTATTTTGGGATGTTCAGCACAAACAGTCGAGTCAATATTGCCAACAGCCCATGATTTTTCGCTCAAAAGAGCTACGGTTTTTTTCAATAAGATTTTGCTGTCTATACCGGCATATATTTCGGATGTATCCGGAAAATGAAAACCGATATCCCGCAAATTAGCAGCTCCAAGAAGGGCATCACAAATCGCATGAATCAACACATCGGCATCAGAATGTCCAAACAAACCTTTTTCATAAGGGATTAATATTCCGCCCAAAAACAAAGGCCTGTCATTAACCAAACGATGCACATCAAAACCATATCCTACGCGAATATCCATAGTCCGGCTTTTTTTATTTTCCGAGCAGCATTCTAATACCTTCCATATCAAACGCAAGGGTAAAACGCAGGGTTTCGTCAAGTGGATTGCTTTGCGCCTGTGATACCAGATAAGAAGCATCCAATCGGAACATGCTCATTTTGAAACCGGCACCGAAAGTGAAATATTTTCTGTTTCCCTTATATTCGTTTTCATAATAATAGCCACCACGTACAAAAAATTGCTTGTTGTAAGCGTATTCCACACCGACAGATCCGTAAATTTCCTGTAACTCTTCTTTTATACCACCGGGTGCATCTCCAAAAGATTTAAAGATTCCGGCAATAGAAGAGACATCCGTAGTCACCTCATTGGTATCTTTGGGGGTAGGTACCAATAATTTATTGACATCCATGGAAATATTAAAGGTATTGTAATCATCAATTGGATAGCTGACCGTTGTTCCCAAACGCAGGTTGGTAGGAATGAAATAGCTGCTATTGCCACCATCGTAGGAAATTTTTGTACCAATATTTGCGATATTTGCGCCGAAAGCTACAGAACCTTTTTCGCGTCCAAAATAAACAGGTGTCTTATAGTAGGCAGCAATATCTGCGGCAAAAGCTGTTCCTGCAGGATCCTCCCCACTCATCAGGTCAGACACGATGTATCGCAAAGAAACGGCCATGGAGAGTTTTTCGGAAAGCATCCTTGAATAGGCAACATCAATGGCCATTTCATAAGGTTGTATGGAAGTTGTCGGCCCGTCGAGTTCAGTTCTAAGTATAACTTCTCCAAGGGAAAAATAGCGTAAAGATCCACTGATGGCTTGTTGTTCATCAAGTTTGTAATAGCCTGCCAGATAGGCCAAATCAATATCTGATGCCAATTTGGATAACCATGGAGTATATGACAAAGAAAAGCCCGCGTTACTTTCTATCTGGGCATATTTGGAAGGATTCCAGTATTGTGAGTTCACA
>Ga0265294_10010157_pt1 | contig 10749 bp, 9 predicted proteins | sample MunlanPumphouse3_FD_192504 | JGI IMG/M metagenome (GOLD analysis project Ga0265294, IMG submission 192504) | Groundwater microbial communities from a municipal landfill in Southern Ontario, Canada - Pumphouse #3 | ecosystem: Environmental > Aquatic > Deep subsurface > Groundwater | place...
GTCCACTATATGGGGTTCACTATAAAACGATTCTCTTTTTATTATCATTTCAAATCCTTACTCATTTGTTTCTTCAATATAAGAAAAGAAAACTTTTAACACTTTAGAGTCAAATTGTTTATTAGACTCTTGTTTCATTATATTTAGAGCTTCTTCTTTTGAAAATGCTTTTCGATAAGGGCGATTTGACGTTAAGGCATCATAGACATCTGCGACAGCGATTATTTTTGCAAATAAAGGTATTTGATCACCTTTAATACCATATGGATATCCATTTCCATCAACTCGTTCATGATGCGACAAAATTCCCTCACTTATTTTTTTGAAACTAGGTATCCCTTCCAAAAGACTGTAGCCATATAATGTATGCTTTTGAATAATATCAAATTCTTCATTTGTTAAAGGATCTTTTTTATTCAAAATATCTAATGGAATAAAAACTTTCCCAACATCGTGAAGTTGTGCACTTAATATAAGTTCATCAATATCTTCAAGCCCCATTTTTTTCCCAATAGCTTTACATATTTCGCGCACTTTATCACTGTGTTCTTTAGTGTACAAATCATTAATTTCATTTGCCTTAGATAATAATTGGACAATTTCTATATTCTTATTAGCTAAGTTTTGATACCCTTCTTCAATTCTTTTTAAAATCTCGTTAACCTTAATTCCAATCGAATCAAATTCCTTTACTTTATTCTTAGGTACTCGAGGCAATTTTTTGTTTGATAATTGAATCATATTGATACTGTCGATCAATGCCTTATGGTGTTTAAGAGTGTTTAACGAGGTACCAATAAAAAACATAACGGTAATAAGATACATACTAGCAACAACTAAAATAGTATAAGAAATCATATTGTTTTTTATATATTCTGTAAATGTATATTGCAAACATGCATGAATAATCAAATCATCATCGATAGAGTCAACTGATAAAACAACATGATTTGGTTTATCAGTATCAGTGGGTTGCTCTTTAAGCAATGAAAAACAAGCAAGCTCCGCTGGTTCGATTATTGCAGTTAAATAAGCTAACAAGTCTCCGCTTAATTCTCTTCCTAGAACAAAAATTCCTTCTGGATTCATACCATCATCATCGGCTAAAGGCATAGCTGACAAAAAGTACGCATGATCTCCTATCCAAATAATAGAATCTTCTTCGGTATTGTCTTCAATAACAAGATTATAGATTGCTGTATTTACAAAATTATAATCATCCAATCCAAAAGAATCCATAATACTTCCGTTTTCTTTAGCTATAAATAGAATATCAATATCAAAATCGCCTTCATACAAATATTCTGATAGGTTAACGCTAATCCATTCAAAGTCATTGTTTTCTACAGCTTCTTGAGCTAAAGACCAATAAGCATGAGCTTTAGTTAATATTTTTAATTCATTATTAATATCATAAACAAAGAGTTCTAGAGACCGTTCTTTATTTTCTTTTACTTCTTGCTCAAAAACGGATATACCGTGATTATAAACCCCCAGCATTCCGATAATGATTATCGCAAGCGATAATATCGATAAAAATATAGAACCAAACAACAATTTTTTAACCATTTGTTACCTCTATTAAATCTTTAGAAAACTATGATTCTTAATTATAACAATGTTAGTAAAAAAAAGAAAGTATAATACAAATTATACTTTAATATAATATGAAGCACACTTTCTTTTTTAACTATCCTTTAATAGAACCAGAGGATAATCCAGTTACAAAATACTTCTGCAATAATAAGTAAAATATAATAACTGGAATCATTGCCATAGTTGTCATCGCAAATACATAACCCCAATCCGTTTGTGAATGGGCTCTGAAAAACATACTTATCGCTACAGGTAAAGTACGAATACCATCTGATTTTAGAATTGCTTGTGACCAACCTAATTCCTCAAATGGAAACAAAAAGTTTAAAATACTCACTGCAGCTATTGATGGAGATGCAATAGGAATGATTATATGGCGATAAACAGTAAAAACACTACCACCATCCATAAAAATTGATTCGTCTAACTCCTTAGAAATATTGTCCTCAATATATCCTTTCAATAAAAAGGTTGAAAAAGGAATCACCCAAGCAGTATAAAACAATATTACACCCCAAAGATTATTTGTCAATTTAAACATACTAGCCAATTCAAATTGAGGGACTATCAAAGCTAATCCCGGAACTAACATAACAGATATAATTATTGCAAAAAGAATTTTCTTCCCAGGTATGTTTAATCGAGCAAATGAATAAGCAAGCAAAGTTGAAATAAGAGTTGATAATAAAACTGTAATTATAGCTACAAATAAAGTATTCAATAAATACTTTAAAAACAATACATTTTTTAAAATATAAATAAAATTTTTAAAATCAAGAACACTAAAACTAGGAAAGAAATCTGGTGGATAAATAAAAGTAGTAGCATTATCTTTTAGTGCTGAAATAACCATATAATACATTGGTATTATCATCACTAATAATCCTATTAAAGTTATAAAATACCTAAAAATTTCAAACCAAGTTTTTTTACGACGATAATTATCTTTTTTCATGATTTATGCCACCTTCTTCCTATTAGTAAGTCCAAATAACAAGACAGTGACTAACATAATAATACCAGTAACAATCATACTTAACGCAGCAGAGTATCCCATATTTAAAGCATCAAATGTTTGAAAATACATCCACGTTAATACTACTTCAGTTTGGTGCATTGGATTTCCACCAGTAAGAATTGCAATTGGCGTATAAGTATTAAAAGCGCCAATTGCTAACATTACTAACGCAAAAGTAATCGTTCCTTTTATCGATGGCAATGTTACATAAAAGAATTTTTGTGTTTTACTAGCGCCATCTATATCAGCTGCTTCATAAAGGTTTAATGGAACAGCTTGTAATGCAGCTAAGAATATTACCATATTCCAGCCTATTCCCTTCCAAACGCCAAGCAACATGGCGCTAATTAAAGCAGACCATCTTGAAGATAACCAACTTATCGGCTCTTCCATCAAATGTAATACATCAATTAAAAAATAATTCATCAAACCTGTATTAGCAAAAATATACCTAAATAATAAAGCGACTACTACCCAAGATGTAATAACCGGTAAATAATAGCCTAATCTAAAAAATAAGCCAAACTTTTTGATTCCATTAATTAGTAATGCCACTGCAAGACCAATTATCATCTGCAGTGGTACAGTTACTAATGCATATACAAAAGTATTAATAATAGCTCTTATAGCAATGGGGTCGGATAGAACATCTACATAGTTTTTTAAACCGATAAATAATGAAGTTTGTTGAAAACCTATTTTCCAGTCAAAGAAACTCATTATAAACATTTTTAGAATTGGATATATTGTAAAAAGCATAACAAATAGCATTCCTGGAAGAAATATTGTCCAAGTTCGCCAATCGGCTCGATTAAATCTTTTTCGTTTTTCCAATTTCATAGCACTTTTCATCATACCAACCCCTTGCTAATTTTTTAAAGAATATTGTTGAAAATACTAATTATTCATCTAGTAAAGCATCAATAGCTACTGCTGCTTCATTTAAAGCAACTTGAACACTTTTGGCTCCAGTAATTGCTTCTGCAACCTTAGTTGCAATAATGTCCTCAACTTGTGACCATTCAGGAATAACTGGTCTGGCTTTTGCAGTTAATAATGCTTCTTGAAAAACAGGAAGTAGTGGCATCGCTGTAATTGCTTCATCATTTTCTAAAGCAGCTAAATTTACTGGCATTTGTCCCACTTTAGCCATTTCTACTTGAGCATGTTCATCAGTCATAAACTTAATAAATTTCCATGCAGCTTCTTGCTTTTCTTCACTAGAATTTTTAAATTGCATGAAGTTTTCACCACCTAGAACACTTATTGAACCTTCGCTACCTTCTGGTAACGCCATTGCTCCATAATTAATTTCAGCAGCTGCATTAGATGTCGCTCTCCAAGGCCCATCTAACTCAAACGCATACAACTCTGAAGCCCAACCATCTGTATCTCCAGTTGCACCTGGATCCATAGAAGGACCTGCTAATTCTCCAGCTTCATATAAATCAGCTAATGTTTGAATAACATCTACTACAGTTTGTGAATTAATATATCCTTCTGCTGTAGAATTATCAGGAGATAGAACTTCTCCACCTTCGCTCCAAATATATGGTCCAACATTCCAAATACCAGTCCAAGGCTCTACCATACCAATAACAGAATCAGAAGATACTGCAGAAACCGCTGTCCATAACTCATCTAAAGTTTCCGGAACTTCAACACTAGCAGCTTCTAATATGTCTTCGTTATAGAACAAAATCTTAGTATTAGTATTTGCCGCAATTCCGTAATACTTAGTACCCATTAAGTTAGAACTATTTGCCGAAGCTAAAACCTTTGCTGATTGTGTTGCATAATCGGAAAAAGCACTCATTTCTAACAAAACATTTAAACTTTGAAATTGAGGAACAAATGCTATATCACCCCTTAACACATCAGGCAATACACTTGTACTTGCCCCCAAAGTAACTGAATTCTTCAAAGCGGACCATTCCATAAACACGTGTTCAACTTCAATGTTTTTGTTTTGAGCTTCGAATTCATCAATTAAAGTTTCTAGAACTGTAATTTGGCCATCAGCAGCTGAATAATTATGCCAAAATTCAATAGTAACTTTTTCATCTGTGTTGTTGCAACCCATAAAAGCTACAACCATAAATAATAATAATGCAAAAATAATTGACTTTCTTCTCATTTTTTTCCTCCTAAAAGATTTTTATATCTTTAATATTATTAAACTCTTACGCTAGATATTACCTGTTTCGCTTTAAAGATTAATTATTTCATATCCATTTTTTTTAACAAACACCTCTTCCAAAATGTATTTGTCAAAATAATTAATATTCTTTAAGTCAACTGTAGTATCTTCATTAAGAGTATTAAACAAAACTATTACTACGTCTTTTTCATAACTTCTTATGTAACCGAAAATTCCTTTAATAATAAAATGCTTTATATCTCCCAGTTTTAAAGCTAAGCTATTATTTCTTAATCTTATTAAGTCTTTTATTTCTTGGTTAAACTTATTTCCGACTTCATTCCAAACCATTGCTTTTCTACAATCTGGATCGACTTCTCCAGTCATACCTAATTCATCTCCATAATAGATTACAGGCATTCCAGGAGTTGTCAACAAAAATACATAAGCTTGTAATATATTATCAAAATTGTTATTTGCTAGAGTCATTATTCTCGTAGTATCATGACTTCCAAGAAGATTATATAAAACATTTTCTGTGTAACTAGGGTATCTAAATTTAAGCCATTCTAATCTATTTTTAAACTCTATGCTATTAATTCTTCTGTCAATAAAATAATCAATTATACAGTTTCGATAAAGATAATTCATAACAGAATCCACTTGATTGTTTGCCATAAGTTCATATCCATCATGCCATGTTTCAGCAATCAAGAAAATATCATTTTTATATTCTTTTAAACTCTTTGATAGTTCGATTCGGAATATTTCTGGAATTTCATCAAAAACATCAAAACGCCATCCATCAATATTGCATTTGTCTATCCAATACTTACATACATTAATAATGAACTCTCTTAATTCTAATGATTCATAATTCAATTTTGGCATCCACTTATAATCACCAACAGCTAAATATTTTAAATCTTCATTTAAAGTATCTGATTCATTGAATATGAACCAGTTATAATACTTTGAATTTACTCCTTTTTCCAAAACGTTTTGAAATATATCAGAATAGTAACCAATATGATTAAAAACTCCATCTAATATAATCTTGATATCCAAATCGTGAGCTTTCCTAACCAATTCTCTCAAATCATCTAATGATCCATAACTTGGGTCAACAATCAAATAGTCTACAGTGTCATACTTATGATTTGATATTGATTTAAATATCGGCATAAATATAAGAACAGAAACACCTAAATCTTTAAGATAATTTAATTTTTGAATTACACCTCTTAGATTCCCTCCAAAAAAATTTTCTCTAGTTGGCGAAGAGTTCCATTTAACAATCCCATCTATATTTTTAGTAGATTCCACTCTAAAAAATCGATCAATAAAAATTTGGTATCCTACACGACCTTCAAAAGAATTTAATGGTTTATAACAATCTAACCCATTAATATACTGATACTCAAAAAATCTAATTGGCTCACAAAATCCAAGTCCATCTCTTGAGAAAAACATTTCTCCATCATCAACTGTTACTATGAAATAGTAGTTCAAATATCGTAAATTTTCTGGACTTTCAACAACTACTTCATAATATGGGCTATTACTTTCGATAGAATAATTATCCATAGATTTTATAATATAATCTTTATCTTTGAACCTTTTCCAATATTTAATTCTTATTTCTTTAACACTTCCGCAAATAACTTCTAATTTTATTTGTAGTTGATTTAATTTCAAGGGACTTATATAGTCTTTAGATTCATAATGTCTCAACTTGATATTTTTCATAATTTGTAATAATAATCTGATTCATTAATAGATTATTTTCCCCTTTCAATATCTGTTAATAATTTACTTAGTAGTATTTCTTTTGATTATTTTAGTAGAAATTAAAAGTCCCTGATCCGTAACATTATTATTTTCTATTAAATCAAACAACATCTTTGCGCTTTGAAACCCCATTTCAAAAACATCTACATCAACAGTCGTAACTTCTGGATATAGTAATGAAGCAATTTGTCTGCTATCAAAACTAATAATTCCTATATCTTCTGGTATTTTTAATCCTTTATCAGTAATAGCTTTTATAACACCTACACTTAGTGAATCATTTCCACAAACTATTGCATCTGGTCTTTTATCTAGGTTCAAAAGATTGTTCATTTGTATATAACCTTGTTCTTTGCTGTTGTCGCACTCAATAATAGCACTATCACTAATTTTCAAACTTAATCTATCTATAGCACTTACATAACCTTCTAGTCGTCTTTTACTGAAATCTTTTGATTTGTCTAAACCTATAAATGCAATATCTTTATAGCCTTGATTATAAAGATAATAAACAGCTTTTTCAGTACCCTTTTTATTATCAATATCAACCCAACTAACGTTTTCTTGAATGCTATCTACTTCTCCAACCGCAACAAACGGGATGCCCATATCCTTTAATTCTTTGACTAATTCTTTATTCAGAATTGAAACAGGTAAAATTACACCTTCTGTTCTTTTAGTTTTAACAAGCCATGATATCATATCTTGTTTTTTCATTTTTGTATTTACATTAGCAACCATTAAACTAAATTCTTTTTCTTGACAATATTTTTCGATCCCATGCATGATTTCATAGAAAAAAGGATTTTGAAAACTCTTTTCATCATCTACATCTACCAATAAACTTATGGTATACGACTTATTCGTAATCAATGCTTTAGCTATATTATTTGGGCTGTAATTAAGTTTTTTTATTATAGCCCATACTTTTTCCTTAGTGTTTTGTGAGATCGATGGACTATTATTAACAACTCTAGATACTGTTGAAGTGGAAACTCCAGCAGCCTTTGCTACTTCTTTTATACTTACCATATACCCTCCAAGAAATCGTTTGCAGTCCGATAGTACATTAATATACCCATCATTCAACATTAAAACTTCATCATAGTGCAAACGTTTGCATTACATAATTAGTTTATCATATATTTTCCACATGTCAACTAACTTTTATATTTTTTACTGAAAATATTAAAAAAGACAAACAAAAAAATGTGTTTGTCTTAAATGAACTTTATAGATTTTAAATCATTAAAATATATATATTATTGCTTCATTTTCTTCTTAAAAGCGTAAATAGCTAGGAAAGTAACTGCTATTATATATCCAATTATCACAATTAAATTAACCCATATTTCAGCATAATTTCCACTCATAACACTTTTAATCATATCCACTCCATGAGCAAATGGTAACACATAAGCAATATCTTCATAAACTCCACCAATCATATCAAGGCTAAACCACATACCGCTCATAAAAGCAACAACTTGAATAATAATAGAAACTACTGGCGGAACCTGTTGGTCGCTTAAAAGACTTCCTAATAGCAATCCTAAACTAATAAATAAAAACGAAATAATCATTAAAAATAGGATAGCTAAAATAAGATGAATACTAAATGTTAAACCTATAAAAAAGCCGATCACGAATAAAATTATTGACTGCACAAAAGCAATTACTAACAGAGGTAACATATATCCAAGGATATACTCTTTTGGTTTTAAAGGTGAAACTAGCATTCTTGATAAAAATGAACTAATTCTATCCTTTGCAATTAATAGCCCTGAAAACATCGTGAGAAAAGTATAACTAAATACAATAGTCGATGGTAGAAAATTATTAATCTCAAACGCTTCATTAAACATTAAGTTTTTATTCAACACAACCATAAATACTAACAAAAAAGCTGGTAATCCAATAATAAAGCCAAGACTTATTGGATCACTTAATAATTCCTTTAGATTTCTTTTTGCATAGATTATTGTTTTCATAGTGTTTTCCCTCCTTCAGTTAAGGAAAGAAAAATATCTTCCAATTTATCAAGACCAGTATCTTTTTTCAAGAACTCCAATGTTCCAATCTTTTTAAGTTTTCCATTATCTATAATTGCTATGTGATCCGCCAGCGCTTCTACTTCTTCTAAATAGTGTGTGGTAAGAATAATGGTAACCTTGCCTTTAAGTTCGTTCAAGATATACCATAGTTCTCTTCTAGCTCTAACATCAAGCCCTAAAGTAGGTTCGTCTAAAAAGACAATTTTCGGCTCTGTAATTAATGCTAAAGCTACACTTAGTCGCCTTTTTAAACCACCAGATAACTTTTTTGCTTTTTCGTTTTTTCTATCCATTAAACCAAATTTTTCAATCATTTCCATAGCTTTTGATTTAGACTTCAAAGCTTCAAATCCATATATTCTAGCAATAAACAATAAATTTTCATAAACTGTTAAATTTGGTGCAATCGCTGTTTCTTGAGGAGAAACATTAATAAATTGCTTTATTGATTCCATATCATTTATGATATCTTTTCCATAAATATACGCAGTTCCCTCTGTCGGTTTAGTAAGTCCAGTTAACATTCTTATAGTAGTTGTTTTTCCAGCTCCGTTAAAACCTAACAAAGCAAAAAAATCTCCTTCTTCAATGCTTAATGATAAGTTATCTACCGCTATTCTTTTCTTATATTTCTTTGTAAGTCCAACTAATTCAATCACTTTCATGTCATTCACCTAAAGGCTCACTTTGAGCTTCAAAAATACTATTGGCAAATTTCATGTACTCCTCATTTGAAACAATCGCAATCCCTCTGTCTTTGTCAGCCAATACTAAAACAGTATCTCCAGGATTAATATTAAACATGTCTCTAATATTTTTAGGAATCACAATTTGACCCTTTTCTCCTACTTTCGCTACAGATAAAGCTCTCTTTTCCATTTCTTTTACATTTCTCCTTGTCATATTAGTTATACATTTCATATTTATTATACTATAACACACTTAAAAAACAATACTAAACACATAAAAAAGAAACATCAGACAAGATGTTTCTTTTTTATGATACACATTACTTTTAACAGTTAAAATAACTCCAAATTGTCATTCAGCCATTTTGCGTTTTCTTCTAAGGGTGCAAAAAAGATTTTATTCGCATCTTCTTCAAATTTAGATTGATGAAATTTAAACATTATTTTATCATCTGTTTTTCCAACAATTTCAATTTTTCCTTTTTTATGCGATATAATATATCTAAATGCTTTCGATATTCCATTTAATAGTTTTCTAGCTTCATCAACTATATCGATTCCTTCTGATAATGTAACCTGAAAATGTGTTGCACCTTTAACAGGACGACATTGAAAAACATAATAAGGATGTACTCCAATTGCAACTAGCCCATTGAGCAGATTAGCCAAACTCTCTTTGTTGTCATTGACTCCTTTCAATAAAACTGCTTGATTTCTAACAGTTAAACCAATGTTACATAGCGCGTTTACTGCTAAAGCAGATTCGGCAGTAATTTCATTAACATGATTAAAATGAGTTACTATAATAATTTTTACCTTTTGGTTATACTTTTCTAAAACACTCAAAAGTTTTTTATCTTTATATATTCTTTCTGGAAAAACAACTATACTTCTTGTTCCAAATCGAATAAAGTCAAGATGATTAATTTTAGTTAATTCTTCTAAATATGACTCAATCATCTCATTACTCATTGTAAAAGAATCACCTCCAGTTATTAAAACATTATTAACATTCGGATGATTTTTTACATATGTAACTGTTCTTTCTTTGCGCTTTGCTATTTCATTATTTGAATAACCAACCATTCGTTTTCTAAAACAATGTCGACAGTACATGAAACAAATATTAGTCGAAAGAACTAAAACCGTTTGTTTATATTTATGCTGCAGACCTAATAGTTTTGTATTGCTCGATTCATCACTAGTGTCATAATCCCCTACTTCGCTTATCTCGTCTAAAGAAGGTATACACTGTCTTTTAATGGCATCAAAGCTATCATTCCAATCAATTAAATGATAATAGTAGTAAGGTATCTGTATCGGATGCCTATCTACGATTTTAGTTAACGTCTTTTTTTCTTCTTCGCTATAGCAATCATAATCAAAAGTATCTTCAATATTTCGGATAAGCTTTTTATTAGATATAGCTTTCATAACAACCCCCATTCTAAAAATTTTATA